>Ga0247610_10007333_pt1 | contig 11346 bp, 5 predicted proteins | sample 174DNAGHGhighgp2_FD_193483 | JGI IMG/M metagenome (GOLD analysis project Ga0247610, IMG submission 193483) | Sheep rumen microbial communities from Palmerston North, Manawatu-Wanganui, New Zealand - 1742 DNA GHGhigh gp2 | ecosystem: Host-associated > Mammals > Digestive system > Stomach > Rumen ...
GCTCATGCTTACGGCGTGAAGGTCTGTGCAGGGGTTGTCCTTGACATCATAGAACGGGAACTTGGGGTCGAGGGTGTAGATGGCGCACAACAGTCCTGCCTGCGGTTGCTTGGGATAGCGGTGCTCTACGATGTCGGAGAGCAGGACGGCCATCTTGGCGTTGCCGCACTCGTCGAGCCATGTACTGATGCGTTTGTTGTAGAGGAAGCTGATGGCAATCTCGCGGTTCTCGTTGAGCAGCGGCACCAGCTCCTTGACGTCGTGGGCCGTGAGGTTGCGCTCGGCATCGAGGATGAAGGTCTTGTAGCGAAGGAAGGCATTGCTCTGATCCACGGCGACATCCTCGCCACGGTACCACCTCTCCACCTCGTTGTAGCCCCAACGGCGTTTGGGGTTGATGCTGGTGAGGCCGCGTATGAGCTGACTGACACGCGGCGGCAGTTCTGCCAGCTGCGGTATGCGTCCCTCCTGCTTGAGGCGTATCATGTCGCGCTCGTTGCGGCCGAAAGGCATGTGTCCGAGCCACAGGTACAGCAGGGTGATGCCGAGCGAATAGTAGTCGCTCTTGGAGTTAATCTCCACCTCGCCGTCGATGACATCGTCATAGACCTCGGGGGCGGCAAAGGCCGGCGTGCGGGCCTGTGTGGTGCGGACGTACTCGTCCTCTGTGCTGAAACTGCTGCTGATGCCGAAGTCGCCGAGCACCACCTCACGATGGTCGCTGTCGCGGAAGAAGAAGTTGGCGGGCTTTATATCCTTGTGTATTATGCCCACGTTGTGACAGCAGGCGAGGGCCGCTGCGGCCTGAAGGGCGATGGCACGGAAGCGCCCGAAGTTGCCATTGAGCTTATAGTCCTTCAGCGTACCGCCACGCAGATATTCCATGAGCTCATAGTCGCGCTCCTGAGAGCCGACGAAGGTGCGGCCATACTCATAGACATGCATCACCATCTCGACGTTGATGCTGCACACGGCCTGCAGTATGTCCTCCTGGAAGTGGTAGTTGGGATAGTAGAGCTTGAGGACATACTGGCTGCCCTCCCTCTCTACGAGAAAGACCTGTGCCTCGCCGCTCTCCATCTCAAAGCGTTGGAGGCAGGTATATATGTAGCCGTTGAGCGAGAAGATGGTGCTTTCGGCAGCCACCTTGCCAAGTTCCTTCTGTCCGGGCTGTATGGTGGGTGGGTTGTCGTCGCCACCTGTCGCCTTAACGACCTGCGGACCTTGCGAGCCATCGCCACGGCTCGTGGCCTCCACGGCACGCAGTGTAGCATCGACACCGGCATCGGCCGGGCTGCTTTGCCGGGCCGATGCCGAGACGAGCGGCGTCGCCGTCCCGCTGTCTATGCGTGTTGTCTTTTCGATATCATTCATAGGCTATCAGTATGTGTGATGGTGCTAAGACAGTTCGTTTTCTTCGTGTCCGGTAAGCACCACCCACTTGCCGCCTTTCTGCGGACAGGCGCAGGCGAGGGGTGAGGGGTGCAGGGCGTTCTTGAAATTGCACCGCCATGCCAGGCGGCTGAGGTGTGGCTTTGCCGCCATGGCGATGTTTCGCGCCATGGCGGGGTTGGTGGTGGGTTGCAGCTCCATGCGGTCGAGCAAGCTCTGCAGCATCTTGCGTTTCTGCTCCAACGCACTGCGAAGCTCGTCGGGCGTCTGCAGCTGTGTGTGCTCGCGCTCGATGGCCGTCTGCGCATAGGCCGGCTCGCCATCGTCGCGCAACAGCTGCAGCACCCTCTGCCGCAACACCTCGTTGCGTTCGCGGCGCGCACGTTCCTGCTTGCTGGTGACGGGCTTGGTGCGCCACAGCTCCTCTATCTGCCGCTCGAGGGTGCGCACCTCGGTGGCGAAGTCCACAGCCCAGGCCGCTTCGAGGTCTATGCGGGCGCGGTCGGTGAGAGGCATGCCGCATCGCTCGCAGAAGCCGAAATGGCTCAGTGAGTGGCATGTGGGGCAGACGATGCCCTTTCGCGGGGAGCCGCATTCCTGGCAGAACTCGTCAGTGTTGGCCATCGGCGCACCGCAGAACGAGCATCTGTCGCTGCTGATGTATGTGTGACAATGCTCGCAGAAGTCGGCCTCGGGATCCACCTTGGCGCCGCAGTGCGGACACACCGTCTCCTTCAGGGGACTGCCGCAGTGTTCGCAGAAGGTGGCCGTGGCCTCGTTGACAGTGCCGCAGACGGGGCATCGCTGCGCGAAGGCCATCTGCGTCATATTGCCGGCAAATGCCGCCCTGGCCTGAGGGGGTTGTTGCTGTGCGCTGACAAGTTCCTGCTGCCGCTGCCGGTCTGACTGTATGGGCTGATTTTGCTCTTGCATGGCTGTGGGGTTAGTGTTCTACTATCCGTGGCGAACGCGCACGGCCTACCAAATATCGACGCGCTCGGCCTTGGGCACGAACATCGGGTCGGACTCGGTGATGCCGAAGGCGTCATACCATGCATCGATATGCGGCAACTGACCGTTGACGCGCCAGCGTCCGAGGGCGTGGGGGTCGCCCTTGGTGCGGTTGCGTATCTCCTCGTCGCGCACATTGGAAGCCCACACGCCGGCGTAGGCGAGGAAGAAACGCTGGTCGGGCGTGAAGCCGCCCTCGTCGGTCAGGGGAGCATCCTTGGTGGCGTTCTTGAAAGCCTGATATGCCACCTGCAGGCCACCATGGTCGGCCATGTTCTCGCCGAGGGTGAGCTGGCCGTTGCACTTCAAGCCCGGCAGCACCTCGATGTTGTCGAAGAAGTCGCGCATGACATTTGTGCGCTCCTCAAAGTTCTTGGTGTCGTCGGCAGTCCACCACTGGCGCAGATTGCCATCCTTGTCGAACTTGGCACCCTGATCGTCGAAGCCATGGGTCATCTCATGGCCGATGACGACACCGATGGCACCGTAGTTGAAGGCGTCATCGGCCTCCATGTCGAAGAACGGCGGCTGCAGTATGCCGGCGGGGAAGCAGATCTCATTGGTGGTGGGGTTGTAGTAGGCGTTGACAGTCTGGGGTGTCATATACCACTCGGTGTTGTCAACGGGCTTGTTGAGCTTGCGGTTCACCATGTCCACCACGGCCCAGAGCGATGCGTTCTTCTGGTTCTCCCAGTAGTTGTCGCCGATGGTGAGTTCAGAGTAGTCTTTCCACTTGTCGGGATAGCCGACCTTCACGATGAAGGCATCGAGCTTCTCGTGGGCCACGGCCTTGGTGCTGTCGCTCATCCACGACTGGGCATCGATGCGTTCGCCGAGAGCCACCTGCAGGTTCTTCACGAGCTGCACCATGCGCTCCTTGGCGGCAGGCGGGAAGTGCTTCTCGACATACAGCTGGCCGATGGCCTCGCCCAGGGCGTCCTGTGTGACGGCGACGGCACGCTTCCAGCGCGGACGGTCCTCCTGACGGCCGCTCATGGCACGTCCCCAGAACTCAAACTGCATGGCACGGGTCTCATCGTCGAGACTGCCGCCGGCGGCATCCATGAGCTGCCAGCGCACATAGTCCTTGAGGACGTCGAGCGACGTCTCGGCCCAGATGGCCTCCACCTCATGTATCACCTCGGGCTGGCCGACGCTCAGCTCGGTGATGTCATTGGCACCCATGGCGCCGAAGACATAGCCCCAGTCGATGCCGGGGAAGTCATCGTTGAGCTTGCCGATGGACATCTTGTTGTAGTTCTTCTCGTCGTCGCGCAGGTCTGTGCGGCTACGGCTGACACGTGCCAGACGTGTCTCCAACGCCAGCACGTTGTCGATGCGCTGTGGCAGCTCGCTCTCGGGGGCTATGGCACAGCGTTTGAAGTAGGCGGTCATGTAGCGCTTGTAGGCATCGCGGATTGCCAGCGTGGCAGAGTCGGTGTCGAGGTAGTAGTCCTTCTGGCCCATGACGAGACCGCTCTGGTAGAGCTGCACGAGGTTCATCTTGCTGTTCTTGATGTCGGCATCGATGAATACGCTGAAGAGGCCTCCCACGCCCTGCATCTGCAACTGGGTGTAGAGCTGGAAAAGCATCTGCTTGTCGGTGCAGTCGGTGATGCGGCCGAGGTCCTTGCGTATGGGCTGGATGCCCTCGCTGTTGAGCTTGGTGCTGTCCATGGCACTGTTGTAGAGACGCGCTATCTTGTCGGCCACAGAACCGGGCTCGTTGTCGCGGGCCGCCACCTCCTCGATGAGCGTGCGCAGCTGCTCGTTGCAGTCCTCGACAAGCTTGTCGAAGCTGCCGTAACGGCTGTACTCGGCGCTGAGAGGATGGCTGTCCATCCACCCGCCGCAGGCGTAGCGGTAGAAGTCGGTGCCAGGGGCGGCAGTGGTGTCGAGGTTGGCGGGGTCGATGCCCATGCTTAGTTTTGTGCCTTGCCCAGTGCCGCAAGCGGCGAGGGTGGTCAGTGCCATCATTGGCAGGATGTTCTTGATTTTCATTATTGTTGAAGATTTTTAATGATTATACACTCACGATTGGGATTATTAATGGGGGTAGCTGTCGTCAGGCGTTGAGGGCATCGCTGGCTTCGAGCCATGCATTCTCGGCCTCTTCGAGGCGGGCCTTGAGGCGTGCGTGTTTCTCATAGAGGGTCATGTCGGCAGCGCCGTCGGGCGTTGCCATCTGCGCTTCGAGGATTGCCACCGCGCTCTCCAGCTCCGCCACCTCGGCTTCAGCATCGGCGACGGCACGTTCCAGCTTCTTACGCTGGCGGGCGGCGGCCTTCTGCTCTTCGTAGCTGGCCTTGCCCGACGACACAGAGGATGAGGATGCCTCGACGGGAGCACCGGGCTTGCCTGTAAGGGCATTCCTGCTGCCCGCGCCGGACATGCCATTCCTGAGGGGGACCCTCGCCTTGTCGGCGACGGACGCGGCGGCACCGTCGGCAACGCTGCGAATCCAGTCATAGATGCCTCCGAGATGCTCGCGCACACGGCCGCCGCCGAAGGCATAGACCTTGGTGACGAGGCCGTCGAGGAACTCACGGTCGTGACTCACGATGATTACGGTGCCGTCGAAGGCCTGGATGGCGTCCTTCAGCACATCCTTAGAGCGCATGTCGAGATGGTTGGTGGGCTCGTCGAGGATCAGGAAGTTGACGGGTTCGAGCAACAGCTTTATCATTGCCAGACGCGAGCGCTCGCCGCCGGAGAGCACCTTCACCTTCTTGTCGGAGGCCTCGCCGCCGAACATGAACGCCCCGAGGATGTCGCGGATGCGTGTGCGTATGTCGCCACGAGCCACGCGGTCTATGGTGTCGAAGACGGTAAGCTCCGGGTCGAGGAGCTGAGCCTGGTTCTGGGCGAAATAGCCGATCTGGGCATTATGGCCCACCTTGAGGCTTCCCTCGTAGGGTATCTCGCCGAGTATGCATTTCACGAGGGTGGATTTGCCCTCACCGTTGCGCCCCACGAAGGCCACCTTCTCGCCACGGCGGATGGTGAGATTGACATGCTCTATGACAGGATGGTCGTAGCTCTTGGACAGCTCCTCGACGATGAGCGGGAAGTCGCCAGAGCGCTGGCATGGCGGGAACTTGAGATGCAAGGCCGAATTGTCAACCTCATCGACCTCGATAGGCACTATGCGTGCCAGCTGCTTGATGCGCTCCTGCACCTGAACGGCCTTCGTGGGCTTGTAGCGGAAACGCTCTATGAAGTCCTTGAGGTCCTGGATCTCCTTCTGCTGGTTCTCGTAGGCGCGCTGCTGCTGCTCGCGACGCTCGGCGCGCAGACGCACATACTCGTCATATCTGACGCGATAGTCCCAAAGGCGGCCGCAGGAAATCTCTAGCGTGCGCGTGGTGACATTGTTGATAAAGGCACGGTCGTGAGACACCAGCACCACGGCGACAGCACGCTGTGCCAGATACTGCTCCAACCACTGTATGCTCTCGATGTCAAGATGGTTGGTGGGCTCGTCGAGGAGAAGCACATCGGGTGCCGACAGCAGCAGCTTGGCAAGCTCGATGCGCATACGCCAGCCGCCGCTGAGCTCCGACGTGGGGCGGTCGAGGTCGGTGCGCTGGAAGCCAAGACCCATGAGCGTGCGTTCCACCTCGGCATGAAAGTTCGTGCCGCCCATCATGCGGAAACGCTCCTCAGCATGTGCATAGCGGTCGCAGAGATTCAGGTACTCGTCGCTCTCATAGTCGGTGCGCGAGGCCATCTCGTCGCTCAGACGCTCCATCTCCGACTGCAGGTCGCGGATATGGTCGAAGGCAGTGAGTGCCTCTTCCACGACAGTGCGGCCGCTCTGCAGTTCCATCACCTGCGGCAGATAGCCGACACGTGTGTCCTTGGACACGGCCACCGTGCCGGAGGTGGGCTGCTGTTGACCGGCAATAATCTTCAGAAGCGTGGATTTGCCGGCACCGTTCTTGCCCGTGAGGGCTATGCGGTCGCGCTCACCGATAACGAAACTCACGCCCGCGAACAACGGGCGCGCACTAAATTCTACAGTAAGGTTCTCAACAGAAATCATGTGTCTTGGTCGTAAATCGACTGCAAAGGTAGCCAATTGCACGCGTATGCGCAAACATTTTATATAAAAAGTGTCGAAAGAGCGAGTAAAAACCGACACTTTGGCACGTTAAGGACAGCCCTTAGGCGAAGCAACTACACCCCCCAGGCGAGGCACCTGCATCCCCTGGGCGAGGCACTTGCTTCCCTTAGGCGAGGCACTTGCTTCCCCCAGGGGCTTTTCTGGAACTCAAGCGTTATTTATGCCAATAAACACCTGTCGCCAATGCTTTCACTGCCCTTCACGACGTTAAAATTGACATATTTCAACATCTTTTAGAATCTTTCACACGCTTTATTTGGCCGCTCCGACAAACATCACTATCTTTGTCCGCATTTTGGACAATTATGTAACCATATAGCCTTAAACATTAATCATTAAAACTTTCAACTTATCATGGCAGATAGTAAAGAAAGACTCTTCGCGGACTTCACCGCCCCGACCCGCCAGCAGTGGCGCGACAAGATCGAGGTTGACCTCAAGGGCGCTGACTACGAGAAGAAAATGGTGTGGAGAACCAACGAAGGATTCTCCATGCAACCCTTCTACAGAAAGGAGGACGTAGATAAGTTGCCCACGGTGAACGCCCTGCCGGGCGAGTTCCCATACGTGCGTGGCAACAAGAAGGACAACAACCAGTGGTATGTGCGCCAGAACATCGTCGCCGACGACCCCGCACAGGCTAACGCCAAGGCTCTCGACATCCTGGGCCGCGGCATCACGTCGCTGGGCTTCCGCGTGCCTGGCGACAAGGTGAGCGCCGAGTTCTTCGAGACGCTGCTCAAGGACATACGCCTGGACTGCGTGGAGGTGAGCATACGCACATGCCAGCGCCACGCCCTCGAGGTGGCCGACATCTACACGGCCTACATCGAGCGCCACGGCTACGCCAAGGATGCCATCGTGGGCGGCATAGGCTTCGACCCCATGGAGCGCATGCTCCTCAAGGGCAAGGACACCACCATGCTGCTGCCGCAGATGGCCGACCTCGTGCGCAAGCTGGCCGACTATCCCGGTCTGCGCTGCGTGATGGTCCACTCTGACCTGCTCGTCAACAGCGGTGCCTACGTCTATCAGGAGCTGGGCTACGCCCTGGCATGGGGCAAGGAGTACCTGGATGAGATGGTTGAGGCCGGCGTGCCTGCCGAGCTTGCCGCATCCAAGATCAAGTTCTACATGGGCATCGGCGGCGTCTATTTCATGGAGATTGCCAAGTTCCGCGCCGCACGCATGCTGTGGGCCGAGATCGTCAAGCAATACACCGACAACGCCGAGGCCGCAAAGATGGTGGTCAACGCATCCACCACGACATACAACCAGACCTTGTTCGACAGCTATGTGAACATGCTGCGCTCGCAGACCGAGGCCATGAGTGCCGCACTGGCAGGCATACACTCTATGGTCGTCACACCGTTCGACACCCCCTACGAGGCTCCCACCGACTTCGCCGAGCGCATAGCCCGCAACCAGCAGCTGCTGCTCAAGGAGGAATGCCACTTCGACAAGATTGTTGACGTCAGCGGAGGCTCTTACTTCGTGGAGGAGCTCACCGTGGCCATCGCCAAGGAGGGATGGAAGCTCTTCCTCGACGTGGAGGAGCAGGGCGGCTTCCTGGCTGCCGTAAAGGCCGGCACCATCCAGCAGGCCATCAACGACACCGACAAGGCCCGCCATGCCAATGCCGGCAAGCGCAAGGAGTTCCTGCTCGGCACAAACCAGTTCCCCAACTTCACCGAGACGAGCGAGGGCAAGAAGCCCATCAGCCCCGACTGCACATGCAAGCATTCATGCGACCCCGACGTGCCGGCACTGAAGACATCGCGCCTGGCATCGGACTTCGAGACACTGCGCCTGACCACAGAGGCAGCACAGAAGCAGCCCGTGGCCTTCATGCTCACCATCGGCAACCTGGCCATGCGCCAGGCTCGCGCACAGTTCTCGTGCAACTTCCTTGCTGCTGCCGGCTACAAGGTCATCGACAACCTCGGCTTCCCCACCGTGGAGGAAGGCGTGGAGGCTGCCGTCAAGGCCGGTGCCGACATCGTGGTGCTCTGCTCCAGCGACGACGAGTATGCCGAGTACGGCGTTCCCGCTTTCAATGCCCTCAAGGCTGCCGACCCGAAGGCCATCTTCATCATCGCAGGCGCTCCCGCCTGCTCTGAGGACCTCAAGGCCGCAGGCATCGAGAACTTCATACACGTGCGTGTCGATCAGCTGAAGACACTGAAGGAACTGAATGCTAAGTTAGGAATCCAGTAATTTACAATTTAACGATTTACAATGTACAATTTATGTACAATTTGATCCATTTACAATTTCAATGACTAAAGATGACATGCGCGAACGTTTGACGGCCTTTGCCGTCAGAATCATCAAGATGGTTGACAACTTGCCAGCTACTATTGCAGGCAACGCTATTGCCCGCCAGATTGTACGTTCCGGCACCTCGCCATCGGCCAACTATCGTGCTGCCTGTTTGGCCAAGTCTGACAAAGATTTCGTCAACAAGCTAAAGATGGTGGAGGAGGAATTGGACGAGACGAATCATTGGATTGACATCATCATACGAAGCCAGCTCATCGAGGCATCAAGATTAGCTTCGCTCTATCAGGAAAGCAAAGAGCTGCTAGCCATCATCGTTAAAACAATCACCTCAACAAAAGCCCGCATGAAGGCAGATGGGGATGGGAAGTAGTAAATGGACAAATTGCACCATAGTAAATAAATTGTAAATCGTAAATAGCTAAATAGTAAATAGAAAGATGAAAAAAGATTTTAAATCCATTGATATCTTTGCCGGGATAGAGGCCAAGAACGGCCAGGCCTGGCAGCGGGAGAATGGCATCACAGCCAACTGGAAGACTCCCGAGCAGATTGATATTCAGCCCGTATATACGAAGGAAGACCTCGAAGGCATGGAGCACCTCGACTTCGCAGCCGGTATTCCGCCCTTCCTCCGTGGCCCGTACTCGATGATGTACCCCTTCCGCCCGTGGACCATCCGTCAGTATGCCGGCTTCTCCACCGCCGAGGAGTCCAACGCCTTCTATCGCCGCAACCTCGCCAGTGGTCAGAAGGGCCTCTCCGTGGCCTTCGACCTGCCCACACACCGCGGCTACGATCCCGATAACCCCCGCGTCGTCGGCGATGTCGGTAAGGCCGGTGTGAGCATCTGCTCGCTCGAGAACATGAAGGTGCTCTTCGACGGCATCCCCTTGAACAAGATGTCCGTCTCCATGACCATGAACGGCGCTGTGCTCCCCGTGCTCGCCTTCTACATCAACGCAGGTCTGGAGCAGGGCGCCAAGCTCGAGGAGATGGCCGGTACCATCCAGAACGATATCCTCAAGGAGTTCATGGTGCGCAACACCTACATCTACCCGCCAGCCTTCTCCATGAAGATCATCGCCGACATCTTCGAATATACCTCACAGAAGATGCCTAAGTTCAACTCCATCTCCATCTCGGGCTACCACATGCAGGAGGCTGGTGCCACCGCCGACATCGAGCTGGCCTACACGCTGGCCGACGGTATGGACTACCTCCGCGCTGGTATCAACGCAGGCATCGACGTCGATGCCTTCGCACCACGCCTCAGCTTCTTCTGGGCTATCGGCGTCAACCACTTCATGGAGATTGCCAAGATGCGCGCAGGCCGTCTGCTCTGGGCCAAGATCGTCAAGAGCTTCGGCGCCAAGAACCCCAAGTCCATGGCTCTGCGCACGCACTCTCAGACTTCAGGTTGGTCGCTCACCGAGCAGGACCCCTTCAACAACGTCGGACGCACCTGCATCGAGGCAATGGCTGCCGTGCTGGGTCACACTCAGTCCCTGCACACCAACGCCCTCGACGAGGCCATCGCCCTGCCTACGGACTTCAGCGCACGTATCGCCCGTAACACACAGATTTACATCCAGAACGAGACACAGGTCTGCAAGCACATCGACCCGTGGGCCGGCAGCTACTACGTCGAGAAGCTGACGCAGGAGCTCTACCTCAAGGCTTGGGAGCACATCCAGGAAATCGAGAAGCTCGGCGGTATGGCCAAGGCCATCGAGACAGGTCTGCCCAAGATGCGTATCGAGGAGGCCGCCGCACGCACACAGGCCCGCATCGACAGCGGCGTTCAGACCATCGTAGGCGTGAACAAGTACCGTCTCGACCACGAAGACCCCATCGACATCCTCGAGATCGACAACACCGCCGTCCGCCTCGAGCAGGAAGAGGGCCTGAAGAAGCTCCGTGCAAGCCGCGACAACGAGCAGGTCAAGCGCGACCTCGCCGCCATCACAGCCTGCGTGCAGGACTTCGCCGACGGCAAGAAGAGCGAGCACAACCTCCTCGACCTCGCCGTCACTGCCGCCGGACACCGTGCCACCCTCGGCGAGATCAGCGATGCCTGCGAGGCTGTCGTGGGACGTTACAAAGCAGTAATCAGAACCATTTCAGGAGTGTACAGTTCAGAAAGCAAAGCCGACGCAGACTTCGAGGAAGCCTGCCGTCTCACCGAAGAGTTCGCAAAGCAGGAGGGCCGCCGCCCACGCATCATGATTGCCAAGATGGGTCAGGACGGACACGACCGCGGCGCAAAGGTCGTCGCCACAGGTTATGCCGACTGCGGCTTCGACGTCGATATGGGTCCGCTGTTCCAGACGCCCGCCGAGGCTGCCCGCGAGGCTGTGGAGAACGACGTCAACATCGTCGGCGCCAGCTCCCTCGCTGCAGGCCACAAGACCCTCATCCCGCAGCTCATCGAGGAGCTGAAGAAGCTCGGCCGCGAGGACATCATGGTCATCGCCGGAGGTGTCATACCCGCACAGGACTACGACTTCCTCTACAAGGCCGGCGTGGCTGCCGTC
>Ga0247610_10007334_pt1 | contig 11346 bp, 9 predicted proteins | sample 174DNAGHGhighgp2_FD_193483 | JGI IMG/M metagenome (GOLD analysis project Ga0247610, IMG submission 193483) | Sheep rumen microbial communities from Palmerston North, Manawatu-Wanganui, New Zealand - 1742 DNA GHGhigh gp2 | ecosystem: Host-associated > Mammals > Digestive system > Stomach > Rumen ...
TGCGAACCCCGTTGGGGTTCTTGCATGGTGTTACCAATTGAAGCTGGCCCTACGAGCCAGCTGCCCCCGATGGGGCTCATGCCCTTCAGGCAAACACAGGATTTTGCGGGTGACCTTTTTTTTATTAATTTTGTACCCGAAAAAAATTATTCTGCGTAGCTGTCAGGACAAGAATACGACAAACAATCATGCTATTTAATTCATTTGCATTTCTGCTATTTTTTCCTTTGATTTGTTTCCTGTATTGGGCAATCAGAGCAATTGGAGGGGAGAAGTCTCTGACTTTGAGGAACGCAGTGCTCCTGATAGGGAGCTACTACTTCTATATGAGTTGGCAGCCCAAATACGCATTATTACTTCTTCTGAGCACTGCTGCCACATACGGAGCAGCTCTGGTAATTGACCGCTGCAAATCTGAGGGAAAGAAGAAATTCTGGCTTGTGGCGGTAATTGCCCTAAATTTATTGATACTGTTCTTTTACAAGTATTATGGTTTTGTAACTGATACAATCGTAAGCATCATGTCTTCGATGGGTGTTTCAATGAAGATACCCGGTTTAGACTTGCTTTTGCCTGTTGGTATCTCGTTTTATACATTTCAAGCTTTGGGCTATTCTATTGACGTGTATCGAGGAGATGTCAAGCCTGAAAAGAATTTCTTCACCTACGCCTTATTTGTTAGTTTCTTTCCCCAGTTAGTTGCCGGTCCAATTGAGCGAAGCACTAATCTGTTGAAACAGTTTAAAGAGGATCATTCGTTCAATTACGATTTTGCAATGTCAGGTTTCAAACTTATGCTTTGGGGCTATTTTATGAAACTATGCCTGGCAGACCAAGCTGCATTATATGTGGATCAAGTTTTCAACAATCTGGATAGTCATGAAGGGTATAGTACGCTCGTGGCCTCTTTCATGTTCACTTTGCAAATATATGGCGACTTTGCAGGCTACACATTCATCGCCATTGGCTGTGCCAGAATTTTAGGTTTTTCTCTGCATGATAATTTCAGAAGACCATACTTCGCTGTCTCTATAACTGATTTTTGGAGAAGGTGGCATATATCATTAAGCACATGGTTGCGAGATTACGTTTATTTTTCATTGGGAGGCAGCAGAACGACGAAGCGGAAGACGTACAGAAACCTGCTTATTACATTTGGAATTAGCGGTCTGTGGCATGGTGCCAATTGGACATTTATCGTGTGGGGCATTTTGCATGGCATTTTTCTGTGCTTAGAACGCGCATTGGGTTATAACAAGAAGGAATGGCAATCAATGAGGAAGGCAATACACATTATTGTCACTTTGCTTATTGTAAACCTCGGATGGATGCTTTTTAGAGCCGATTCTATTAGTGACGCTTATAAAGCTCTCATTCAAATGATATCTCCATCCGGAACTACTTTGATTGATATTAAGGTAGCGGTTTCGTCTATCGGCATTGTATCATGTATCGTATTTGTCAAAGAGTTCTTTGAAGAGTTTTATCCAAATGCGCTAAAGAGATATGAAAAAAGTTTGGCCTCTAATTACCTTTGGCCAATATTCTTGTTACTATGTATTGGATGCTTTGGCGTGTTTGAAGGTGGTCAATTTATTTATTTTCAATTCTAGGTCATGCGTAGATTTTTATCCAATATTATTATAGTCGGTTTAGTTGCGGCAACCATCTTGAGCCTACTCACATGGATGGGAGTAAGAAGAATTGATCATACAAGTTTTCGATTGCCTGATGATATTCATTTGATTGCATTTGGCCCTTCTACTATGCAGGGATCGGTGAACGATACGCTGATTGCAGGACTTATAAATTTTTCCAGGGATGGAACAACATTTAAATATACCGTTCCACTATTACCTAGATTATTAGAAGAAAACCCGCAGATTGATACGGTTTATATCAGTCATGGAAGGTTTCTGTATATGCCGAAACCCAGAATTGATGCCATCCAAAAAATGCAATATATACGCGACAAGCTCCCATTCATATGGTACAAAAGGTATCTGAGCGATTATGGAAGCCTATTTAAAAAAGCGAACTTTTATGCAGCCATATTGAATACAGACCTGGAAGAGATTTCAAGAAATCGTTCATCAATCATGGACTATGGATTTCACTTCCATTCCGACGCATCCCATAATCTTAAAGATTCTACAAAAAATTGGAGTTTTGCATGGTATGATAGCATCACTGAAATCCACGGCGGAAATGTATATACCAAGGAAGAATTGCTGGAAAAAAATGCAAAAGAAGATAAGTATGCGCGAATGGCTATAAGCATTTGCAAGAGTCACAATGTCGTTCCAGTATTATTCTTCACTCCACTTTATCACTACGATAGATGGCTCCCTTATGATGAGTTTTGTGAAATCATGAAAGACTATGACCCGGAGCTGCTGGTTGCAGATTATGAGAACTTTGAATTCTCTGATGATTCGTTATGCCGTCGCGACGTACATCATTTGAACATTTGGGGTGCCAATGAGTTTTCTAGGCACTTAGCAAAATATGGAATTCAAACAGTAAAGCTAAAAGATTGGATATCCTCGAAAGTAAAAAAGTAAAATAGGGACGGTTCTTTTGATGTAATTTTTTGTTGGTTTTGGTTATTTCCTGGTTTTGGGTTTAGGGTTGATGACGAGGTAGATAGACCTGTATTCGATGCCTGTTAATCTCGAAAGCTGCCTCATGTTGACTCCACTGCCGACGGCTTTGCGGATGATGAGTTTGCGGTCACCTTTCGGTATCGTTTTCAAGGTCGTCAGGTCACCGCTGCAAAGTTGATTCAGGAGTTTACGGGCCTCGCTGTCGGTCATGCGGCCCCGCTCAATCATGGAGTGCGGCTCCATGTGCCCGTCGCTGACGTTGAGCACCATTTCGCACAACTCGCGCCACGGCAGTGCTGCGAAAGGCAGTTCATGTGCACAGATGGGCTGTGCGGGCGGCGTTGACGTGTATTCGCGCCAACTGCTCCACCGATACAGGCCGGGAGAAGTGACCATCTCGGCTTGGACGGGATTTTGATGGATATAGCGCAGGAGGGTGATGAAATAGCCCGTGTCGGCAACGGGCTCGCTGCGAAAACGGTCGTGGAAGAGCGGCCCCAGCCGTTCATACCGCTTGTTGAAATAACTCACGTAGGACACACCGATGCGCTTCATCACTGCGCCGATGTCCTCGGCAGCCTCGGCGATGAGCAGGTGGACGTGGTTGTCCATCAAGCAATAGGCATGGATGTGACAGTAAGGCGGCAAGGGTTTGCCCTCATGGTCCTTGGGTGAGGTGACGGCACGCAGAATCTTGAGGAACTTGCCGCGATCCTGATCGTCGGCAAAGATGTCTCGGCGGTCGATACCGCGCAACATCACGTGGTAAACGCCTGTGTCGCTATGTTGTCGGCTGGTGCGTGGCATGATTGGGAGTGCGATAAGTGTTAGGCTACAAAGTTAGCCATTTTTTAAGAAAGAAACAAAACCCGAGGTGCTTCAAGCAGAAAAAGGGACGATTCATTCTTGAAAAACTACATCAAAAGAACCGTCCCTATTTTACCCTTTTTAGCGGAGGATTTTCTGGCCGCTCTGGATGATGATGCCGCGGGTGTCATCGGAGGCCATGGTGCCGTCGATGCGATAGGCCTGGCTCGGAACGGCAGGAGTTGACGGGAGCACCTCGCCGACGCTTGACACCTGGCCGGTCTTCACGAGGTACTCTTTCTGGGCCTTGGCCATCTGCTCACGGAAATCGGGGCTGGCATGCAGTGTGCAATAGGCGATGCTGGCAGCCACACGGCTGGCATCGACATCGCTCTGCCAGTGGGCGCCCACGATCACGCGGCTCTCACCGTACATCCAGCCACGGGCGAAGATAGTGTCGGAAGCGGCGGGATTGATCTCGGCCAGCAGCAGGGCAGCGGTCCAGCCGCGCATGGTGTGACCCGAGGGATAGGAACCTTCTCCAGCCAGTTCGGCCTCCTCGTCGGTGAGCATCTTGTCCTGGAAGCGCTCGAAGGGGCGCTGACGATGGTAGAATGCCTTGGGAGCGACGCGTATCGGGTCGGTTGTGGAAAGACTGGTCACCATCAGTTTCCAGATTTCGGGAGTGTCCTCAGGGCTCATGTGCAGGCCAAAAGGCACGTCAAACTCGGCCAGCAATGCCTCGTAGGACCACACAGCATCGCGCTTAGCAATCTCGGCACGCTCGGGATCGAGTCGTTGCTGCTTGCCCCAGGCATAGCGCATCATGTCGTTAGCAAACTCGGGGCTGTCAAATGCGGGTGGCGCAGGCAGGCACTTGATAAGATCAGGCATCTGGTCAACAGTGAAATAGGGCTGCACTTCGTTCTGTGCATTCAGCGTCATGGCGGCCAGGATGGTAGCCAGCGCAATCACAAAATTCTTTTTCATAAAAAAACAGATGATTATTGATGAAATAAAAACTAAAGTAATTTAATGCCGCAAAATTACTACAAAAAACAAATGGATTACCATTCACCACCCGGAAAAGATAATTCGTTTGGGACAAAATGGGACAAAAGAACCGTCCCTTTGTCCCAATCTTGGTTGGTGTCGTGGCGGTGGCTGTGGCAGGCAAAGGTAGTTATCATTCTCAATTTTCACGTTATTTAGTGTGGAATTAATGTTTTTTTTGATGCGTTGTGTGTAACTTTGCGGCTTAAAACAGTGAATACATCATGTTATTGAATAAGTTATTAATGCAGGTGTCGGTGGCTCCCGATACGGTGGCTGCCAACAAGATTAAGGAGGCGACCAACGTGGTGACGTCGAAGGTGGATTCGCTGGCCAACCAGTTGCACCCCGACTCGATTGCGTCATTGACACCGGGCAAGCTGGTTGACCAGTTCAAATACCTGGACCTGAGCAGTCTGGTGACTTCGCTGTCTAACCAGATGATTTCGCTCGCCCTGCGCATCCTTGCCGCCATTCTGATTTTCTACGTCGGCAAGTTCATCATCAACAAGATTTACAGCGTGGTGCGTGCCATCATGGTGGCCAAGGGCTTTGACCGTTCACTGGCGTCGTTCCTGCTGTCGTTCATCAAGATCACCCTCCTGTTCCTGCTCATCATCACCGTCATCGGCGTGCTGGGCATCGAGACGAGTTCATTCATCGCCATCTTTGCCAGTGCAGGCGTGGCCATCGGCATGGCGTTGAGCGGCACGTTGCAGAACTTTGCGGGCGGCGTGTTGATCCTGTTGCTGAAGCCCTACAAGGTGGGTGACTATATCGAGTTCGGCGAGTTGAAGGGCACGGTGAAGGAAATCCAGATATTCCACACCATCGTCAACACCTACAACAACGACCGCATCGTCATCCCCAACGGTGGCCTGGCCACCAGTTCGCTGAAGAACTTCAGCGCCGAGCCCTATCATCGAGTGGAATGGCGTGTGGGCATCAGCTACGGCGACAACGTGGACGTGGCCCGCAAGGTGGCCCTCGACATCCTGGCGGCCGACGGGCGCATCGTCCACACCGATGCCGACGTGAAGGAGACCGAGCAGCCTCAAGAGGTAATTTCCCAGGAAGAAAAGAAGCCTGAACCGTGGTGGAAACGCGCCTTCCATTGGCACCGCAGGCGCGTGGAGCAGTGGAACGAGAATCAGGAGGCCCAGTTGGCCGCCCTGGTGCCCAAACCCAACTACACGCCTAGCGTGAATGTCGAGAGCCTGGACGAGAGCCAGGTGACGCTCATCGTGAGGGCATGGACCGAGATTGCCAACTACTGGGGTGTGCTGTATGACGTGAATGAGCAGATTTACAAGCAGTTCCCGCAGCATGGCATCCGCTTCCCGTTCCCGCAGGTGGATGTACACGTTAATAGTTAACAGTTAATAGATAATAGTGATGGTGATGAGCTGGAGAGATATCAGACATTGGGTGCTTGCCGTGGCGGCGTTGACGGTGTGGCTGCAGGGAGGAGCACAGGTGGTCAATTCCATCGGCGAGGAGAACATGAAGGTAGAACAAGGGCTGAAACCCCAAGAGAAGAAGGCCGAGAGCCCCTATATCGCCGACATCGACACCGAGACGCCCTATTTCCAGTATATCGACTCAGCCCAGAACTACATCTACAGTCACGACTGGCCCATTGCCGAACAGTGGCTGTTAAAAGCATTCAAGACCGACCCCGACAACCCGTCCAACTCACTGATATTAAGCAATATCGCCACGTTGCAACGCTATCAAGGGAAACTCAGCGAGGCTGTCAAGAACTACTCCCTCGCCCTGGACATGACGCCCCACGCGGTGACGCTGCTGCTGAACCGCGCCGCCCTCTACGTCGAGATGGACAGCGTGCAGCGCGCGATTGACGACTATGAGCGGGTGTGCGAGCTGGACATGTATGACACCGAGGCGCGTTATTCGCTTGGCGTGCTGGCCATGGAACGCGGCGACAACAAGCAGGCGGAAGACTTGTTCAACGAGATTAAGCGCATCAACCCCAATTCGGGCCTCTATCAGGAGGGCATGGCACTGCTGCATAAGCGCAACGGCAACCACGCCCGCGCCGCCGAACTGTTCACCCAGGTCATCAAGGTGCAGCCCAGCGCCCAGCTACTGGCCAATCGTGCCGACTGCTACCTGGCCATGAAACGCCTGAACGATGCCGAGGCCGACATCCGCACCGCCCTGGAGATGACCCCCGACGACCCCTATCTATATGTACTGCGGGCCAAATTGAACAAACTCCGCTTCCAGCGCGACGACATGACCCGGGACATCGACGCCGCCGTCTCCCTGGGCCTGAGCCGCGACGCCGTCACCGCCGCCCTCAACGAGTAACAGAGAATACCTTAACTTCATCAGCAAAACCACCCGGGTCTTCATGTTCGGGGTAACAGCTCAGCCATATCGCCTGTCACTGGGCCTCACGCAAAGCCGCTAAGTCGCTAAGGTTTTTATTTTCAGACACTTCAGATAGTCACTACGGAAAAATTTTCTGGTAGATTGAAGCATTTTGTTCCGTTTGACACGCCACCAATCATTGTCGTAACATTCAGAATTATAATCTCTTAGCGCCTTGGCGGCTTAGCGAGAGAGGAATGGCTGAATAGTTACTTCCCAATTTTTTTTGTTATTTTTTCTTAAAAAAGCAACTAAAAATTTGGTCATAACAATTGTTTGATATAAATTTGCACTCCGTTATTGACAAGCAAAAACGCTATCAATAATAAAATGCAAGCAAAAACACTTGCAAAACAATAAAGCAATCTATTTTTGATTGCACTGGTGATACATTATTACTTTTTCCTGCCAAAAAGTAAATGTGCAATAATCCTATAGGCAGCAAAAACTCGGCATTGGGCCAACGGTTTTACTATGACAAAAAGAATCAATCGAGAAGAGCAAAAGCAATCTAGCTTTAATTTAAAATCAGTCAGTACTATGAAACGATATGCAACAATTTCTGCTGATATCGTCGCATCGACGTCACTCTCTCCAACGGAATTCATGCGATTGATACAGCTGTTAAAGGACACCTTAGATCGGCTTTCTGAGAAATACCCAGGCTTCTGGGGTCGAATCGTCAAGGGCGACAGCATTGAGTGCTTGATTGACAATCCTGTAGACGCATTAAGGATAGCATTGTTGCTCAAGACCCTGGTTAAATCATTTGTACCTGCCGATGGAATTGCGGCCGAAGAATTCATGCGACATGGCCTGCGGCTGGTAATCGGCATTGGAGGCATGCGGATAGTCAACAAAGAACTCGACATCATGGATGGCGAGGCCATATACCTCTCGGGCAGGACATTAAACACGATGAAAAGCAAGAGGTTATATGGTTTCCAATTTGTAATGTCGCCAGACTTAGATGGTATCGTTAGCATTCCCATTGATGAGCCATTGCTTAATTTCACGATTGACAATGCAACCAATCGTCAATGTGAAACGATGTTTTATCGATTACAATCAGAACGGGATCAAGATGTCGCAGAAAAAATGAAGATTAGCAGGTCAGGTGTTAACAATAACTTGCTGAGACTCGGATGGGACATTTTATCAAATACGATTGCAAAATATGAAAATGTTGATTTTGAAAAGAGCAGAGTGAGCGTAATCATAGACCTGCTAAGAAAAGAAGCATTGTCAAATCTTGAAAATGGCAATATAGAAAATGCAAAGTTTTATTATAATGAGGCACTCGAGATTTGCATTAGAGAGTATGGTTCAGAGAATCTAAAAGTGGCTGAATTATACAAGGATTTTGTGAATCTATATCAATCACTGGATGATTATTTCAATGCTCTTGATTGGTGCCAAAGAACACTTGAAATCGGGAATAACACATTAGATGAACAGCATCCATTTATAATGAGTGTAGAAAAAGAGTTGAGAAAAATCGAAACGATGCTTAGAAAGAAATTGAAGTCCGAAGGGCCTATTGTTGGCATTCCAAGTAAATCGGTGATTAATTATAACGATTACTATGATTGCTGTTCAATAAATCCACTTTCAGCATTGTTATCTGTGGTTATAAAAGGGAAAAAGGCCGAGATAGAATTCTGCATTTCAAACAGTACTGAAAAAGGGCAAAATTCAGCGACGGCATCATCCAGATCCTGGGAAAAGGCTGATGAAATAATAATCAATGAGTGCTTTAGAGCACACAGGCTGGCTAAAAAAGACATATTTCAAAAAGAAATATTTGACAAGAGAGAAGAAAGAAAAAATACTGAAAGGCAAAGAAGGCCATTAAGTCCGATAACCGGAACAAAGAAAGATTCAAGTAAAAAAGCGAACGACACTAACAGACCAAAGTCTGTGATAAATAAACGAAAGGAGGATGGAATTAATCTAATCGTATATCGAGATAAAAAAAAGAAAAAGAAAATTAACTGTACTGGATCCACTGATCGGCACAAGCATTTACAGAAATGCTTATGTCCCGGCTAAACAGTATCACTATACCGTCTGAAAGCGCAACTATAACCAGGCCCACGCAACATCGGCAAAATGGTGATAATGAGCGCCCTACACCCTAGGCACGAATACGGGAAATAATAACGTGACGACAGTCGAACATTAGCTGATTAAAGACATCCTATCGTTGCACGTCTCAATTGTGCGATATGCATTCATTGGCACGTTGAGGTACCACTTATTTGCCTTTAATAAGACATTAAATACAAAACTTTTTGTCTGGCTTATCATTTATGTCAGATAAAAATACTACATTTGCAGGTCTTAACCTTCTAATCCTGATTAGATTGTTCACTTGATAGTGATATCAAGAAGCAAAAAAAGAGGTGGTAGACTATTATGAATCAAAATGTCTTATGAATTATGGCAAAGTTATTCGTTTTCCTATTAATAGCCCATGTGTTCGGTGATTTTATCATTCAGAACCATACCATGTGCGATGGGAAATTCAAAGAAGGTATAGCAGGCATCCACCTATATATACATTCGGTTATCATCTTTTATCTTTCTCTTATCGCTATCATGTATCTGGAGTACTGGTACGTTGCATTAATCATAGCAGTGACGCACTTTATTATTGACGGACTGAAAAGTAAAGTGGAAAAGATAGAAATCAATGGTTGTGAAATTCATGATAGCGGCAATGAACTATATACTTTTGTAGCAGACCAAATTCTTCATATCATTGTTATATACTTTTGCGCTTGTTGGTTAAATCATCTGGGATGGAAAGAGCCTTTATTTTTGAGCGCCCTTAATCTAAAGACCCTTGTATTCATTCTTATGTTTTATGTTTGCGGTAAACCAGCTAACATACTTACTAGAAGGGTATTGATTAAACTTAATATAATTAAAAGAAATCCAAAAGTCGAAAATGATCCCAAAACCGGCAGCATTATTGGTCTGGTAGAAAGACGTTTAATCATTTTCTTCATGTTTGTCAATCAATTTGCAGCCATTGGTTTCCTTATTACTGCAAAATCAATTTTACGTTTTAGCGATATCAAGCAGAGCGAAGATAATAAAAGCGATGCAATATCAACAAATAAGTATATTGCTGACAGATCGGAATATGTATTAATAGGTACATTTGTGAGCATTTCTATTGCCGCAACCTGTGGATTCATAATCATGATAGCAGGCAATCCGTCTATGCTATCGGCTGATAATATAATTGATACGATATCAGCTAGTAATTATATTATTGGTCACTGATTTTGTGTATATTCATTCACAACTAGTGGGGACGGTTCGTCTGTCACTCGGTACTCTGTGAGTGTTAGTGACTGAGGAACCGTCCCCGGGGTAGCCACCTGGGGGTGGCTTAAGGTTGTCTCTATTGACTGTGGTGAAATGTCTGCAAATGGTTGTCTGGCGGTGTGTTAACCTGAAATCGAGAATCTTTACCGGAAAGCCTGATGGTCATGAATGAGTAACCGGATCAGTTGCTGTTGAGAATGATGTCGATGAGAGTGGTGGCGTCCTTGATGCTCACCTCGCCGTCATCGTCCACATCGAACCATGCGGAGGACTCACGCTCGCCGAGCAGCATGTCAATAATGCTGGTCACATCGCTGATTGAGGTGGTGTCATCATTGCCATCGGCCTGTTCAGAATCGTCGTAATACAGACGATTGCGGCTATATAGTCCAAACATGAGTCCAGGATACATCACTCCATTTCCCCATCCAGGGCCATTCAGCATGACTGTGCCATAAATATAAGTATCGGCTACAGTGTTTACCGCCCATGATATCACCCCATCAGTTACCGTGCCGTAAGTATCAATCGGTTGCGCCCCATCTTGCGCCCCGCTGAAATTATAGAACTTGTGAGAAAAGTTGATGCCATCATTGTTATAACGGCTCATGTCATACTCCCTGATGACCTGGAACGGGAAACGCATCGAGCCATCCTCATGCAGGTACATCACGTTGCCGATGTGCGACCCCAATCCCCACATGTTCATAATCACGCGAGTGGTGTCATCGGCCTGAAACATATAGGCATCAGCCTGTTGGTCAACTCCCCTATAATCCGAGAATTCATGCTTGGCATTAGGTGCAAGCAGGGTCAAGTCTCTCAAGATGTAGGACGAAGAGTTGAGCGTGTCGGTCGAGACCCAAGTCCTTTTGACATAATGGCGAATATATGCAATATAATACAGGATAAAGCCATCTTCAAATGTAATTGAGCCATCATTATGCAGGGTGCCATATATATCGTGAGGTTCGGCATTTTGCGTAAAATAATCCTCATTGATCATGTACACATGAATCAAAGTGTCGTTCCAACAGCCATAAGGGGGTTGATTATCATACTTTACACTTCCCAGCAGTTGAAATGTTGGCATTCGCACACTGTTGTTACTGTAATCGATGTAGATTTTCTGATCGATGCCGTT
>Ga0247610_10007335_pt1 | contig 11345 bp, 8 predicted proteins | sample 174DNAGHGhighgp2_FD_193483 | JGI IMG/M metagenome (GOLD analysis project Ga0247610, IMG submission 193483) | Sheep rumen microbial communities from Palmerston North, Manawatu-Wanganui, New Zealand - 1742 DNA GHGhigh gp2 | ecosystem: Host-associated > Mammals > Digestive system > Stomach > Rumen ...
AGAATCGAAAGCCCCCCTCCTTTTGGAGGGGTTGGGGGAGGCTTTCATCACCTTCTTTAAGATTGGCATGTTCACCCTCGGCGGTGGCTATGCCATGATACCCATTATCGAGACCGAGGTGGTGGACAGGCACCGCTGGATCTCGAAGGAAGAGTTCTTGGATCTCATCGCCATCGCCCAGAGCTGTCCTGGTGTCTTTGCCATCAACATCAGCACCTTCATCGGTTACAAGTTAATGAAGCGTCGTGGGGCCATCACCTGTGCCCTGGGCACTGCCCTACCCTCGTTCCTCATTATCCTGCTGATAGCAATGTTCTTCCACCAGTTTCAGGACAATCCTGTCGTTGCTGCCATCTTCCGGGGCATCCGTCCTGCTGTGGTAGCGCTCATTGCCGTACCCACGTTCAACCTCGCCAAGAGTGCCAAGATCTCGTGGGTCAACTGCTGGATACCCATCGGTGGTGCCCTGCTCATCTGGCTCATGGGAATATCGCCCATCTTCATCATCCTGGCGGCAGCCATCGGTGGATGGATCTACGGCAAATACATCAAACCAACAGAATAAGCCCATAAGAGATATGTTGTTCTTGGAGTTATTTTACACGTTCTTCGTCATCGGACTCTTCGGATTCGGTGGGGGCTATGGTATGCTGTCGCTGATACAGGGCGAGGTCGTTCACCACTGGGGTTGGATGACCACCTCACAGTTCACCGACATCGTAGCCGTCAGTCAGATAACACCCGGTCCCATCGGCATCAACTCAGCCACTTACTGCGGTTATACCGCCTGTCAGAATGCCGGTATGAACGAGGGAATGTCCATCTGGGCTCGTGTGTGGCAACCTTCGCCTTGGTGCTGCCCTCACTCATTCTGATGATTCTCATCGCGCGCATGTTCCTTAAATATATGAAGACACCAACCGTCCAGAACATCTTTGCTGCCCTGCGTCCTGCCGTTGTAGGCCTGTTGGCAGCCGCCACCCTCCTGCTCTGTACGAAGGAGAACTTCTCCACGCCCAAAGAGAGCCCCTGGCAGTTCTGGATCAGCGTCTTCCTCTTCCTTGCCACCTTCGTCGGCACCAAGTTCCTGAAGATTAATCCTATCAAGATGATCCTCATGGCAGGCTTTGCCGGACTGCTGCTGCTTTACTGACAGGAAGATTCAAAAGGAGGTTAAAATTACATAATACTGCTTTACTTTCTTCGTGGTTTCGCATCATATCACTATATTTGCAGGCGAATTGCGAAAAAAGTTCGTATAACCATACTAAAGAAAGGAACAAAAATGAAAAAGAACATGTTATTCGTGGCAATGGCTGGTCTCATCTTGATGAGCAGCTGCGCCAGTAAGAAAGACTTGACAAATTGTCGTGACGAGAATAGTCTGCTGACCAACCAACTGATGAAGTCCAAGGAGGATCTGGCAGGCAAGAACGCACGCATCACCGCTCTCGAAGAGCAGCAGAAAGGTATGCAGCAGGCACTGAAGGCTGCTGAGGAGAAGTACGCCAAACTGCAGGAGAGCCTCAACCAGAGTTTGAAGAATGCCAATCAGAACAACGTCAGCATCGAGAAACTGGTGGACCAGATCAACGAGTCGAACCAGTACATCCGTCACTTGGTGGAGGTGAAGTCGAAGAGCGACTCGCTGAACATGGTGCTGACCAACAACCTGACGCGCTCGCTGTCGAAGGAAGAGCTGAAGGAGGTCGATGTGCAGGTACTGAAGGGTGTGGTTTACATCTCGCTGGCCGACAACATGCTGTTCCGCAGCGGTGGCTACGAGATCAACGACCGTGCTGCCGAGACGCTGTCGAAGATTGCGAAGATCATCAAGGACTACAAGGACTACGACGTGCTGATCGAGGGTAACACCGACAATGTGCCCATCTCGCGCCAGAATATCCGCAACAACTGGGACCTCTCGTGTCTGCGTGCCTCCAGCGTTGTTCAGGAGTTGCAGAACAAGTACGGTGTTGACCCCAAGCGTCTGACCGCTGGTGGTCGTGGTGAGTACAACCCCCTGCAGCCCAACGATACCGAGGTGGGCAAGCAGCGCAACCGTCGCACGCAGATTATCATCACGCCGAAGCTCGACGAGTTCATGGAGCTGATTGGCGAAGCCCCCGAGACGGACAAATAAACATTAAACATTAAATATTAAACATTAAAAAAGGATTCCGCGACTTGCGAAATCCTTTTTTTGTTTCTTTTTATTTTTTCGTGGCCAACGGAGCGGGACCGTTCAGCGTCGGCACGACGGGAATGATACGTCCTTGTTTGCCGAACGTCAGGCGGTCGATGCACACCTCGCGATGGATGCCAGGATCCTGATGCAGGAAGTGCTTGTTGATGCGGTGATAGACGATGTACCATTCGTCCTTGCCAGGAATCTGCAGCACGCTGTTGTGGGCCGTGCCGTAGATACCATCCTCGGGTTTCTGCTTGATAACCAGGTAGTTGTTCTCATCGATGCTGATGGGACCGAGGGGCGACTTCGCCGTGCCGTAGCACACGTGGTAGTTGGGTGAACCCGTGTCATCGACACTCCACATGAAGTAGTACGTGCCCTTGCGGTAGAACACGTAGGCACCCTCGCGGAAAGCCCACGTCTGCAGGTTGCCGCCCTGGGGCGTCATGTGGGTGATGGTCTCCTTCTTCACCGAGAGCATATCGTCGTTGAGCTCAGCACCGGCCATGAAGCCGTTGCCCCAGTAGAGGTAGTACTTGCCGCTCTTCGGGTCTTTGAACACATCGACGTCGATGGCCTGTCCGCCACGTGCCTCCTTGGGACGGTCGTTGTCGGTGATGATGGGCGCACCGCTATCCACGAAAGGTCCTGTGGGACTGTCGCTGACGGCCACACCAATCTCCTTGCGGTTCGACTGGGGATTGTGGGCTGAGAAATAGAAGTAGTACTTACCCTTCTTCTCGATGATGCAGGGAGCCCACGCATTGCCCGTGGCCCACTTCACCTGATCGCCCTTCACGTCGAGCATCTTGCCTTCGTCGGTCCAGTCGATGAGGTTGGTCGAAGAAAAAACGCTGAAGTCGTGACCGCCCCAGCCAGGCGTACCGTCGGTGGTGCTGTAGATGTAGTACTTCTTGGTCTTCGTGGAGTAGAGCGCCTCGGGGTCGGCATGGAAGCCCGTGAGGATGGGCTGCTTGTGGTTACCGAAGGCCTTCAGCAGACGCTCCTTCTCGGCACGGGTGATGGGGATGATGGTGCCGTGACGTGGTGTGAACTTACCCTTCGTCTGCGTGTTCTGCACAAACTGGAAGGTCTTCAGGTCCTCCGACTTACAGAACTGGTAGTGGCCGCTGCCATAGCAGTCGTACATGATGATCCAGCTTTTGCCGTCGATGGCCTTGCACACGCCGACGCCCTCTACGGCTTCCTTCGTCTGCTCCACGTTGCCGTCGAGCATCTGCCACTTGTCGGTCAGGTTCTTGGCCACAGCCTGGTAGATGCCCCTACCCGATTCCTGCTTGTAGAAGAGGTGATACAGCTGGTCGGCCTCGTTATAGACGATGTCACCGTCGATGGTAGCATTGCCAGCATCGAAGAGCCACTGGGGTTCGCCCTCCAGGTCGGTGAAGTCGTCGTTGGCATACTGGTAGTAGATCTTGTCGTACGAACGGTGGTCGCTGGTGCGTAGCGAGTAGAACACCATGTACTTCTTGGCCTTGTGGTCGTAGATGGTCTCGGGCGCCCATACGCGGATCACGTTCTTCCACTTCTTCGTGTAGCGTGTGGGGAAGTTGATGGTGGAGTGCGTCCAGTTGATGAGGTCGGTCGACTTCAGCAGCACCATACCGCGGTTGCTCGACCAGCCCAGGCTCGACTTCATGTCGGTGACCACCATGTAGAAGGTCTTACCGTCCTCGCCACGCAGGATATGAGGGTCGCGCACGCACTGGGTCAGGGCGATGGTGTCGCTCTCAATGACGGGCATACCGTCGTTCAGCGGCGAGTAGTTGTAGCCGTCGTCGCTCAGGGCGTAGCATATCTGCTCGTCCTTGGGATCGTTGCTGTTGAAATAGGTGAAGAGGTAGGCCACCATCTCGTTGGGGTCCTCCGTCTGCTGGGCCTTGACGGGGATGGCACACAGGACGACCAGCAGCATGGTCAGTAGGTTTTTCGTTATTTTCTTCATGAGTTTTCGTTAGTTTTAATCTGCTACAAAGGTACAAAAAATATTTTGCGGTTCAAAACATTTTCCCAATTTTTTTTTGGAAAATCACGAAAAAATTGTATTTTTGCAGCAATTAAATTTTGAGTATGAGAAAACATCTTTTTCTTCTTGCAGCGCTGACGATGACGGCGCTCTCTGCATCGGCCCAGAACCCGCAGAAGGGCGACTACGGCTATCTTTACTGTCACATGAGCGACCGCGGTCAGTGGACGGCCTACGCCGTCAGCCGCGACGGTTATCACTACGAGGACATCCTGGGCGGCGACCCCATCATGGACCCCAAGGAGCATGCCCGCATCGAGGGCGGACAGAGGGATGCCTACATCTGCCGCTCGTGGAACGGCAAGGGCTTCGTGATGGTGACCACCGACATGAACAACGCCATGACCAAGGCGCTGGGCAAGCAGAGCGACTGGGACAACTACGGCATCGACCTCCTGAAGAGTGACGACCTCATCCACTGGACGAGCGTGTCGTTCGACTTCCGCAAAGGTCCCGCCATCTTTACGTCTCCCCTCCCTTTGGAGGGGTCGGGGGAGGCTTACAAGGACTGGACGACCATCAACCGTGTGTGGGCACCGCAGATCTTCTGGGACCCCGACTACGTGTGGGAAAACGGCGACCGTGGCGGCTACATGATCTACTACTCCATGTGGAACCGCGCCGAGGAGGCCTACGACCGCATGTACTACTCCTATGCCGACAAGAGTTTTACTAAGTTGACACAGCCTCGTCTGCTCTTCGATTGGGGCTATGCCACCATCGATGCCGACATCAACCTGCTCTCCGACGGCCTCTACCACATGCTCATCAAGAAAGAGGGCGGCAAACCTGGCATCTACACCGCCACCAGCAAGCACCTCACCAGCGGATGGGGCGAACCCGTGGAGGACGACTACGTCTCGTTCGAGGGCAAGAAGAAGTGCGAGGGCAGCAGCGCCTTCCAGCTCATCGGCGACGACACGTGGCGTGTGGCCTACATTCAGTACAGCGACCGTCCTAAGCACTACCGCATCTGCAAGGCCGACATGAACCTGCGCAACTTCCACGACCCCGTGGACATAGAGGGTGTCACCGCACCGCAGCACGGTTCCTTCCTGCGCCTTACCAAGAAGGAGTACAAGCGCCTACTGAAGTGGTCGGAGCGCGAGCGTCATTAACTTCGAGCGTCCGCGTCATTCGTTTCGAGTCTCTGCGTCATTCGCACAAAATAGGCAACATGACCTGACACGACATTTTGTCGGGTCAGCAGAATCAATTGCGAACCTAGGCCATTTTTCGTGGTCATTTGGTCATGGTCATTTGGTCATTTTCGATTTCGGAAATGCGGTCATTGCTCACTATATATAAATATTAATATTTATATATAGTGCTGGTTTTGACACATCCGTTTTCGATTTTGACAAATGACCAAATGACCAAATGACCGCACAAGACAATTTTCCGAAGGAGGGAGTGCAGCATGGAAATCTTCAAAAATTGCCGATTTCATCGGTGATTTTTATCACTTCACGGTTGTAAAATGTAAGGATATTTGATTCCCTAACTGGTCATTTGAACACGAAAAAGCCGCCATTCCGAAGAATGACGGCTATTGTTTTTGGGCCCAAAACGGACCTACCAAGCCAAAACCAACGTCTGACGGGGCTTCAGCTTGTGGTCTTTCGACAGGTCATAGAAGCGTCCTGTAGGCACATCTTTGGCACGACGGGCGTTGCCAATGACCTCCTGATAGCGTGCTACCTCGAAAGTGGCAGGTTTCGTGGTACCGTTAAGAATGGTCATCACTGAGCGACCGCCATACTTGCGTGCAATGACGTAGATGCCGTTGTGGGGGATGAACTGAATCATCTTGCCATTGGTAATCAGCGGGTTGTTCTGACGCCAATGGAGCAGTCGCGACAGCCAGGTGAACATGTCGTTTTCAGCCTTGGTGCGTCCCTCCTTGGTGAAGGCGTTGTGCGTATCGCCAGGGAAGCCGCCAGGGAAGTCCTTGCGCACGTAACCGTCGGTCACCTCCTTGGTGCCGTTCATCATGATCTCGGTACCGTAGTAGAGCTGCGGTATGCGGTTCACGGTGAGCAGCAGGGCGAGTCCCTGTTTCAGGGCCAGCGAGTCCTGACCGTTGCCCAGGAAACGCTCGGTATCGTGGTTGTCGAGGAAAGCCATCACCGACGAGGGATTGGGATAGAGGTAGTCGTAGCAGAACGAGTTGTACAGGCGGTTGTAGCCACGCCACCAGGCGTCGGTCTCCTCGTGCTTGGCCGAGTCGAGGGCTTCCTGGAAGGAGAAGTCCATGACGGTCTTCAGGTACGAGTTGATGTCGCTCAGCTTAGAGTCCTTCTGCCAGGCAGCGGTGTAGGCAGGCACAGTGACCCACGTCTCGCCCACGGTATTGAAGTTGGGATATTCCTCGTCGAGCTCCTTCATCCACTGGGCCATCGGCTCGCGGAAGGCGTAGGGATAGGTGTCCATGCGGATGCCGTCGATGCCAGCGGTCTCTATCCACCAGATGCTGTTCTGTATGAGGTAGCGCATCAGGTGGGGGTTGCGCTGGTTCAGGTCGGGCATCGTCGAGACGAACCAGGCATCCTGGGTCTCGCGTCTGTCAACCTCCGAGGCATAGGGATCGAGCACGGGTGTCAGCTTGTACGACGTCTGCAGGAAGTCGGTACCGCGGGGGTCGCTGGTGCCACCGCTGGCCTTCAGCCAGTCGGAGAGGTTGAACCAGTCCTTCGAAGGCATATCGGCCACCCAGGGATGCTCAAAGCCGCAGTGGTTGAAGATCATATCCATCACCACCTTCAGGCCCTTCTCGTGGCAGTCGTCAATCAGTTGACGGTATTCCTCGTTGGTGCCGAAGCGGGGATCTACGCGGTAGTAGTCGGTGCAGGCATAGCCGTGATAGGTGCTCCAGGTGTCCATCTGGTCGGGTGAGTCGTTCTCGAGAATGGGCGTGAACCACAGGGCGGTGACACCCAGTTCGGTGAAATAGTCGAGGTGATCCTGCAAGCCTTTCAGGTCGCCACCGTGACGCAACGACGGTGCATTGCGGTCTTCCTTGTAGGCGCGCATACCCTTCAGTTGCGGGTTGTGACCGGCCGACTGTGCAAAGCGGTCGGGCATCAGCAGGTAGAGCACGTCGCTGATGTCGAAGCCGCGACGCTCCTCACCCTTCATCTCGCGAGCCTTCAACTGGTAGGCCACCTTAAGGGGCTTGCCTTTCTCGCCCTTGAACTGGAGGGTCATCGTGCCGGGCTGTGCGTCCTTCACGTTCATGTACACCAGGAGATAGTTGGGCGAGTCGAGGCGCACCAGACTGTCAATCTTCACACCAGGATAGTCGGTGGTCACCTGCTGCACATCGCGGATGCCCTGACCATAGACCATCAGCTGCACGCTGGGGTTCTTCAGACCCACGTACCAGTCGGTGGGGTCTATGCGGTCAACGGTCACTTTTGCCTTAGCTGCGCTCATCGTTACTATCTGTCCAAGAAGTACGAAAAGAAAAAATAGTCGTTTCATAGTTATGTCGTTAGTTATGGATTATCAATGCTGACTGTGGTGCCACCTGCACCTTGTCGCCGTTGACCTCGCCCAGTCCCGTCTCGTCAATCTTGCCGTCGCAGCACACCACCGTGTAGCGGCCCTCGGGGATAGCAACGGTCTGTGCCTCGCGGTTGGCATTGAGGATGACGATGATGTCCTTCCACGCATCGCCGCCGGCGTTGTCCTTCAGACGGAAGGCCACCACGGTGTCGTCGGCATCAAGGAACTCCAGGTGCTTCTGCACCAGTTCGGCCTTACCCAGATGGAAGGCGGGATGAGCCTTGCGCAGGGCAATCATGCGGCTGTAGTAATCGAACACCTGCGGATAGCGTTCCTTGTTGGTCCAGTCGAGCTGGTTGATGCTGTCGGGCGACTCAAACGAGTTGTGCACGCCTTTCTTGTCGCGCAGCAGCTCCTCACCGCTGAGCATGAAGGGCACACCCTGCGAGGTGAAGACGGCCGTCTGTGCCAGCAGGTCGAGACGAATCAGCTCTTCCGGGGCTCCGGATTGTCCGGTTTTTCCGGATAATCCGGGGATGCTTGCCATCAGACGGTCCACCAGACACATGTCGTCATGACAGCTCACGTAGGCCATCATCTGGGTGGGCTCCAGGGCGTATGGCTTCTTCGAGTAGTTCACCTTCGCATAGTCCACCTGCGGGTGGGCAATCATACCGGCAATACCTGCCTTGAGACTTTCCTTAGCCTCCCCTATTCCTTCGGCCAGCAGATTTGCAGCCAACCAGCCTGGCTTGGTGTCGTCGCTGAACGGACCACGCAGGGCATCGCGAATATCGTCGCTGAAGGCGGCAATACGCGGCATCTGCGGGATGTTGGCCTTCAGACCCAGCGAGTCGCCAGGCAGTCCGCAACCGCCGGCACTCCATCCCTCACCATATATAAAGATGTCGGGACTGATGCTGTCGAGGGCGGCACGGATGGCGTTCATCGTCGTGATGTCGTGACAGCCCATCAGGTCGAAGCGGAAGCCGTCGATGTGGTATTCGTTGGCCCAGTATTTCACGCTCTCCATCATGAAACGGCGCATCATGGGCTTCTCCGAGGCAGTCTCGTTGCCACAGCCCGAACCGTTGGAGTACTGTCCGTCGGCGGTCTTACGATAGTAATAGTCGGGATAGGTCCTCTGGAAATTGCTGTTGTCGATGTTGTAGGTGTGGTTGTACACCACGTCGAGAACAACGGCGATGTCGGCCTTGTGCAGGGCCTGCACCATCTGCTTGAACTCATTCACGCGACACTGCGGGTCAAAGGGATTGGTGCTGTAGCCACCCTCGGGCACGTTGTAGTTCACGGGATCATAACCCCAGTTGTACTGCGGCTCGTCAAGACGTGTCTCATCCACCGACCCATAGTCGTAGCTGGGCAGGATATGCACGGCGTTGACTCCCAAAGCCTTCAGGTGTTCGATGGCCCACGGTTCGGTGAGTGCAAGGAACTTACCCTTGTTCTGGGCATCCTCGCGACCTACGGAGAAGTCACGGTGGTGCATCTCATAGACCACCAGATCCTGCCAGGGACGCAGCACGTGCTTGTCGGCAGCCCATCCAGCGGGGTCGGTAGCCTTCATGTCGAGCACCACGCCCTTCTGTCCGTTCACCGTCACGGCCTTTGCAAACACACCTGGCGACGACTGACCGTTGACCACAAACTCGTAGGTCTTGTTCTTGTGGTCGCCCTCCACAGCAGCCATATAGACGGAGAGGTCCTTCTGCGTTGTCTGGGTCCAGTTCATCTCAATGCTGTCGCCGTCGAGCACCACACTCACCTTGGCTTTCTCGGGTGCAAACAGCTTAAACACAGTCTCTTGAGGCGAATAGGTTACCTCGTCGAACGTGAACGTTACTTCTTTCTGAGGTTCACAAGCCATCATCAGTATCATTGTACCGGCATAAGCTAATTTTTTGATACGCATAGTATTCTGATTCGATTTTGTTTGGGTTAGTACTATCTGCTTGCAAAGATAATATTTTTTCTTGAATACCAGCAAACTTTTTGTATTCTTTTTTTATTTCTCGGTGGTATAACGATTACTTACGCCAATTACTTATAGTATTGCTTGTACCTTTAGAGCCCCTTGATAAGGGGCGGCTATAATGCAGGGTTATAATACTCTTTATACCATTGAGCGAATTTACGGAGTCCTTCACGCAGCGTAATCTTCGGCGTAAACCCGAAGTCGCGCTCCAAAGCCTCAGCATCTGCGTAGGTCGTGGGCACATCGCCTGGCTGCATGGGCACCAGCTTCTTGTGCGCCTCGAAATCGAAGTCCTTAGGAAGTACACCAGCTCGCACCAGCTCTTCCTGAAGGATATTCACGAAGTCTAACAGGTTCTCGGGCTGACCGCCACCGATGTTATAGACGGCATAGGGAGGAATGGGCAGACCGTCCTCACCATTCTTGCGCTCAGGAGCGCCCTGCATCACACGCACTACGCCTTCCACAATGTCATCGACGAAAGTAAAGTCACGACGGCAGTTGCCGTAGTTGAAAATCTGGATAGTCTCACCCTTCAGCAACTTGTTGGTGAAGCCGAAATACGCCATATCAGGACGTCCGGCAGGACCATAGACCGTAAAGAAGCGCAGGCCCGTTGTCGGGATGTTATAGAGCTTCGAATAACAATGGGCAAACAGCTCGTTGCTCTTCTTGGTAGCTGCATAGAGGCTCACGGGATTATCCACGCGGTCATCCGTCGAGAACGGCACCTTCTTGTTGCCGCCATACACGCTCGATGAAGAAGCATAAACCAAGTGCTCTACAGGATTATGACGACAAGCCTCCAGAATGTTGTAGAAGCCAATCATGTTGCTCATGATGTAAGCATCAGGGTTGGTGATGCTATAGCGGACGCCAGCCTGGGCTGCCAGGTTGACAACAATGTCGAAATGGTACTCGTCGAACAGCTTATCAATCAAGGCTTTGTCGGCAATGTCACCTCTTACGAAGGTATAGTTGCAACCTTCTGGCTTTAGGGTCTCCAATTCTTTTAAACGAGATTCCTTCAACGACACATCATAATAGTCGTTCATATTGTCGATATTCACAATTGTAGCGCCCTCGGTATCTTTAAACAGGCGCTTAACGAGGTTACTACCAATAAAACCAGCAGCACCAGTAACCAGTATGGTCTTGTTGTTAAGATCAATCTTTTCCATATTTTTCTATTGCTTCATAATACGTATCCAAACTACCTATATCAAATCGCCCGGCACTCATGGGCCAAGCATGCATGGTGGTATGCTCCACCATATAATGCGCTAAGTTGCCAGGAGCATCCTTGCCGCAACCGTTCTCTACAGAGTGGCGTACCAAATCCAAGTCCTTCTTCAGGTAGATATAGAATGGAGGCACAGCCCAATGACTCTTTGGCACCTGAGGTTTCTCCTCCATACCCAGCACCTTCATATCAGCATCCAGTTCCACCACACCCGTGCGCTGCAGTTTCTCTATCGACGGCTGTTCGTGACACATGATACACGACGTACCTTTATGCTTGGCGAAGTCCACAAACTCCTGAAACGAGAAGAACAGCAGATTGTCGGCTGCCACCACCAGCATATCGTCATCGATACTGAGTT
>Ga0247610_10007337_pt1 | contig 11343 bp, 10 predicted proteins | sample 174DNAGHGhighgp2_FD_193483 | JGI IMG/M metagenome (GOLD analysis project Ga0247610, IMG submission 193483) | Sheep rumen microbial communities from Palmerston North, Manawatu-Wanganui, New Zealand - 1742 DNA GHGhigh gp2 | ecosystem: Host-associated > Mammals > Digestive system > Stomach > Rumen...
AATGGAACATCCCATCCCATATCAATAGCTAAAGCATTAACTATAGCCATAACTGTATCAGGCCCTATATCAGAATCATCAACAACTTTCTTTAACATATTAAATGTTTTACTGCTTATCCATGAATTAATATTATCTGCGTTATTAAAACTATCATATTTTATTTCAGCACCATAATTGTATTGTAGATTATTAATATATTCATCTTTAACATAGTTATAGTCATTTTTAATAAATAAGGCATTAGCTAAAGATAGGTGACTTTCAATATCGGCATACTTAGTTAAAGTAGCGTTATTTAAAGCTTTATCAATTTGCGCTTTTGTCTCACCACTAGCACCCTCACTTAACATGCTTAGCGCATATTTAATTGAAAGTGGACTATAAATCATATTTTGCTTAAAGTTTTCTTTTTGTAAAAAATAATAATCTAATTCATTCGTACTTGCAGCTATACTACATTTGCATGGCTCACACTTAGGAAGTGGTGAAATATTTCCTCCTGGATTCTTTCTTTGCCATACATTAACCCCTAATAAAATACCAATTAAAACTCCAACTAGCACACCAACGAAGGCTACTAAAAAGAGCTTATTGTCTTCTTTTTCCATTTTGTTATCACACTCCAGCAAAATTATAACATAATCAAAAAGCCGTTTCAATTCCAATTGAATACTCCTAGATTATATGATAAACTTTAATTGATAATAAGGTGATAAAATGAACAATAACATTGAAGATCTTGAAGATTTATCATCTTCAACAAAGAATGCTAGTGATGAAATTGATGAACTAGTTTTCGATGAAGAAGAAACATTAAATACAACAGATGTTGAAGACCTAGATGCATTTGCTAAAGAAGAGGGAATGCCTCAAAGAGTAACTACCAATGTACGCATTGATAACATGGGTAAAGTAACATCATCTAAATTAAAAGACTTCACAAGAGATGATAAAAATAAAAAGTTTAATAATCCTGAAAATAAAAAAGTAAAATTTAATAAAAAGAAATTATTAATAATTCCTGTCATAATTATTATTGTTATCGTAGGTATTTGGATTAGTAGGCCAAAGAATTTTAAAGAAGTAAAAGAAACAGTTGAAAAAGTAATTGAAAAAATATCAAGCGTTGTTACAAAGGTTACTAAAAATGTAAGTTTAGTTGAACATGTTGGAAAAACTTCTGTCATGTACTACATACCTAAAGGATTCACGGCAACTACATCTTCAAGTGAAGATATTGATACTTTTGTTGATTCAAACAACAATAGATTAGAAATATTTATCCAAGATGATATTCCATATAGCATCATAAAAGCAGACTCTAAAAAAGCAACTAAACAAATGCAAAGATCTGGCTTTGTGATAAAAAATGAAGAATCATCAAAGATAGAAAATAAAGATTTCCTAATACTTGATATTGTTGACCCAACTGAAGAAAGAACTCTTAATTTCTATGGTGAATTAGAAGAACAAAAAACTTTAAATATAAAATTCTATTCAAAAAATAATGAAGACTTCTCTCCAGAAGCTAAGAAAATGTTTGAAAAAATAGTAAGGAGTTATAATGAACAACAACAATAATATTCCTAATACTGAACAAGTTAATGCCTATAAATGTATAAGATGTGGTAATCAACTAGAACCACATGATGTCTTTTGTTGTAAATGTGGTTGTATTACAACATATGGCAACTCTTACGTAACTTGGGATAATAATAAGCAAAAAATTGACAATGGTAAAATAATTAGAAAGAAAAAAAGCCTATTCCGTCAATCTGTCTTTTGTGCACTATTAGTAATTGTCTTCATAGCTATTTGTTTTATAAAACAACTTGAATTCTTTTATCCAATATTTAAGTTTGAAAAAATGGTTCTACAAGGTATAAATGGTTATCCAGCAGTACTAACAGATAATGAACGTACATACTACGGTAAAAAAGTTGATAGCATTGAAGCAGCTAAGGAACTAATCGCAGATGATTATTATTCTCAAGAATTAAAATGTAGATATACTATTGAAAAAGATGAATTAGAAGAAGCTATGGAAAAGAAATATGACCTTGCTTCCGTACATTTTTGTGATGTATCAGTAGATACAATTAAAAAAGTAGATTTAGTATTTGAAAAAATATATAACTTATTTCCAAGTATTAAAGGACATCTAACTAATTTAAGTGTCGATAACATGAGTAGAGATTATGATGGAGTAGCAGCATTTATTCCATATTATCCATTTGTAAATGATACATTAAATGTTAAAAACTATAACAAGGTATATAAAACAGAAATATTATTAAATAGTAAGTATTTCCTAAATGATGCATTACTTGCACAGTCAACTCCAGCAAAATATGTAAGTGGGGGAACTAACTTAGATCATTTAGCTCATTATTTAGGTAGATATGTTGCATTTACTGCCGTAATTAAAAAACATCAAGCAGAAAATATAATATTAGAAACATCTAAGAATACTGATAGAATTGAACAAGTAATTAAAGATGAAGAAAATGAAGAATTATATCAAGAAATTGTATTAGAATCATACAATAATTATAAAGGACAAAATGGTGGAGAAGTTACCTATGAAAACTTCTTAAAAAATATTTCTGATAAGGCTTCAGAAAAAGAAAATGATTATATAAGCAGAGAAACAATTATCGCAGAAGCAATATATGATTATTACTTACATGGCGATTCTGCATCAAAAGCTAGTTTAAGTGTTATAGAAACACTTAAGAAATATTTATAAGGGTGATTCTATGGCAAAATGTAAAAATTGTAAAGGTGAAATAACAGGAACAGATATTTATTGTAAAAGCTGTGGAGAAAAGATAGAATCTACAATTTACTACATATCTCAAAATATCTTTCAAGTTATTCTAATAATTATTGAAATATCATTAATAAGTTTAATAGCATTAGCTATTATGTCATAAAAAAAATAAGAATTTAATTCTTATTTTTTTTAATTCTTAATTTCCATGATAACTGGTAAGATAATTGGTCTTCTTCCAGTTAATTGATTAATAAATGGTAATACTTCCAAGATTATTTGATTTTTTAAATCAACATAATTATAAGCAGATTTAGCTAAATAATTTGTTACCACTTCACTAATCTTAGTTTCTATTGTCTGCATTAATTCTTGATTTTCATTTACAAGAACAAATCCTCTTGCAGTTACATTTGGTTTAAGTAATAACTTTCTTTCTTTAGTATTAATATTCAAAATAGCAATTAATATACCATCTTGACTCATTAATTTACGATCCTTAATAACTGCAGAACCAATATCACCAATTCTAGAACCATCAACATAAATATCTCCAGCAGTAATAGTGCCACCGCGTCTTACAGTACCATCAACAAGTTCAACAACATCACCATTTTTACAAATAAAGATATTCTCCTCAGGAATACCACATTCCATTCCAGTTTTGGCATGGGCCTTTAACATTCTATATTCACCATGCATTGGCATAAAATATTTGGGATTTATCAATCTTAACATTAATTTTTGTTCATCTTGCTTAGCATGTCCAGAAGTATGTATATCAGCAAGTTCAGCATTAGTATATACTCTAACACCTTTTAAACATAACATATTAATAATTCTATTTATACTAGCAGCATTTCCTGGAATAGGGTTACTTGAGAAAATAACTAAATCATCAGGAAGCAATGTTATTTGTTTATGTTGTCCATTTGCAATTCTAGATAATGCAGCAAGTGGTTCACCTTGAGACCCTGTACATAAAATACATAATTCGTTTGTCTTAAAGTTCTTAGCGTCTTTAGCCTCTATAAAAGTATCATTCGCTTCAATTAATCCATGATTAATAGCTAGCTCAATATTAGTTTCCATACTTCTACCAAATACTACTATTTTTCTATTATACTTACGACATGTTTCAACAATATGTTTTAATCTATAAATATTAGAAGCAAAAGTTGCAATAATAATTCTACCTAAATGTCCATTTATAATATCATTTAATGCATCATCTACTTTAGATTCTGACTTTGAAAAACCAGGAGATAGGGCATTAGTAGAATCACTTAATAATAAAGTAACTCCATTTGCACCAAACTCTGCCATCTTATGTAAGTCCGCAATAGGACCTATTGGTGTTAAATCAAATTTAAAGTCTCCAGTTTCAAATATTACTCCATTTGGAGTAGTAATAGCAAATGCATATGAATCAGGAATAGAGTGAGTAGTATTAACTACTTCAACTTTAAAATACTTAGATTTAAACACTGTATCATTATTTATTATCTCTATATTCTTATAATTAATATTTCTTTCTTCTAACTTCTTATTAATTAAATCTGCAGCAATTCTAGGTGCATAAATAACAGGTATATCGACAGCATTAAGTAAAAATGGTATACCACCAATATGATCTTCGTGACCATGAGTAATAAATAAACCTTTTATTTTACTTTGATTCTCTTTTAAATAAGTATAATCCTGTATAACATAATCAACACCAAGTAATTCATCTTCAGGGAACATAATTCCTGCGTCAATTATTAATAACTCATCATCGTGAGCTATTACATACATGTTTTTACCAACTTCACCTAAGCCACCTAAAGCAGCAACAGATGTAACTTTTTTATCTGTGTTCATAATTTTCCTTCTTTCTAAAAATAAAGTTCAAAACCTAGACCAATTATACAATAATAAAAGAAAAAAGTCCACTGGTACTTTATTGATTTAATATTAAATATATAATATAATTATTAAAGTAAAATTAGGGTAATAAATACTATTTAGGAGTGACTATATGGAATATTATAATAAGAATCTTAAAGACATATATAAAGAGTTCGAAACCACTGAAAATGGTTTAAAATCAAGTGAAATATCTAAATTAAGAGAAAAATACGGGAAGAATGAATTGCCAGCCAAAAAGAAAGACAGCATCATAGGTATTTTCTTTTCTCAATTTAAAAATCCGATTGAAATAATACTCGTTATAACAGTAATTCTTTCATTCTTAGTTGGTGAAACAATTGACGCAATAGCTTTAATATTTATTATTGCAGTAGATGTTCTAATGGGTACTTATGAGGAATGGAAAGCCTTAAAAGATGCTAGCAGTCTAATTAATATGATTAAAGTAAACGCTAGGGTAATAAGAGATGGAAAAGAACAAGTAATTGATTCCAGTGAGCTTGTTCCGGGAGATATTATTGCTTTAGAAAGTGGCGATAGAATAAGTGCTGATTGTCGTATTATTGAGTGCTATAATTTTCAAGTTAATGAATCTAGTTTAACTGGAGAAAGTGTGCTTATTGTTAAAACTAATGAGACGCTTGACGACGATGTTGTTTTATCCGAAAGAAAAAACATGGTATTTGCAGGAACTAGTGTGGCTACAGGTAGAGCTAAAGCAGTAGTTCTACTTACGGGAACTAATACTGAAATTGGTAAAATAGCTAAGAGCGTTACTGAAACTGAAGAAGAAAAATCACCATTAACAATTAGAATCGAAAAGTTTTCTAAACAAATTACAGCCATAATAATTGTAATAGCTATTATTACATACTTTGTTTTAGTACGTGCTGGATATGATAATAAGAGTATTTTCTTAAGTGTAATTGCTTTAGCAGTATCCGCGATGCCAGAAGGCTTGCCATTAGCTCTTACTATGGCTTTAACAATTGCTTCTAAAAAGATGCTAAAGAAAAACGTTATTATTAAAAAGTTAAATTCTGTTAAGCTCTAGGTAGTTGTACTGTTATAGCAAGTGATAAAACAGGTACTTTAACAGTTAATGAACAAACAGCAAAGAAAATTGTTTTAACAAATGGTAGTGAGTTTGAAATAACAGGTTCAGGTTACAATGGAAATGGGGAAATAAAGCCTTTAAATGGTGCTAAATTAGAGGATGCAGAACGTATTATTACTATGGGTGCTATTAATAATGAAGCACATTTAGAAAAGGTTAAAAATAAATGGGAATCTTATGGAGATTCAATTGATATTGCATTTCTTGCTCTTGCAGAAAAGTATAAATTGAAAGATAAACCAAAAGTTGTAGATATTATTCCATATGAATCTGAAAATCAATATTCAGCAGTATTCTACTCTAAAGGGAAAGAACTACACTGTACTGTTAAAGGTTCCTTAGAAAAAGTCATGGAATTTTCTTCTAAAAAAGAAGAATATATAAAACAAAACGAAAGATTAACTTCAGAAGGCTATAGAGTTATAGCTCTTGCAGATGGTAAAGTTGATTCTGATGATATAACTAAAGTTAAAAAGTTAGAATTCTTAGGAATGATTGCTTTCATAGATCCAGTCAGGGAGCATGTTAAAGAATCTATTCAAGAATGTGCTACTGCAGGAATAAAAGTAATAATGATTACGGGAGACCATCCTTTAACAGCATATGCTATAGCAAAAGAACTAGAATTATGTACTAATAAAGAAGAAGTAGCAACAGGTAGAGATGTTGAAAAATATCGTAAAAAAGGCGAAAAAGAATTTGATAAATTTGTATCAAGTATAAAAGTATTCTCAAGAGTAACCCCAATGGATAAGCTAGATATAGTTAATAGTTTAAAAAGGCAGGAGAGTTTGTTGCTGTAACAGGAGATGGTGTTAATGATGCTCCAGCAATTAAAGCTGCAAATGTTGGTATTGCCATGGGAAGCGGTACTGATGTAGCTAAAGATACAGCATCCATGATTGTTTCAGATGATAGTTTTGTATGTATTGTAGATAGTGTTCGAGAGGGTAGAACAGCATATAGCAACATTAGAAAAATTACTTTATTCTTATTAGGTTGTGGTTTTGCCGAAGTGGCATTCTTCTTATTGTCAATTTTCTTCGGATATGATATTCCACTTGTAGCTATTCAATTGTTATGGTTAAACGTTATAACAGATGGCTTACAAGATGTTGCTTTATCATTTGAAACCCCAGAAGATGATATTATGAAACAAAAACCAAGAGATACAAAAGAAAGTCTTTTCTCAAAAGACTTAATGATAGAAGTATTAATACTAGGTTTAACTATTACCGCAATAGTATTTGGTGCTTGGAAAATGATGATGGATAAAGGCTATGGATTAACATATGCTAGATCAATAACTATGATGTTAATGGTATTTATTCAAAATATAAATGTTCTTAATTGCCGTAGTGAATATCAAAGTATCTTTAAGAATAGAGTATCTAATAACCCATTATGTGCGTTTGTAATCGTAGGTTCTATATTCTTACAATTACTAATGGGAGAAATTCCACTTACAGCTAAATTCTTAAAAGTTGATCCACTTGGCTGGGATGTTGTATTTAAAATATTCTTAACAGCATGTCTAATACTTGTAGTATTTGAAATATATAAACTTATATTTAAGAAAAAGAAAAAGGACTAAGCAGTCCTTTTTTTAGTTTTCTGTTTTAACCAATTCTTTCCATCAACTAATCTTGCCACTAACATACTACTAGCACTGTCTCCAACAACATTTAATAACGTTGCAGGTGGATCAATAATAGTAGCTATAATTGTAAGCATCATTAATGATGAAAGAGGGAATCCTAATAATGCAATAATTAATGTTTCAGAGATTGTTCCACCACCAATTGGTACGGCTGTAACAAGAAGTGTAGCAACAAGTGCAATACCTATAATCTTAAATATTGATATATCAGCGTTGAATAAATATACTAAGAACATTATTTTAAATACACTACCTATAATAGATCCATCTTTATGGAAACTTGTTCCTAAAGTAACAGTAGTATTAGCTATATCTTCAGATACACCAATATTTTGTGCACATTTGGCATTAATAGGAATACTAGCTGCAGATGAACATGTAGATATTGCGGTTAATGATGGAAGAATAATATTTTCCCAATATCTTATAACGCCTTCTTTTCCTCCAGCAATAAAGGCATATAAAGTATAGAATATTGCATAGAATAATAAGGCAAATATTGTATAAATTATAAATGTTTTTCCATATCCAAGTGCTATCTCTTTACCAAATGTACCCACTAATGCGGCACAGTAACAGAATATACCAATTGGTGCATAATACATAATAATCTTAATTAAATTATTTAATACATTATTAGCACTATCTAATACATCTAAGAATCCTTTTCCTTTTTCTTTAGCCATATTAATACTAATACCCACTAAGATAGAGAATGTAATTAATGCAATTAAATTACTTTTAGTAAATAGTTGAGGAAAATCTCCAACAGATAATGTACTAACAGTTCTTTCTAAATAGTTAACAGACTCAGCTGATTCTTCAACTGTCTCTGTTAATACTTCTTTAATATTAGCAATATGATTACTATTAATTAATTTAAAACTCTTAGTAACAACTAATCCATAGAATACGCTAATTAATGAAGTGACTATGAACACACCAAATATACAAATAAGTATTTTACCAATTCTTTTTGGTTGTTTCATCTTTCCAATTGATGTTGTAATCGTTAAAAAGATAAGTGGAATAATTATTGTAAGTAATAGATTTAAGAATAAAGTACCAAATGGTTCTAATACTTTAGCTTTATCCTTAAATATGATTCCTACAATAGAACCCAAGATAATCGCCAAAACCATAACTATGGTTGACCAATAGTTTTTCCAAAATTTTTTCATTTCATTCCATCACCTAATTTAATTATATTTTGTATTAGTATTATTAGTCTATAATTTATATTCCACATTATATCCACACATATGCTATAATTAAGACATGGAAAAGCATTATATTAAAATGAATGAAAACAATATTTTATCTCTTGGAAACTTTTGCAATGTTATGAAAAAGAATTCTAGCAATAACATTGCTATTCAGAGTGAGGTTTTTTATGCCTTATTTGATGTTAATAATATTAATGCTACAACTATTAATAATTATTGTATTGGTATTCGTGGAATAGGTATTGAATATAAAAAAGAATTTGAAGAAAAATACAACAATGATAAATTAATAGATTCTATTCTTTCAATAGTTAATTTATTAGATGACAAAGTTAATAAAGGAAATAAATTAGAAATAATTAATAATTCAAATAGACTTCAAAATGTTATTAATGATTTAAATGATATTGTAAAAAAGGATGACAATATCATTGATAAAAATAAATTTAATAAAGATACTAAGTATGAAACAATAACTTCATTATTGCATTATATAATTTTAGAAAACAAACAACCTGTTTATATTAATGAAGATAAAATAAATATTAATAATAAAGAATTAAATGAATATTTAAAAGTAAAACTCTTATTTGGTGAAAACTATATTGAATCATTACTAAGTTTAGCTAATAAAGAAAATGTTTATGCTTGTGCAGAAATTGGTTCTTTATATTATGATGGAATAATAAATGGTTATCCCGAATATGAGAAAGCTTTTAATTACTATTTGCTAGCATCCAAAAAAGATCATCCAAAAGCTTGTTGGATGATTGCCAACATGATTCTTAATAAAAGAGTTAAATATGATTTTGATACTATGTGGGAGTATTTAAATAAAGCATTAAATCTTAATAGTGCTGCTTCCTATAACACCATGGGATTATGCTTACTAAATGGTATTAATCCAGAACATAAAGAGGATAAAGAAGAAGCTATTAAATATTTTAAAAAGGCAGCTGACTTTGGATATGTATATGCATTTAATAACTTGGGTAAGATATATGAGAAAGATAATCCTGAAATATCATTAGAATATTATAAAATGAGTGCAGAATTAAATAATAGTTGGGCTTTAAACAAGGTGGGGGAATATTATCGTAAAAATAATGAATTAGCTAAAGCAAAATTATATTATCAAAAAGCAATATCATCTCCAATTAAAGAAAGATGTGCATATGCATATTACAATTTAGCAAATTATTATTATAAAGATAACAAAAAGAAATATGATAATTACATGAAAATGTTTGAACAATTAAAAATAGAAGAGTAAAACTCTTCTTTTTTAATAACTAAATAATTTACAATTATAATCTTCCAACAATTCATTTACTTTACTAACACTATAAATATTATTGATAAAACAAAATCTAATAATTAAATCATAATGATTATTTTTAGGCAATGAATAAGAAGCACTTTCTAATAGTTTAACAATCTCATCTTCACTTAATTCTAATGATAATCCTAATAATATAATTGTATCTTTACTAGGATGATAATCTTTATCACTTCTTATTTTAGAAAATAATCTTCTATCAATATGTACTTTATTATATACATCACTATCTTTTAAATTACGATCATCAATATATTTAAATAGAAGAGTTTGAAAATCATTATATTCTTTATTCTCATTTATAAAATCATCAATATTTGCTTCTTCAGCATAACAAGACCTGCAAAGAGACTCTTCTTCATGAAATATACTTTTAGACTTCTTTGCCATACCAAACATTGGAATTGAAGCGCATCTATCAAATTGTTCTAAATTACTATTAATATATTTTAATAATTCTTTTTTAATATCCATATTTAATCACGAAAATATTATACCATAAATTGTCTCTTTTTAAGCGACCAATTAAGGACTGGTCAATAGTATTATGTAAGCATGAAAGGAAGAGATAAAATGAAAAAGAAAGAACAAATGGATATAGTTTTTATTCTAGACAAAAGTGGTTCTATGGGAGGAACTGAATCAGATACGATTGGAGGTTATAATTCATACATCGATTCATTTAAAGATAAAGATATCAAAGTAACTACAGTTTTATTTAACGATCATCATGAAATGATTACTAATAGAACTCCAATAAAAGATATTAAAGAATTAACTAGAAATGAATATCGTGTTGGAGGTTGTACAGCTTTATTAGATGCTTTAGGTAATACAATCAATTATATGGATAATGAAAAGAGTAAGAAAGCTATGTTTATTATTACAACTGATGGTTTAGAAAATGCTTCAAGAGAGTATACTAAAGAAAAGATTAAATCAATGATTGAAAAACATACTAATTGGGAATTCATCTACATTGGTGCAAATATTGATTCATATAACGAAGGAAGTCAAATAGGTATTAAAAGAAGTAATATTTCAAACTATGATACTTCATCAAAAGGTATTTGCAAAATGTATAAGGCTGCTTCAATGGCAAGTGAAGAATATCTAAGAAGTGATTCAATAGGAACTGCTTGGAAAGAAGAACTAGAAGACTATATCTCAAATAATGAAAAAAAATAAAAAAAGATGTGAAAACATCTTTTTTATTGTATACTATTATTAGTGTGATAGGAGTGATAAATATGTATGGACAAAAAATAACTCAATTAAAAAAAGAAAGAAATATTACTCAAGAAGAGTTAGCCC
>Ga0247610_10007338_pt1 | contig 11343 bp, 7 predicted proteins | sample 174DNAGHGhighgp2_FD_193483 | JGI IMG/M metagenome (GOLD analysis project Ga0247610, IMG submission 193483) | Sheep rumen microbial communities from Palmerston North, Manawatu-Wanganui, New Zealand - 1742 DNA GHGhigh gp2 | ecosystem: Host-associated > Mammals > Digestive system > Stomach > Rumen ...
AATAGCTTTGCGGTAGGCTTGCGCCACAGTGTAGACATACTCGCCCGATTTGAGCCGGCCTTCAACTTTCAGCGACGTCACGCCCATCTGTGCAAGCTCTTCGATTCTGGAAATCAACTGATTATCCTTCATGCTAAAGAACGTGCGCTTTTGTCCGTTGCAGTTGTAAAAACGCCGGCATGGTTGCGTGCAGAGTCCACGGTTGGCGCCTGCGCCGCCCAGAAAACTGCTGAATTGACAAAATCCTGATATTGAGTAGCATAATGCGCCGTGAACAAAAACTTCGGTTTCAATTTTGGTGCGTTGTTGAAGCAGTTTCAGCTCACTGTAAGTAAGTTCGCGAGCAAGCACAATACGCTTGAAACCAATACGTTGGCAATGGTTTGCGCCAACCGAGTTGTGGTTGGCCATTTGTGTGCTTGCATGAGCCACAAGTTTCGGAAAATAACGCCGCATAAGGCTGAAAATGCCCCAATCCTGAATGATTACGCCAGCAATGGGCTGTTGCGACAAAAATTGAAGCGCATCGAGAACGTCGGCCAACTCATTGTTTTTCACCACAATATTTAGCGTCACATAAACTTTTGCGTGGTGGTTGGCTGCCAGTTTGCAAATGGCGGCAAGTTGTGTTTCGGTAAAATTGGCTGCTCGTCCGCGAGCATTGAAACCCTTCAATCCCAAATAGATAGCATCGGCGCCGCCATCGAGTGCGGCATAAAGGCTCTCAATATTGCCAACCGGCAATAGCAGTTCGGGTTTGGGGGCGGGTATCACTCGTTTCGTGCGTTTGTGTAGGTTCGCCAGCGGTCAATCAGCGTGGCGAAATTTTCGGGCAGTTCCGAGTCGAACATCATCCGCTCGCCGGTTACGGGGTGGTCGAAGCCCAGTTCCTTCGCATGCAGCGCCTGTCCGGGCAGCAGCGTGAAACAGTTTTCGACAAACTGGCTGTATTTGGCGAACGACGTGCCCTTCAGCACTTCGCAACCGCCGTATTCGGGGTCGTTGAAGAGAGGGTGTCCGATAAATTTCATGTGGATGCGGATTTGGTGCGTGCGCCCGGTTTCGAGCCGGCATTCAATCAGCGTGGCGTATCCAAAGCGCTCAAGCACACGGTAATGCGTCACGGCGGGCTTCCCCATTGGGACGTTCTGCGGGAAAACATCCATAATCTGGCGGTTGCGCACGTTGCGCCCGATTTTTCCGACAATGGTGCCTTCGTTGTCGCGTAGGTCGCCCCACACCAGAGCCACATATCGCCGGTGCGAAGTGTGATAGAAGAACTGTCTGGAAATGTGTTCTTTAGCCTGTTCGGTTTTTGCCACAACCAGCAGTCCCGACGTGTTTTTGTCGATTCGATGGACGAGTCCCGGGCGCGCGTCGTTGCCGTTGAAAATGGGCAAATCGCGGTAGCGGTAGGCCAGCGCGTTAATGAGCGTGCCGGTGTAGTGTCCGTAGCTGGGGTGCACCACCATGCCGGCGGGCTTGTTCACAACCACCAAGCTATCGTCTTCATACACAATGTTTAACGGAATATTCTCTGGTACAATCAGTATTTCGCGCGGCGGATAAGTGAGCATGACGCGAATCACGTCGCCCGGCTTCACGCGATAGTTGGGCCGCACCGACGAACCATTAACAACAATGAAACCCGCATCGGCGGCAGCCTGAATTTTCGTGCGCGACGCGTTCTCAATTTTCATTTGCAGAAACCGGTCAATGCGCAGCATCCCCTGTCCGCGGTCCACTTCGAAGCGGTAATGCTCATACAGGTTCTGGCCGTCGGATTCCAGCTGGCCGTCTTCGCCTTCGCCGTCGAAATCGTCAATGTTGTCAAAATCGTCGTTCATTCGCGGTTATTGTTTTACAAATTTTAGCAGCGCCGATTGTCCGCCGTTCTCAATTTTAATTATATAAACACCTGATTGCAAGTGCGATACATTTATCCTTTCATTGTTTTCGAGAATCAGAATCTGGCCTGTTGGAGCAAAAATGGTGACCGTGCAGTCGCCGTTGGTGCCGGCAATGTTCAGAATGTCGCGGGCCGGGTTCGGGTAAACCGAAATATTGCTAACCGACTCATTTTCTTCGATATTAGTTGCCATTGAACCGAAAATGGGGCGCAGCATAAGCGAGCCGGTGAAACTTGTCGGCAGCCAATCTCCGTTGGTGTTGTAGAATATCTTGCTCTGACTGAAGCGGTTAACGTCCCAACCAACATTCAGCCGCAACTTCGACAATTGCTGCCAGCCCACAAAAACGCTCTTATCGACCGGTATCGGCTCGTCGAACTCAAACTGCATGAACTGGTTCTGGCCTTCGCCAAAATCGGGACGGATAACTTCTTTGTTTGCAATCATTTTGCCGGGTTTGCCATTGTTGTTTTCCCATGCACAAATGTTGAACGCGTCGGCTGCTGCTTCAACCGGGTTTGTCGGAAGGAAGCAAATGCTCAAACCGCACAGATTATCAGCTTTATACGGTGCATACAAGTAGGCCACTTGCGACGAAGCGGCGTCCACTCCGTAGGCGTTTTCGGCCGAGCCGTCGTCGTAGGCGTAGTAGTTGCCGAAATGCTGATAGGTGTAGCTGCGGTTGTTGCCGTTTATCAGTTCGTCTTTATCGGTATAAAGTTCACATTCAAACAAATATGTGGCACTCTCGCGGCCGTTGTGCACAATCGGATTGTCGTCGTAGGCATAGAGCCGCTTGTTGTTCTCAAGTCCGTCGTAATTGCTCCAACCCATTGTGATTGAATCTTTTAGACAAACATCGTTGTCAACGTCTTTAATACGGATACGCACTTCGGCCTTCACGGTGCGTTCCCAGTGGTTGCGCAGGTGAATGTTGAGCCGCGTGTTCTCGGTGTTTATGGCCGACTCGTAGTGCGACCATGGTATCGAAGTGAAATTCTTTAGAATTGTTGCTGCCGGCTCTACCAGCGCAATGTCGTAAAACACTGTGTCAGAAGCCGAACGCCCGTCGTTCAGATATACAAAATCAATGTTCCAGTGGTCGCAGTTGATTGTGGCCGATGGGTTGAAACTGCCGGCCAGACTTGCATAGTTGAAGAACCGGAACTGAAAATTCGAGGTAAAGTATTCCGATTTTTTAATAGGCAGCATAACGAGCGCAAATTCCAGAGTATCAGGTCTGTTGGGTTGCAGGTGCAACACATTTTTGCGGAATGTGGGAAGGTCGGTGCCGGCCATTGCCCAAAGGTTGGTCCACACGCCGTCGCCCGATGTAATTTGTAGAATGAGAGAGTCGCCGGCTTCGGGTGCGTTGCCGTTGCCCTGCGGCTGATAGTAGAAACTCAGGTAGGTCGATGTGCTGTCGGCCTTCGAAAGGTCGATAGGCTGCGATGTCAGAAAATCAGCAATATACGGCTGGCTCGAAGCATGCTCATAGTGACGTCCGTCCGAGTCGATGGCGTCGAAAGTGGCCACCCCGACCGAGTACGGATTGATGCCGAACGAGTTGTTAATCCACACACCCCGATTGGTCCAGAGCTGTTGGTCGGGCTCGGCCTGGTCGTAGCTGAAATCGTCGATAAACGGCAGCTGAATGGTCGATGACACGGCCTGTTGCCTGACGCTTTGCTGATGCACGGTCAGTGCCGGCGCTGTTAGAAATTCCTGTGCCGACAGTGGCATTGCGCCCAAAGCGAGCGCGGCTATAGCAATGATTCTATTCATTCAGATTGATTGATTCACCAATTTCGGTTTCGGTCTTCGAGTCGGCTCTGAGCCAGATGTCAACCCGGCCGCCCAGTGTTGCGCGCGAGCCTGCCCCGAAATATGCCGGTTCCTGACGGAAAACGCGTGCGTTCATTGAATCGGCGGCTGAGGCAGCGTCTTCAATCACCACATTGCCCACATTCAGATAAGCGTTGTTCAGCTCGTTGGTGGCTTCAAACTGCGTTAGCCCTTTCAGGTTGGGGAGTGGAATAAGATTGCTCTCATGCCCGTCGCCCAGCACAAGGTCGATACTCGATCCCTTGTCGATAAGTGTTCCTTCTGCAATCTCCTGACCTTCAAACATTTGCTTCAGAATGTTGTTCTTCGCGAAATCGGGTTTGTAAACCAGCTGCCCTACGCGCAGACCGTGCATCTCGAGGGTAGCTTTGCCCTGTCGGTACGACAGCCCGACAATCTTCGGCACCGTAACCTTTGCTCTGTTAAACGCATTGGTGGTGATGAAAATTGTGCGGTTTTCCTTCACGTGCGTGCCCGGACGCGGATTCTGGTCAACAATGCAGCCTTTGGGCATATAGTCGATAAACGTTGAGTCGATAATCTGCAGCTGCAAATCCTCGTGTTTGGCAATCTGCTCTGCCCGGCTTATTTTCAAGCCTTTGAAATCGGGCACCGAAATTGTTTCTCCGTGATGTGTGTAGAACCGCAGAAAAGTTGCAAGTGCAATAAACACAATCAGATAAAAGCCGACAAATTTGCCCATGCGGATAAGATTGCGCTTCCAAAACGACTTATCCTTCAGTTTCGCTAATAAATCCATAGTTTTCGTTTGAATTGCAAAGGTAACATAAAATATTGCGCGGACAGCGAACAAAAATATGTTAAGCAGTAATATAGCTCAAAAAATGTTGCGTAGCGCAGGGAGACTAAACGAAAAAAGCACAACGCCTTCAGACATTGTGCTTTTCCGTTGTCAGACAGTGCGTTCCTATTTGCTGCCGGCACTTTTCTTTGGCTTGGCTGTTGCTCCGTTTGAGGTGGACTGGCCAGCCGATTTGGTTGTGCTCGACGAACCCGAGTTTGTTGTAGTCGATTTTGAAACCGACGAGCTGCTGCTTTTGTGAGAGCTTGAGCTTGAACTTGTTGGGGTTATGCACGATGTTGCCATTGCAATTGCCGCAAACACTGTCAATACTAAGGTTAACCGTTTAAGTTTCATAGTTTTAAGATTTATTTAGATGAGTAACTCTTTTTTGTTTTTGCAAGAACCACTTGAGCCTCTTTGCTGTTTTGCCATGCCTTCATTTTTTTCGCAAGTCTGCCCGAGCGGCGCTCGCCGTTGAGCAGAGCCGATATCTCTTCGGTAGTGTAAGTGTTGCTCGATTCCTCGTTCACGGCCGACTGCATGGGCGATGGCTCATTTTTGCGCACTCTTCTGAATCGCGATGCAAGCGTCTTGTTATTGTCGATAACGCTTTTGATTATGCCATTCTCGATTTTGAGAGGGCCGCCGTCGGCAGTTGTCAGGTAGTAGTAGTTGTTGTCCTCGTTCGATTCGGTAACGCCGCTGAAGGCGTCGGCAATGAGCACAAGGTAGTATGAGCCGCTCACATTCGGCATCTTGTACGACCACTCAAACGGCTCGTTGTTGCCATACACAGCGTGCGAAACGCTCTCGCCGCCTTTCACGCTCACGTTGCTCCAGCAGTAGCCTTGCGCCGAAACTCCAAGTACCTTTTGCGCTGTTGTGGGGTCCCAGTTGAAGTTGTAGTTAAGCTTTGTGCCGTCATCATCAATAAAAGTTCCGTATTCGTCGGTGTACAAATCGACAAGCAGAACCTGATAGTTGTTGGCGTTGTAGGCATCGTAGAGCACGTAGCAGATGGCCCATGGTTTGTCGGGGTTCAAAGTCGATTCTCCGGCGTTGTAAACGTTGTAAACCGACGTGCGCCATGTGGGGTCGTTCGAGTCGGGGTCATCCGGCTCGTTGTAGTCGGCGTCGGCCAGGGTTGCCGGAACAAGGTCGTAGCCCGACGATGTGTTCTGAACCGTGTTCGATGAGCCGATAACAATCTGCTCATCATCACCATAGGCAACAAATCCGCAGTAGGCGAACTTGCCGCCACAGAAGAATTTGTAATCAACCCAGATGTAGCCATCGTCGCCCCAGTTTGTTCCCCACGAGTTTACAACGCGGAAAGCTCCGTTGGCGCCCTTGTTGTCGTCATAGCCCGAGCACACAAGGGCGTGATAGCCGTGCTGGCCTGTCGATTTGAATGATGTTTGATTGGTAAGCACTGAGTTGTCGTTGGCATACATGAACTCATCGCCCAGTTTTGCTCCGAAAACCACAAGCCGGCCATTGCTCAGATAGCGTTTGATGGTTTTTGCGTCGGTAATGTCGATTTCGCGGTAAGCTTTAATTTTGTATCCCGATGCGGCGCTATTGGCCGACGACGATGGGGCGCATGAGCAGTCGAGTTGCGAGTAGGGCACCGCTGCTTCGGTGGCCACTCCGCGTTTCTGCATTACATCGAAGGCGTAGCGGAAATTGGTTCCGCCGCATCCCGAGCCTTTGTATTTATTGTCGATGGCCATAAAGACATCGGCGGCCGAGAATGTGTTTGTGCTGTTCAGTTGCGCGGTGGTCAGTCCCTTCGATTTGGCGTAGAGCCATGTGCGGCAGTTGTAGGCGGTGGCCCAGGCCACACAGGTTCCGTACTGGCCCTGGTCGCCAATGCGCGGCAGGTGAGCCGAGAGGTCGACGCGGGGCGGCATTTCCGACGAGAGGTCGTTGTCCAAATCGTTCAGGTCGATATCGTCCTCAATGGTCTCCGGCTCCTCGTAGTTGAAAAGCCAGCCCAGCCATGTGCCAGTGTTGGTTTTCAGGGTTGTTCCGTCTTCGGAGAGCAGGGCGATCAGAAATTCGTTCAGCGACTCCTCATCGCACGACACGAAAGTTATGCCTGCTGTCAGCAGCGACAGTGACAGCGCTGCGCTAAAAATGACTTTTTTCATGCTATTCAAAATTTAAGTTTGTCGGTCTCATGCATTTGTTGCCCGAAAGGTTGGCGTCGGAGTGGTTGATAGTGGCGCCGTTTGTTTTGGGCTCAGTTGCGAAAATATTGTCAACAATCTCAATGTGCTTGTCGAACTTGGCGTTGGCCAGATTTAGCCCGCCAAGGAATTTGTTTCCGCTGAAGCTTGCCGAGTTGGAGAATTGGCACTTGGCCATTTTCAAAAGTCCCAAGAATGTGGAATTTTGAAAGTTGACACGTCCGTTGAATTGCGCATTGGTGAAATCGCACAACGCATCGGCTCGGGTGTTCGAGAAATCGGTGTAGCCGCCCACAACCGCATCGGTGAACGTGGCAATGTCGCCAATGTGGCAGTACTGGAAGTTCACAGCCTCTTTGAAGTTGGCTTTCGCGAACGATGTCCGCCGGTTTAGCGTTGCACTCACAAAAAGAGCGTCGCCGTTAAAGCCCGTTCCGGTAAACGACGAGCCTGCCGTGGAGTTGATGCCGCTGAAGTTGGCCTCGCCGTCAACCTTGCAGTCGCAGAAGTCGAAGCGGCCGGCGAATTCGGCTTGCTGAAAGTCGACACCTTTGGCAAACGAGCAGTTGCGGAACGTGACGTTTCGCGAAAAGACGCAGTACACGTTCTGCACGCCCTTCCGTCGCAAATCGGAGGTAACAACACTGTCGGCAAACTCGCAGTTGACAAAAACCAACTCGCAGTCGATATATATAGGCGCCACCTCAAGTGCCAGGGCGCCAGTTCCAGCTTCGGTAAAATTCAGTTTGCCGTCGATTCGCTTGTCGTGAACGATAAGCACCGGCTTGTTCTTCATTTTCTTTATAATGTCGGATGATTTCATTGTGCTCGAATTGTCACCCGCCGCCGCCTTGTGGCAGCATATCATGCCCGATGAGCAAATCAGAGTGAGAATGGCAAGTAATATTTTTCGCATAATTAAGTGTGCATTAATATGCAAATGTAGTCTTTTTTTCGGGTTGGTTTGCACACGTCTTCAAAAAATGCCGGAACAAGATGTCGGCCAATAGGTTGGATAGGTTCATTTAATGCTTAAAAATGAGCAGGATTGATAAAAAAGTTTGCATCTGGGTGATAACTTTCGTAAATTTGCCACGTTTTTGCGCAGAAATCGAGTGCTATGAAACGCATAGTTTTAGGAATATTCTTGACATTCAGCCTGTTTCTACAAGCCAATATCGTTTTTGCAGGAGAGTCGGACAATGATGCCGACTGGGTTCTTGTTACCGAAGACACTGATATTAAGGTGTTTGAGCGTTGGGTATCGGTCGAGAAGAACAGAGCGCGCGAGCGCTCGGGCAAAATGGTGCTCAACTGCAGGCCCGACGATTTGCTCGCAATAATCACCGACCCGAACAAAACCGACATTTGGATGAGCAATGTTGAGGAGTGCCGCATTGTGCGCCGCCTGAACGGCAATGAGTGGTTTGTTTACACGCTTATGGATGCTCCGTGGCCGGTTGGCAAGCAGGATTTTGTGTCGAAATACACGGTTACGCGTCATGGCGACCGCATCTATGTCAGCATCGATCAGCAGACAGACTTGATTCCGAAGAAAAAAAATATTGAACGGCTCGACACTTTCAGCGCCCGTTGGGAGATTGTTCCGGTGAGCGAAAACACAATCAGTGTGAACTTCACCACACAGTCGACGCAGCCGGCCAAATATCCGCAGTGGGCTCAGGACCCAATTGTGCGCAAAACATTCTTGAACAATATGCGCAAGCTTCGCCGCCACGTCAACAAAGATAAGGCGTAGCAGCTTTTTTCCCCGACTTTCCGTTTTTCAGCATCTGCATTCGCGCTTTTTGCGGAATCCATTTTCTAAATTTATAGTACTATTAGTATAGTTGTATCGATTTTTTTCTATTTTTGGTGGCGTAATAACGCTAACAGACATACGGGAAAAAATTAAAACAACGCAAAGCCACATAATTCAACGCATGCAAGAAGGAGGAGCGGGGCTTTTTTAGGCTTTTTGCTGGCATTTCTTCATTTTTTTTGAAAAAAAGCGGAAAAATGAAGTAACAGTTTAGTTTTTCAGTTGTCTAATAATCGGACGGATTCCGTTCGTGCTTATGTTTTTTTAACAGACTTTATTATGATTTGATAAAACTGAACACTATTAACACTAACTAAACACTAACTTATTATGAAAAAGCAATTTAAATGCTGTGCGGTTTTGGCCGCATCACTGCTTTTCTGTGCCACAACCCATGCACAGATTGTGATTAACGAGTATAGCTCGACAACCACCACGTTTTTAGAAAATTACACCGAAGATGCCGACTGGATTGAACTCTACAACGTATCGTCGACGAGTGTCGATTTGAAAGGATGGCACTTGTCCGATGACAAGGAAAACATTGCCAAGTGGACGTTCCCATCGGTGACAATACCGGGCAACAGCTATCTGCTGGTTTTAGCCACTGGCAAAAATCTGACGGAAGTGGCTGAAGGCAAGTATCTGCACACCAATTTCAACATTTCGTCGGATGGTGAGGCAATTTTCTTAGCAAACGCTGCCGGCAACATTGTGCATCAGGCCGACTCGGCTGTGGTTCCGTGCAATGCCAGCCGAGGTTTGAGCCCCGATGGTTCTGACAAATGGATGTTTTTTGCCGAACCAACTCCCGGCAAGGCAAACACAACAAAAGCCTTCGCCACAGCTGCAACTGCAGGCGTGAAATTCTCGCCAGAAGGCGGATTCCAGTCAGCGGCGATTACTGTGACACTCACCGCTGACGGCAACACTCCTATTTATTATACGCTCGACTGCACCGAGCCCAAGGCTTGCGACAGTTTGCTCTACACAGGCCCCATCACGATAGACTCAACAACGGTTATCCGCGCCATCACTGTCAATGGCGATTTGATGCCCGGGCAGCCTTCAACGCAAACCTATATTTTTCCGAACAGGTTGCACTGGCTTTATCGTGATTTTGAAACCGGCGAGGTTATCGACTCTTTGCGAGGGCTTATGCTTAACGACGGTGTGAGCATTGAAGAGGTAAACGAAGCTTTAAGAAATGGAGCTGACATAAGTGAGTTTACTCATGACACAGTGGTAGCATACAATCCGCATATCGTTCAAGAGCATCCGGCGCAGTTCAGTCTGCCAGTGGTTTCGCTGACAACGGCGCCGGTCAATCTGTGGGACTCTATAACTGGCATTTATGTGTTTGGACCGAATGCCACATATGAAGAACCGTATTACGGCGCTAATTTTCATGAGGACTGGGAGCGTCCGGTTCATGTTGAACTTTATTGGACCGACGGCTCGAAGCGTCTCGACCAGGATGCGGGCATAAAAATTGCCGGCGCATGGAGTCGTAGCAACGAGCAGAAATCGTTCGCCCTGCACGCCCGCAGCGAGTATGGCAAGAAGTATTTCGAAACAAAATTGTTCGACGAACTCGACATTACACGATTCAAATCGTTCACGCTTCGCGATTCGGGCAACGATTGCTTTGTCACTCACTACCGCGATGCTTTGATTACGCATCTTGTTGCCGCCAACAATATTGATATTCAGGCATATCAGCCAGTGGTTGTGTATCTGAACGGTGAATATTGGGGTATCTTGAATATTCGCGAGAAACTGAACGAATACTACGTTGAGAACCACTATCCGCACGTCGACCACGACAAGGTGGATATTTTGTCGGGGAAAGGCGATGGAGTAACGGCATCGGAAGGCACGGTTGATGACTACAATGCGCTGATGGATTTTATTAAATCAAACGATTTGACCACTGACGCCAACTATCAGAAGGTGGCTGCGCAAATTGATGTGGATGAGTATATTGAGTACTTGGTGACTGAAATTTATGGAGGAAACGACGATTGGCCGCACAACAACGTGAAGATGTGGAAATCGCAGAAGAACGGCGGCCGCTGGCGTTGGTTCCTATACGACACCGACCAGTCATATCATATTTGGGGCAGAGATGAGGACCAGCCAGAATATGACAAGCTTGCGACATGTCTTGCCGAAAAAGGCAAAAATGGCGATACGTGGTCGAATGTAATGCTAATCAACATGGTGAAAAACACCACGTTCCGCAACGAGCTTGTCAACCGCTTTGCCGACCGTATGAACCGCGAGTTTTTGCCCGAAAATGTAGCACATTTAGTTGATAGTCTGTATAATAACATAAAAGACGAGATAGTATACCATCGGTATATTTGGGGTCTCGACGATCCGACCGGCGACGACATTAAAGAGTTCGCAAAATCGCGCCCGGCCAACATGCGCAAACATCTGCGCAAGCATTTCGAAGTTGGCGACGATGTTGTGCTGACGCTCGACAACAGCGATGGCAAAGCCGGATACATTGAGCTTAACTCGCTGACACTTAAAAAGTTCCCGTGGAACGGCAAGTATTTCACTAACGTTCCGGTGAAGTTGCGTGCGGTGGCGCGGCCAGGGTACAAGTTTGTGCGCTGGGAAAACACCGACAGCAAAGAAATCATAAGCACAAGTGCCGGCATTGCGCTCTCGATGGTTACCGATGCTTCAGTCAAAGCTATTTTCGAACCTGACGCAAGCGCATTGTATAACAGCGTGGTTATAAACGAGATAAACTGT
>Ga0247610_10007340_pt1 | contig 11341 bp, 13 predicted proteins | sample 174DNAGHGhighgp2_FD_193483 | JGI IMG/M metagenome (GOLD analysis project Ga0247610, IMG submission 193483) | Sheep rumen microbial communities from Palmerston North, Manawatu-Wanganui, New Zealand - 1742 DNA GHGhigh gp2 | ecosystem: Host-associated > Mammals > Digestive system > Stomach > Rumen...
TCTGGGGAGAAGGAGCTGCTTCGTATGAAATTTAATATGGCATACAACAATATATTGTAGATGAAAAGTTGTATGGTACTACTTTATACTTATTGATAGATTTTTACACTACAAATTATTTTTTTTAATATCGTATACAACAATTCATTATACAAATAGAAAAGTCTAGCTCTCGACTATAAACTGAGCGTGGAGGTATATGAAAGACTTATTAATCAATATTTTAAATGGAGAGCATCCTGAATATGAAGTAGAGGAGGTTAGATTTAACAATATAAATGCAACTGCATACTTCTTCAAATTTAAAAGAGGTTTATGTTCAGAAGACACTAAACCATATTTAAAGTGTTTACCTGAATCATATTATAATGATGGATTCACTGAGTGGGAAAGAGAAGTATTTGAACCATTTAAATCAGTTTGGCTACGTTGTTGTAGATTACTACGTGATAATGGCAATTTTGATGAAATTGTTTATTATAGTGATGGTAAACAAATGATTGATGGTCAATATAAGAGAACATTTATAGATAGAAATGGCTATGAATTAGAATTTGAGGTGTAATATGGTAAAATTAGACGAAAAATCGCTTTTTCTATTAGATATGATATGTAATACGGCCGATGAAGAAAAAGCGTTTATAGAACAATTTAAGGCCGAATACAGTGAGTTTAAAAAAAGATATCCATATTTAGAAGATTATTTTATTGGTAGAGAATCTGGCAAGGGTATACCAAAAAAGAATATTCTTAATGGAAGAAAACGTAGATCTGGTAGAAAGATTTATAATCTTTATGAAAATGATAAATTAATAGCAGAAGGATTAGATTGCTATGAAATTGGAGTTATGTTGGGTATGTCAACATCAAATGTATATAATTACGTCAAATGTGGCGATAGTTTTAAAAGAAAAAGTAAAATGGAAAAATATAAATTCGTGGAGGTAAAGTAAAATGTTAGTAGATATTAAAGTAACAGAAATGTATCAAGAAGTAATAATTAAGGATGTAGAAATTAATGATTATGCTGAAATAGGGCAAATCATCGCGAATACGCGTGTTTCTATCTTAGAATCATTTGGAGATAATGATTATGCTAAAAAGTCATTAAAAGAACAATTTAAGGCTCCTAAACAAGAAAAAATAAATGCTAGTACAACAGAAAAGGCATCATCAAAGCAAATTGCCTATTTAGCAAGATTATATCAAGAAAATGGAATGGTATTAGAACAAGAAGAATTAGAACGTGTCAAAAATATGACTAGAGATGAAGCTTCAGCATATATTAAGACATTTAAATCATAAAATATAAAAAATAATATTCTTTTTAACAATATATTAGGGATTATCTCCTTAGTCCCTATTCATAATACCTTCCATATCTAATTCTAAGTTTGGTTTGCACTGGACGCGTCCAAACTTAATGTGCAGTGTAAACCGAACGAGGAGGAAAACATATGGAACAATTACAAGAATTATTAAAGGATTATAACTCAACAGAATTAACTCATATTAATAAGTTGAATTATATTAATATTAAGTGCTCATTATTAACACCTAATATTGCAAATGCTAAAACATTTAATGAAATATTACATTATTTACAAAAAAATGTTTCTAATAAAATTCATAGAACAAAATCTGGTGGAATATCTAAATCTCATTTTATTAGAATTCCATCATATGATTATACATATTCAAATGCAGGTGCTGAATTATTAATAATTACAGAATTTGGTATGTATCGTATTCAATTTAGACCTAAATTAGCTGAAACTGAAGATAGTAAAGCTATGTCTGGTAGACAAGCATTTAATAAATTTAAAGAAATTCTATCAGAAAATGGTATTAATTTAGATGATTATGCTGTAGAAAATGGTATTGAAGTTAAGAAAGAGATTGAAAAGCCAATGATTAAAATGGAAAGAAGTATGTTTATTTCTTCTGAAAATGAAAATGGCTTTACAAATGTACATCATATTGATTTCCATAATAGTTATCCAGGTGGATTAATGATAACACATCCTGAATTTAGACCTGTTATTGAAATGATGTATAATAAGAGAAAAGAAAATCCTATTTATAAAGCAATTCTTAATTATTCAATTGGTTTTATGCAATCTAAATGGGTTGGATATAGATATGCCGCACTATCAAGAGATGCAATTAACAATAATAATGCAAGAATAAGAAAAGTTGCACAAGCGTTAAAAGATTCAGATAGAGTTGTATTAGCATATAATACTGATGGTATTTGGTATGCTGGTGACATTTATCACGGTGAAGGTGAAGGTAAAAATGTTGGTCAATGGGAAAATGACCATACAAATTGCCATATAAGATTTAAATCTGCTGGTGCATATGAATTTATTGAAAATGGAAAGTATCATCCTGTTGTAAGAGGATATACTAAACTAGACGTTATTAAATCTAGAGATGAATGGAAATGGGGAGACATTTACCAAAATGATATATTAGTCTTTGGATTTACAGATAATGGTATTGTTGGAGGTATGTAATATGGCAAGTAAGGGTAGACCTAAAAAGAGTCTTTATGATAAATATGTTACAGCATTTAATAGAGCTAAAAAAACATTTAAAGGTTCTATGTATGATGATCAATTATTATCCAAAAGTGAATTTAATTATATAGTTAATACAAATAAAACTGATGCGAAAGCAATAAAAGAAGTTATTGATAGACATAAATATGGTCGTACATCTACAGAAGTAGAAGGTAGACGTGACTTCTATGAAACAGTTATTAAAAAGAATAATCCAAAAACAAAATGGTCTCAAGTTAAATATATGTCACACGAAGATTTCGTAGAAACATATCAAAATGAAATTCAAGATATTTATAATGATTTCATTAGTTCAGGATATGCTCCTGCTGATATTAAGCAATTAATTTCTCAATATATATTTGGTAGCGAATAATGGCAAATGCATTTACACAAAGAGCACGATTAAAAAAGAGTGCTGCAGAAAAGCGTAGATTATATCAAAATAAACAATGGTATACAATACGTTCTTTATTAGGAAATGATTGGGCACACTGGTTCTTCTTATTAGGAGCCAGAGAGCGTGGTAAATCATATTCAGTGCAAGATTATTGCTTAAATCAGAAAATTAATCACGGTGTACCGTTTTATTGGATTAGACTTAATGAAGCATCAACAAAAAAGATGCTTAGTAATAAAGGTGCTCGTATGTTTGAACCTTTGTTATTTCAAAAATATAAAATGCAAGACAGAATGTCTGTAAGAGGAGATTTTGTTATGCTAGATGATGAAGTATTATGTCAAGTATATGCTTTATCTACAGCACATAACTTAAAAGGTTCTGCTTTATATGATGCAGCAACATTTAAAGGCTGCAATATAATTATTGACGAGTTTCAATTTGAAGCATCACAAAGAAGAACATTTAGTGTTATGTATCAATTAAAAATGCTAGTTGAAAACATTTGCCGTTCTCAATATAAAGGCGTTAGAATATTTATGATTGCCAATACTACTGAGGAATGTGCAGAAGTGTTATCTGAAGGTTTTTCATTCATTCCAATTGAATTTGGAGTATATAAATTAAGATCACGTAACTGTGTTATCGATTATATTCCTAATACAGATGCTTATAATGAACGTCGTAAGACAGCATTAGCAAATGAATTGGAGAAGGGTTCTCAAACTGCTAACTTTACTAATAAAGCCATTCGTGACTTTAGTTTAGTATATAAGAAGAGATTGTTAAAACCTTCATTAATTATCAAATTTAGTAAAAATCATAGTGATTGGTTCACTGTTTGGGATGAAAACGTAGTTTGTCCTTATAATGGTGAAAAGAAACCATCTATTGCTATGAAGAGATATCTGGATGATACATTTACTCCAGAAATACGTGATTCTGTCATTGAAAGATCTGATGTAAGAGCATTTATGTTCAAAGATTTAATTACTCAGACAAGATTTAATAATCAACTTTCATTGATAAAGAAACAATAATTTAGTTAAACCCGCAGCGTTCTGTACTTATATTATAGATAACCTAGTTACTGGAAGCAAGTCCGAAGAGGAACCAGGCTAGTGTGTATGTTAGCAGCTCAATCTATTAAGTATAGGTGACCCCACGCGAGTTATATATAGTTAATTAAGATTAGGAGGTATATAATATGAATGATGAATTAATTAACGAACAACCAGCAGAAACTGAGTCTACTACTGCTGAAGATTATATTGAAGCGATTAAAAATCTTAAAAAAACTACCGTAGACAAAGGCGCATATGATTCGTTACGCGCTGAGAATAAGAAACTACTTGAATCTCTTATCAACGGAGAAGAAATTCAACCACAAAACAAAGTACTTTCTGAAAGTATTGATGAATTAAGACACGACATTTTACATAATGAGAGTTTAACTAATTTAGAATACTGGGATAAAGTACTTAAGTTACGTAGTGCCTTATTAAAAAGAGGAGACGAGGATCCATTTGTTCCACAAGGATCAAAGGTAAACGCTACTCAAGCAGACTATGCTACTGCAGAAAAAGTTGCAACTATTATGCAGGAAATGGTTGATAATGCTGAAGGTGATCCTAACGTATTCTTAAACGAATATCAAAGACGTGTCAAAGACACAAGTATGAAAAAATAACGGAGGATTTAAATTATGGCATTACAAAGTGCATTTACATTAACTGCTAATGAAATCTATAATACATTAGCTAATATGATCATTTCTCAACAAGTATTTGCTGACAATGTATCAAAACATCAAACTTTAGTAGATAAAGCTAGAGTTGACGGTACTCTTTATGGAGATACAAAACTTTACTACGCAACAGACGTATTAAAATCTGTAGCTTGGGGCAACGATGCTGAAGCTTCTAATCTATTATCATTAGATAGAGCTGAAGATCCTGAAGTACAAGCAATTAAATTAGATATCTTCAGACAAATTAGATTAACTGTAGATAACTATTTAACAAAGAGAGCATTCGCTGATGAAGGAACATTTGCATCTTTCAATAGTGTTATGTTAGGTTGGATGAGCGAAACTAAGAAAATTTATGATGGTACATTATATAATGTATTTATTGGTACAACAGAAACTAATGTTGGTAAACAAATTAAACAAATCGATATTGATGCTGATAATAATTCAGCTGGTGAAAATATCGCTAAAGGTATGGCTGACTTATTTACTGAAATGTCTGACTATACAAGAGATTTCAATGACTATGGTTTCTTAAGATCTTATGGTGATTCTGAAATTAAAGTTATTTGGAATGCTAAGTATTTAAATGCTATCAAGAAGATTGATTTACCTTCAATTTTCCACGATGAAGCTTTACAATCAGTATTCGTAGGTGATGTATTACCTGCTAGATATTTTGGTAGAGCAGTAGCTGCTGGAGATAAAGGTTCTGGTAAAGTAATCAATGCTGATGGTGAATATGATAATACAAAGGGAACTTTACGTGTAAAATCTGAAGTAGAAGTTACTATTTCTGATGAAGTATACCACTTATTCCCTGGTGATGAAATTCCTAATGGTGCTACAGTTGGTGCTAACAAGAATTTCGCTGAAGCTGATGTTTATGTAGAAGATGATACAATAATCTGTAAAGTTGTTACTAAGTTACCTCCATATATGTCTGCTTTCGAAACTGGTACAAGTTTCTTCAACCCACGCTCATTAACTGAAAATCATTACTTAACATTTGGACATAATACTTTAACTTACTTAAAGAATTATCCATTAATTACTGTTAAGGCAATTTAACAAGAAAAGGGCATAGGTTCGACTCCTATGCTCTTTTATCCATAAAGGAGGTATAAATATGGCGACATTAAAATTCTTTAAGAATTATAACAATTACTTCAATAGAATTGTTAAACACGATTATTTAAAGACTACAATGGACAAATATGAAACAGTAGACAAGCCAAATATCAACTTTGATGAACAAGATGGTATTTATACTGAAGCTGTTGTTAATTGGACAGAAAAATGGACACCTAATTATTTAATGGTTGATCCTATCATTCCAAATATTGAATTTATTCCATTAGTTAAATATTTAAATTATGTTTCTTCAACTAATATACAACATCAAGAAAGATGGGCTGTTTATGATGATGTTGAAGCAACACTTACATCATATAATCTATATAATGCTGCAACAAGAACATTTAGTATTACTAATATGGTTAATAGAAACAATCAAGATTATGGTTATGTTGATATATGTTTTGATTTCGATGGTAAATTAGGATATATTCCATTAAATATGTTTAGTTTTTTAGCTAATTTCTATTGTGATATGATTAAAATTACTGTATTTGATTATAATGGAGAAGGTAATGATGCATCTTTTGAAATAAATATACCTAAAACTGGTATTATAAATGCAAAGGAAATACTTAAACAATGCCCTACAATAACTAATAAAAATGCTTATATTGAAAGTTTAGATATTATTGGTTCATCTCCAGATTCTACTTGGGGAACTATGATAAACAATGATTATAATACTGAATGGATTATTAATTCAAGTTGGTTCATCCTAGAATGGAAAAAGATTAGATTAAATCAATATAGAGCAGTATTAAAAAGAGATGTAGTAGCAGATAATTATAATGAAATAATAAAAGCTCCAACATATATTGAAAAGGCTAATATAACAGATCCAAATGATCCATTGATATTCAATAGTGAAGGTATGGCTTTTAACCAAATAAAGCAATCAGAAGAACCTTTAAAAGATGAAACTGGATGTGGCTGGGTTGTTGGTTATATTCCAAGTGATTGGGCTGGTGCTACAATAAATTCTAATGTTGTTATATCTTCTATGAATGCGGACATTACTGTAGAAACACTTTCAAGTTGGGAATACTTTAAAAATGTTACATCTAACAGTAATTTTAAATATATGTCTAGTAGTAATAATGGTAACCAAGTAGGTTTAAAAATTAGATGGAGACATACAGAAATTGGCTATTCAGACAGTTATATTGATTTCTATGGACAAATGATTTATTTCAATACTAGAACTGGTTATAAGAACACTGAGACAACAAATTGGTCTGGTCAAGATGCTAGTAATATTAACTGGCCAAGTTGGGCTAATGATTATCATATAAATGGTCCATATACATCAGGCTGGTATTATAAGAAAGAATTAGAGTCTAGTGAAAGAAATGCATTATTAAATCAATTTGTTGGTAATTCATCTTTCATTTCTCATATTAATAATTGTTTAACACAAGGTACAGAAATTGCATCACAATCAGATATTAATTCTTTACTAAGTCTTAGATCTAAGATTATTAAGGAAACATCAACTAATACTTATTATAGAATAGATATTAAAACAGTAAATAGTGCAAATCCTATTGTTATTGATAAAGAAACTACTACTGGTGCTTCAGTATTCTCTGATGTTTCAACTGGTGTTAATAATGCATCTGGTTGGAATATTGTTGGAACATTACAAAACGGTGATATTGTTGCAAAACTAGATTCAGATGCATATGCTATAGAATTAACACAAATATCTATTAATTGTGAAGTTACAATTGATAACGATAGATTCCATTTATCAGATAATCCATACGATATGTTCTGTATTCCATATTCTAACACATTACAAATTTATGATGGTGTACATACATTTACTTGTATTAAAGACGTAGCTTTAAATATTGCTGAGCAATTAGCAGGTAAAGCAGGTTCTCAATCAGTATATGATGTTCAAATATTACCATATTGCCCTGCTAGACACGTTATAGCAGGTTCAAGCAATCCTAGTGTATTATTAGATGTTTCTAAAGCAAAATATGATAATATTGTTACTGTAGCAGATGGTCAAACAACTGGCTATGTTAATACAATAATTTGGTGTATGTCAAGTTCATTTACATTCGATATTAATAAAGTAATTACAGTACCTACATATAATACAGTTGAATTAAAGGTATCAAATGAATGTGATATGTATAGATTAAGTTCTGGAAACTTCAATGGTGTATTTGAATTTAGTCCAGCTAAATCTTATGGTATAAATGGATTCAAAGTAGAATGTACATATAAACCATTTAATCCATATATTCACGTAACACCTAAATTAAAAGGTTTATACGGAAGTAATTATACAGTTATTGACGATATGCGTGGTTTAATTTGTGGTGGTGACTTCAGTTTACCACAATTATCAAATACTTGGGCAAATTATGAATTATCTAATAAGAACTATCAACAAATATTTGATAGACAAATTCAAAATCTAGATGTTCAATATGATATTGCTAAACAGCAAGCATTAATAGGTGCTATTACTGGAACTATAACTGGTACAGCATCTGGTGGTGTATCTGGTGCAATAACTGGCTCTAAGTTTGGTGGAGGCTATGGAGCAATAGCTGGTGCTGCTATAGGTGCAGTTGCTGGTGGTGGTGCATCATTAGCTGGTGGTATAGCAGATTACCAAAACACAAAGAAACTTCAAGAGGAAAACAGAGATTTCCAAATAGATTTATTTAATTATAATTTACAAAATATTAAAGCAATACCTAGTTCATTAACTAAGTCATCAGCATTAACATTTAATACAAGAATCTGGCCTTTCTTAGAGTACTATACTTGTACTGATGATGAAAAGACTGCATTCAGAAATAAACTTAAATATAATGGTATGACTGTAATGAAAATTGACAATATCAGTAATTATATTTATGATGATGATTATTATTTCTTAAAAGGAAAACTAATCAGATTAGATAATGTAAATGGTGAATCAGGTATGGTTGCTGAAATATATAATGAAATATATAAAGGAATTTATATCTAGGAGGTATAACAAATGGGTGTAATACAAAATAATATTAACGCAGCAATGGGTGCCGTTTCTGGTGCCCTAGTTGCTGGTGCACATATTGCTAATCAAAATAAGCAAAATGAATTAGCAAAAGCAAATCTAGAAATATCAAAAGCTGATGCTGAAAGAGATAAAGCAAATCTAGAAGCAAAATTAGGTTCAGTTGATGAAGATTTATTATTTAGAGGCCTTGCAGATACTGATTTAACAGCTGAAGAAACTGAAAAATTAAATTCTTCTAATGATAAAGCTGGTGATTATCTTGCATTAAAACTTGAAAATGCTAAACAAGATACTTTAGCAAATGCTCAAGAATATACTGGCAGATTAGAAAAATATAAATCTGGAGAACAAAAATCTAAGCCAAGTTCAAAGAGACTTGAAAAGGCAAAAGAAGCATTTGACTCTTTAAGAGATGAAACAAATGCAAGAAACAATTTAAAATTTGATATAGAACAAACTAAGAAAAAAATAGATGCTATTAATCTAGGATTAGGAGGTAAATAATATGGGAAAGCCAAATATACCTGATTTAGATTTATTAATGCAAGCTGGTATCAATCCTAAAACTGGATTACCATATAAATTTGGTAGTTTAAGATGTGCAACTAAAGAAGATATCAAGAAAGCATTAAGAATTGTAGATGAACAAGATGCTGTAAATAGATATGTATGGTATAATTTACCTTGTAATATTACCTCTCAAGAACTTGAAAGATTATTATATTATAAAGGACAATTAGCATTTTTCTATTTAGAGTCATTAGATGAGTTCTATTTTATGCCATATGCATTAGATGGAACAATTGACTTCTACGGAAGATTTAATACAATTCATCCAGTTCCAATGACTTCTGGAACAGATGATAAGAATAGTAAAGCTCAAGCAGAATATTTAGCAAATGTTAAATTAAACTGTGTATATGGTATTAAATTACCAGATAAACTTAAAGTATCTGATTTAACAAACTCTGCAGTATTATTACACGATTATACAAAACAAATGTCTCAAACAATTATACCAAGAGTTAATTTAAATGATTCTATATTAGATGTTGAATCTGATTGTATTCCATTTATGCGTACAGCATTATTAATGGGTACTGGTATTAAAGGTGTTCGTGTACAAGACGCAGACCAAGAAGCATCTGTTGCTGAAGGTGCTAGAAATATGACAAATGCTGCTTTACATTGTAATCCTTATATTCCAATTGTTGGTTCAGTTGAATTCCAAGAATTAACAAATGGAACAGTTACAAATGCTCAAGATTATTTATTAGCAATGCAAGCTATCGAAAACCTTAGATTATCTACATATGGTATTGATAATGGTGGTTTATTTGAAAAGAAAGCACATACATTACAATCTGAAGCTGATATCAATGGTGGACCAGTAGGATTAGTATTACAAGATGGTTTATCAATTAGACAAAACTTCTGTAATATTGTAAACTCTATTTGGGGTTTAGGTATCTGGTGTGAACCTGCTGAAAATATTATCGGTACTGATACAGATGGTGATGGATTAGAATACGATAGAAACGATGATGCATCACAAACAGGTACTGAAACTGAGGATGGTGATAATAATGAATAATATGTATGCTACAAAAATATTTACTGAAATATTTCCAGATTACAATACATTCAAAACAGATTATACAGGTAGTCCTTTAAAGGATGCAATTACTGATGATAATTTAGAAGTATTATATTACTTATTATATGCTAGATATGGTAACTCACCAATAGCCAATTATGATGAAAATATGTTCAAATATAAGCTTTTCGGAATAATTTGGCAATATGGGCCAACTTGGCAAAAGAGACTTGGTATTCAGTCAATTTTACGTGATTTATCTGAAAAGGATATATTAACTGGTTCTAAAGCAATATACAATCACGCATTTAATCCTGGTGAAGTTGCATCAGAAGGTTCTTCAGCAACAACTAAGCAACCAGAATTACAATACATTAATGATCAAAATGTTACTAATTATGAAAAATCTAAAATGGATGCTTATATGCAATTATGGGATTTACTTGATACTGATGTAACATCTGAGTTTATTAATAGATTTGCAAAACTATTCAAGCAATTTGTTCGTCCAGGTGCTTTATTATTTGAAGACGAGGATGGTGATTAATATGAAAAATTATGCAGGTGAAGGTATTTGTGGAGCATTAATGGCTATATCAACAGTTGCTCAAACAAATGAATTTTTACAAACAATTCAGTTAATTGTATGTATAATTGCTGGTATTGTAGGAATTATATTAACATTATGGCGCTTAATTAAAATGTATAAACAAGCTAAATCTGATGGTAAAATTACCAATGAAGAAAGAGCTGAAATGGCAGAAGAAGTGTTAAAATTAAATGAACAAATTAAAGAATTAACAGAACTAGCTAATAAAAGCAAGGAGGATACCAAAAATGATATCAATTAATGGAAAAGAAT
>Ga0247610_10007343_pt1 | contig 11339 bp, 4 predicted proteins | sample 174DNAGHGhighgp2_FD_193483 | JGI IMG/M metagenome (GOLD analysis project Ga0247610, IMG submission 193483) | Sheep rumen microbial communities from Palmerston North, Manawatu-Wanganui, New Zealand - 1742 DNA GHGhigh gp2 | ecosystem: Host-associated > Mammals > Digestive system > Stomach > Rumen ...
GGGTGTGCGGTTGATGTTCACGCCAGGTCCCAGGATCATGTCCTTGCCACGATAACGCGCTTCCTCGCCCAGGCTGCGTCCATAGAGACGCGCCAGTTCGGGATTCCACGAAGCTGCAAGGCAGGTGAGTGCCGGGAACGCCACACACGAGTCGTTGGTCTGTCCCGCCTGCACCCACTCGTCCCACAGGACGTCGGGGCGCACACCATGGGGTCCGTCATCGGTCCAGAAATCCGGCATACCCAGACGTTTCACACCGGGTGACGAGAACTTGCTCTGAGCATGGATGACGGCGATTTTCTCGTCAAGCGTCATGCGCTCCAGTGCATCCTTGACACGCGTCTCGATGGGAAGACTCTCATCGAGATATAGGGGCAACTGCTGCGTCATTCCCAGCGACTTGATGTAGTCGGTCTGCGGGGTGCAACGCTCATAGCGGCTGTTCTGCACATATTGCATGAGCAACTGGCGGAACGTCTCCTGGTCGGGACGTGCCTCGCGCCATTCCTTATAGGTGGCGCGGGATGCCTCGGAATACTTCACAACGATGCTGTCCCACATCTCGGGGCGGGTAATGCCCATCATGCAGGAGCCGTCAATCTTCTTGTAGGGCCAGAAGGTGTAGCCGATGTTGGCCTGCTTCATGACGTTGACCAACTGTGCCTGCCACTCATTGCTGTTGTGGCCCGTCTCGCCCATGTACATCGGCAGACCGGTCTTGTCGCGGAAATCGATGTAGTCCTTGATGGCCTCGGCTGTGGCATCGCCGCCATAGCGGTGGCAGGTGTACATGATGTTGTCATCGAATTTCCAGTCGCTGAACATATAGAAGTCGGAGTTCCAGCGGGCTCCACCCAGCAGAATCACGTGGTTGGGGTCCACCTGGCGGATAGCTTGGACTGTCCGCTTGTAGAGCGGCTCGAGCTGCTTGTTCAGGTCCTCCTTGTTCTCAAAATAGTGGGCAATGGGCTCGTTCATCAGCTCATAGCCGAGAATCACGGGCTCATCCTTGTAGCGGGCAGCAATGCGCTGCCAGATGTCGATGAACAGCTGCTGGCTGGTCTCGCTCTCAAAGAGCCAGGGGTAGCCGTGGCCGTCATCGATGTTGTCACCCGTCTGACCGCCGGGGCAGTCGTGCATGTCGAGAATCAGGTAAAGGCCTGTGGCCCGGCACCAATTCACCACCGAGTCGATGCGGGCAAAACCGTCCTGTTCTCTGGACCGTCCCATATAGTCCTCGTCGGTGAAGAGCCTGTAGTTGAAAGGCAGGCGAATGGTGTTGGCACCTTGTCGGGCGATGAAACTGATGTCGGCACGGGTGATGTAGTTGTCCTTGAACTGGCGCCAGAACTCGGCGGCGAAGTCCGGTCCGACGGCCTGCTTGATCATCAGGTCAATCATCCACGGCGAATTGGTCTTGCTGAAGCCGAACATGTAGCCCTCAGGATTAAGCCAATTGCCCAGGTTGGTGCCCTGGATATACAGTTTCTCGCCGTCAGGTTTCACCAGGTCGGTTCCCTCGACATGGACAAACTTGTCTTGGGGCTTTGCCTGAAGCCCCAAGGCAAGAACAAGAGAAAGTATTATAGCTAAAGTTTCTCTCATAGTGTCAATTGGGTTAAACGATTAATTCTTCTGGAAGACGCGGACATAGTCCACTTCCATGGTCACGGGCAGTGCGCTCTCGTCAACACCCTGAGCGCCGCCCCAGTCACCACCCCAAGCGAGGTTGAAGATGATATAGAACGGGTCGTCATAGGGCCAGTCGTCGCGGCCCAGGCCGCGGTTGTTGTAGCTCAGCTGCACCTTGCCGTCGACGTAGGTGGTGATGTTCTGGGCGGTCCATTCTATGGCATAGGTGTGGAACGAACCCTCGGCACCCTCACAGTACATCTCGTGGGTCACCTGAGTGCCATTGGAGTGGACATGCGCATTGGCATGCAGACTGGATGACACGTAGTTGGGGTGGTAGCCCACTTCCTCCATGATGTCGATTTCGCCATCGGCAGGCCATGACCTGAAGTTGACGGGCATCATCCAGAAGGCGGGCCAGGTACCCTTGCCCGAGGGCAGCTTGATGCTGGCCTCAATGTAGCCATATTTCCAGCCCTGGGCCTTCTTGGCATACACGCGGCCAGAGTAAATCTTGCCGTTCTCCTTCAGCGCGGTGATGCGCAGGTGTCCGTCACGCACCTCGGTCACAAGCTTGCCACTGGGGGTCTTGTGATTCACATAGTTCTGCAACTCGTGATTTACCCAGCCACTATTCTGAACCTCGTGTGTCCAGTTCTCGGCATTCAACTCAGAACCCTCGTCAAACTCATCGTGCCAGACAAGTTTGTAGCCTTCAGGGGCATAGTAGGCCGCCTGTTCGGCTGCTGCCTGAGATATGCTGATGGTCTTGCGTGCTGACCCCGACATGACGGTAATGGTGCCCTTGCGGGCATCGGTCGTCGGGTTGGCAGCAACAACGACCTTCAGCAGGCCCGACTGAGAAACCGTGTTCTTGGCATCAAGCTTGATAAAGTCCTGATCGGCATAAGCTCCCCATTCCTTGCCCGTGGTCGTGACAGTGATGTCATACGAGCCACCATCGGCAGTAACAGAGATATTATCTTGTGACACGGTAATGGCCACAGCAGGCTGGGGTTCATCATTGCCGCCCCCACCGCAGCCCCAGAGGACTGCGGCGAGAGAAAGCAATAGTGTATAAAGCATGAAAGGTCTCATTTTAAAGATTCTAATGAATTTGGCTGCACCCTGGGCCATTGAAAACAAGTTATCATGGCCTTCGGTTAGCACAAATATTATTCAGCTTTATGCTTTTGGATGATGATGTTGCTGATTTTGGCCTCAAATCCAGCGGGGCAGCCACCGAAGTCGAAGACTATCTTACCCTGGTCAAACTCAATCTCTTCATCACCATTCTTGGCAACCACACCAATGAACTGGCAAACGTTTTCACCATCTTCAAGCACAAAGTTGCCCTTGTAGCAGAGGGTGTTGGGATCATTGGTGACATCAGGATCCTTATTGACCTTGACAGTGGCACGGCCCAGTTCCATGTTGGTGGTGATGGTCACGCGCACGTCATAGGCCTGGCCCTTCTCGATGTGCAGGGGTACTCCATTGATGGCGCACTGTGCCTGCCACTCCGAAACCGTTGCATTGTCGGCCTTGATGGTGTAAACACCATTAGCAAACGAGAACGTGGGATCGGCAATCTGGCTCCAGCCGGCATCAGCCCACCAGAAGGTCATAGCGCCTGCCGTGTTGAAACCTGCACCCAGGTTGTCGGGAGAATTCACATCCACCCAATCCACGGTGGGCTCGTCGGGAGTCACGGGCAGCACGGTGCCGTCATCGTTGGCATGGTCCTTGAGGACGATGTTCGAGATGTTGACAGTGGTACCGGCCTGGCAACCGCCAAAGTCGAAGAACAGGTTCACACGCTCCATGTCGATACCGGGCATGTCGCTCTTCCAGAAGATGTAGTCTTCGCCAGCCTTCAGGTCAACGCGGTCGGCAAAGTAGAAGACGTTGTCATCGCCGTCCATCACAAGCTTGACGGTTACACCGTTAATGTCCTTGTCGCTGTTGAGGATGCAAGAGAAGTCATAGTGCTTGTCGGCCGAGGTCGAGATGTTGGTGGTCTTGAAGGCCATCTGAGCCTGCCACTGATCGGTAGTTGCCTCGGGCAGGAATACAGTATAGTCATTACCGTTGGCCTCAAAGCCGGGATCAGCAATCTGTGCCCAACCGGGAGCGTACCAGAAGAACATGTAGTAGTCAACGTTCTTCCACATGTTGAAGTCGCTGTTGGGGTCAAAGCCGGTGAATCCCTTTTCTTCCTCCTCGCTGGTGAAGATGAAGCGCCATGCGATGCCGCCGTCGGGGGCGTCATAGACGAGAACCATCTTCTTGGCGGTCAAGGTCTCGATGCGGAACTTGGGATTCTCGTACTGGGCATCAGAGCTGATGTACGGGAACAAGGTATTGGGGGCAAGCTGGATATAGGTCTGCTTGCTCACGTTGCCGTCAGCATCCTTCCAGTCATACTCCTCAAAGCTCCAAGTACTGGTCTGGTCACCGATGGTGGCATCCCAGTCAGCACCCTGAGTACCCCACTTGGTGGTACCGGTGTTGACATAGGTCAAGCCGTCTTCACCAGCACTGTAGAAGAAGGTGCCGCCCTTGCGGTTCTCGGCAGTGAAGGAGATGCGGTCGTCATACATACCGAAGTCCTTCTTCTCGTCGGGCTGAGCCGACCACCATCCGGTACCGGCGGTGCCGGCAGGACCGCAAGCCAAGTGAGCCACTTCCTTGTGGTCAAAGCGCCACTCCTTGTCGCAAATGCGGCGGAAGTCATTGGTGTAGTCAATCTTGGACTCGTTGAAGGTATATTCCTTCTTGATACCGGTCTGGCTGATGCCGTTGCGGTTACCCAGGCGCAGCTCAATGGTGTGAGTACCGGCCTCGTTGTTCTTGTAACCCACCTCTTGCAGGGTGGAGTAGGACGTACCGTCAAGGATCCAGATGGGATAGATGCCGGGTTGCGGCGTGTAGCTCGCAATCATCTGGTTGGTCTCCTGGTCAACTGAGACATTGAAATCTACACCGCTGACCGTGGGGATACCGTTGATGTCTGCACCTTCAAAGTCTTCGGGGGAGCAGGCAGTAAAGAGCAAAGCGGTAAGGGGCAAGAAGAACGAGAGCGCTCTTGCTATCACCGTGTTATATTTCTTGGTAATCATAATATCTAATTATTTATGAATCAATAATTGTTCTGCTTCAGTGTGGGGTCAGCATCAAGCTCGCTCTGGGCCAGAGGAATGTGCTTCTTGCTGGGAGTCCACGAGTTGGTACGATAACCGTAGCTGTCGGGAACGAGTACGGTCGAAGCCTTCTGGGTAGCACCAGCGATGCCCTCGGCACGCACCAGGTCGAAGTAGCGCTTGCCTTCACCGCAGAATTCCAGGTGGCGCTCGGTGAGGATGTCGTCGATGGTAACGGTGTTGAGGCTCTCAAGACCTGCACGGTTGCGAACCTCGTTCACATAGCCAGCGGCCTCGGCTGCACTGCCACCAGTCTGGAGCAGCAGCTCGGCTGCATTGAGCAGGGTCTCGGCATAGCGATAGATGCGCTTGTTGTTGTTATAGTTCAGGTTCTTGGACGTCGGGCAGTCCTGGTTGTTGGCACTCTGGGGGCGATACTTGCCGTGCCAGATGTGGGTGTCCTGATAGCGCTCGGTGTAGCTGTAGCCACGAACGTCCCAGCAGGTAACATCGCGACGCTTGTCATTCTCGGCATACATGTTGTAAGTCTCCAAGCGCATGGGCAGGAAGCCCCAACCGTCGTTGCCGCTGTCCCAGCCTTCGCCGCCGCCCCAGCCGTTAGGAGAGCACAGGGTGGGGAATACGGTACCACCGGCAGCAAGCGGGGTGCCCCAGTCACGTTGGGCCTGGTCGTCGTTGTAGTTGATCTCGAAGATGCTCTCAGCGCACCACTCGCCACTCTCCTGCCACAGGTCAGCGAAGCTGGGGTTCAGTGAGTAGTTGGCGTCACCGATGATCTGCTTCATGTAACCCAGGGCGGTAGCATAGCGTGAAGCATCGTTCTGGTACATGACCATCTCGGCATAGAGCATGTAGGCAAAAGCCTGACTTACTCGGCCGCTCTCGGCAGCGGGCCAGCGCATGGGCAGCACGCCCGAAGCGATAATTGCCTCAAGTTCGGGCAGCAGCTGGTTGTAAATCTCGTCGGCTGTCATCTGCGGAGCCGTGTAGGGCTGCGAGAGGTTTTCGAGATAGAAAGGCACATTGCCGTAGTAGTGCCACAAGATATTATAATAGTACACGCGCAACAGGCGAGCCTGCATCTCCATCGAACGACGGAAGCTCTCGCTGGCCGTTCCCCAAGTGGAATACTTGATGGCGTCGTTGCAGCGCTTGATACCGCTGTAGAAGTCGCCCCACAGGGTAGCGAGGGTGTTGTTGCCGTCGGCTTCAAAGTTGAACAGACGGTGCCAGTGCTGGTTGTCGGTATTGTCAGCACCACCGGGATAGAAGTCGTCACCCATGATTTCACCGTCTACGGTGAGGTCATTGTAGGCCGAGCCGTCCCAGTCGGGCCAGTGCAGCGGTGCATAGGCTGCAGTGAGTGCCTCGTTGAGGGTTGACTCATTGGAGTAATATTCCTCGAGGGGCTCACCCGTCGGGTTCTTCACCTCAAGAAAATCGTCGCTGCAGGAAGTCAGTGCGAGAAATGCTGCGCACAAGCCTGCTATGATAAAAATATGCTTTTTCATATTGATAATTCTTTATTGGATTGTTAGAGTGAGAGGTTAAACCCGACAGAGAAGGTGCGGGCCTGGGGATAAACACCATAGTCAACACCCAGACTGGTGGAGCCGGAACCGATCTCAGGATCGAAGCCCCAGTACTTGGTCCACGTGAAGAGGTTCTCGGCGCGGCCGAAGATGCGCAGGCGGCTGATGCCGACCTTGTCGGTGAGAGCACGGTGCAGGGTGTAACCCAGGGTGATGTCCTTCAGGCGCAGGTAGCTGCCGTCCTGGATGTACATGTCGCTGCAAACCCAGTTCTTGGAGTCACCCAGGGTGGGCACGGTATTGGAAGTGCCTTCACCGGTCCAGCGCTGGAGAACCCAAGTGGGATAGTTGCCCGAGGCGATGTCCTGGCGATAGGTGGCGTCAAACACGTCAGCGCCATGTACGCCCTGGAAGAATACGCCAAAGTCGAATCCCTTCCAGTCAACGTTAAAGGTCAGACCGAAGAACCAGTCGGGAACACCGTTACCGATGTTGGTGCGGTCGTCGCTGTTGATAATGTTGTCGCCGTTGGTGTCCACAAAGCGGAAGTCACCGGGATTGGACGAAGTGCCATACTTGTTGTTATAGGCATCGGCCTCGGCCTTGGTCTGCAGGATGCCGTCGGTCTTGTAGCCATAGAAGAAGGGGAAGGGCTGGCCGTTCTCGGCGCGTGTGCCACCGTCGCTGAACTGTGAGATACCATAGTTCAGGAAGCCGGTATCGTTACCCAGGTTTTTCAGCTTGTTCTTCAAGTAAGAAGCATTGCCCTTGACAGCAAAGTGTGCATCGGCAACGTTCCACCTGTAACCCAGCTCAAACTCAACGCCGCTGTTCTCCATATCGCCCACGTTGGCCAGAGGACGGGCCTCACCCACGTAGCTGGGGATGGGCATTTCGATAATCATGCCGTTGGTCTTCTTGATGTAGTAGTCAAAGCTGAAGGTCAGCTTGTTGTTCCAGAAGCCGAGGTCGAGACCGAGGTCGGTCTGTTCGCTCTCCTCCCACTTCAGGTCTTCGTTGGCCAGGCGGTTAGCCTTGGAACCGTAGACCATGGCTGCGGTCTTTCCGAAGTAGTAGTTGCTGGTGTTGCCCATTGCAGTCAGAGTGGTGTAAGCAAAGTCACCGATGTTGTCGTTACCGTTCTTACCCCAGCTGAAACGCAACTTCAGGTTGTTCAACCAGTCACGGGTGTTCTCCATGAACGCCTCGTTCATGACGTTCCAACCTACTGAGAATGAGGGGAAGATACCATAGCGGTTGTTGGAACCGAAGCGGCTTGAGCCGTCGCGACGGACGGTAGCCTGGAACATGTAGCGCTCGTCGTAGTTGTAGCTGACGCGGGCGAACAGTGATGACAGCCTGTGCTCGGTGTAGGGACCACCCCATGCACCCACGAGGCTGGTGGCTCCGGTCACCTTGCCGTCGGCATCGGTGCTGAGTTCCAGGTCGCCACCGGTGGTGTAGTTGATGCTGGGCTTATTGGGATTCACGAGATACCAGTGTGAACCGCCCAGCTCGTCACCCTTGAACTTCAGGGCACTCTGGCCGAGCACAACGCCGATGGTGTGCTTGCCGAACACCTTGTCATAGGTAATGGTGTTTTCAACCTGCCAGGTGGTGTTGTTACCCTTGAAGGCCACTGCCGAGGTGTGGTCGGCATTGTTGTTGCCCGAGAGGTAGTATTCCTGCAGGGTAGCGCCGTTGTAGCCCCAGAACGAGAGCTCGGCGCTGTAGGTGAAGTGGTACTTCAGCTCATCCCACAATTGCAGGTCAACAGAGAACTTGGGCATGAACTTGTGGCTCCAGTTCCTGTTGGGGTTGCCTTGCATCATGGCGATGGGGTTGTTCTGCTCCTGATAGCTGCCGATGAAGCCGGGGATGGTGTAGGGATCGCCGTTCTCGTCCTTATAGAGGTCAAAGGCACTGTAGCGGTCAATCATCTCCTGTGCTACGGCACCCTTCAGGGTAACGGGCAGCGTGGGTGCCAGATAGAGGGCCGAGCCCAGGGGAGAACCCCAAGTGGAGTTGGCTTCGATGCCGGTGCTGTGCACGCGCATATAAGAGAGGTTGGCACCCAAGTCAATCCTGTTCAGGAAGCTGCGCTCCTTAGATGCATCCATCAGATTGTACTGGTTATTGGAGCGGATGGTCAGACGGTCATAGTTGGACTGGCCGTAGTTACCGCCCACGATACCGTCCTGCTTGAAGTAACCCAGCGAGAGGTAATAGTTCAGCTTCTCGGATGCACCGCTGACTGAAATGTCATGCTGCATGATGGGAGCGTTCTTGTTGAAGAGCAGTTCCTGCCAGTTGGTACCGAAGCCGACAATCTTTTCACCATTGGCGTCAACCAGGTTGTAGGGATCCTGATAGAGCGGTGAAAGACCGTTCTGCACGCGGCGCTCGTTCTGCAGGATGGCATAGTCGGTTGCGCCGGTCACGTCACGCTTTCTCCAGGGGTTTTGCCAACCATAGGAGAAGGTGTAATTGATGTTGGCGCGGCCTGCCCTGCCTTTCTTGGTGGTCACGAGGATGACACCGTTGGCTGCACGAGCACCATAGATGGCACCCGAGGCAGCATCCTTCAGAACCTCGATACTCTCGATATCATTGGGGTTGACGCTCTCCATACCATACTGGTCGGTGGGCATGCCGTCAATGATGTAAAGAGGATCGGAGTTGTTGATGGTGCCGATACCGCGAATGCGGATCAGGGACCGTGAACCAGGCTGGCCAGACGACGAGGTAACGCTGATACCGGCAGCCATGCCCTTCAGGGCATCGTCGGCACGCAGGCGGGATCTTCCCTCAAGGTCTTCAGCGCTGACCTTGGCGATGGACGCCGTTACCACGCTCTTCTTCTGCACACCATAACCGATGACTACCACCTCATTGAGTAACTCGGCGTCCTCGGTCATGACGATGTGCATGTTCTCACCAGCGAGTACGGTCTGCTTGCCGTAACCCACAAAACTGATTTCCAACTCGGCACCAGCGGGTGCTTTGATGGAGAAACTGCCGTCGAAGTCGGTAACCGTAGTGTTCGACGTGCCCTTTTGCACAACAGTAGCACCAATCACCGGTTCGCCGTTGTTGTCAACAACGATACCGTTGAAGGTCTGATTCTGTGCAAATGCTGCTATCGACAACATCATTGTCAACAACAGTGAAAGTAATCTTTTCTCTTTCATGTCACATTGTTTTGGTTTTTAAATATTGATTGGTTATTTCGAAAATGAATGTTTTCTGTAGTTATTGAAGTTCAAGATTTGGATGATTTTGGTTATTCCAATTCAAGTGTTCGGTGCAAAAATATATAATATAAATAGGTGATGTTGACCGCTGAAGGTAAAAAGTGGATGTTTTTATCCACTTTAAAGAATCAGATTACTGATTTACAAAGAGTTGCAAATCGCTCTCAATCGTTAAAAAGTGGTTAAAATATGGTAATACAAAGTGACGAAAACCGTTAATTATAGCAATTTTATGGTATTTTCAAGGGATTAATTGAACTTTTAGGTCTATATTTGCGATGATTTCTAATTAACGATATAAACCTGATGAAATACCACATATTTTTGTCAACCCTGTTGTTGATGTTGGCCACCCTGGACGTGTCGGCCAGCGATATCAACCTGCTGCAGGAATACCATCGCCTCGATCAGGCCATCGAGCAGAGCGACCGCTATGTTCAGGTGCGCGAGGAACGCATCGCCAAACTCAAGACGGCACTTGAGGTAACCCATGCCGTCAATGCCCAGTATGACCTGTGCCACAACCTGTACGAGGAGTACCACTCCTATGTCAACGACTCGGCCATCTTCTATCTTGACCGGTGCATCGCGCTTGCCCAGACCATGGGTAACCAGTCGCTTGTCGATGAATGTCATCTCCAAATGGCCTTCCAGTGCTCTGAGTCCGGCATGTTTCACGAGGCGGCCGATCTGCTGCAGCGTATTGACGAACAGCAACTTAATGCCGACAACTTGAGGCGATACAATATCACCATGGGCCATTTATATGGTGAAATGGCCTATTATTGCAAGGTACCTGCCCTGCAACAGGACTATTATGCTAAGCGGGACCAGTACAACGGCCGCATTATTGCCGCCAACGACAGCTCTGACGAGTACCTGCAGGTCAAAGAGATGGGGTGCTTCAGTACCCAAGATGCCGAGGGTGCTCTCGCCTTCAGCGACTTGAGGCTCAAGAATGTCGAGGAGGGGACCCACAAGTATGCAATCGTGGCTTTTTACCGCCATCTGGATTACCGGCTGCTGGGCGACTCGATCCAGGCCCGTTACTGGGTAACCCAGTCGGCATTGAGCGACGTGACAAACGCCGTTATGGACCAGGGCGCCCTCTGGGAACTGGCCAATATGCTCATGGCTGACGGAGATATTGACCGGGCTTACCGCTATATTCACTTCGCATGGCAGTGTGCCAGCAAGTTCAACACCCTGAAGCGCAATAACCAGATTTCACCCGTGATGACCGCCATCAGCGACAACTATGAGACCTCGCTCAAGCGGGCCAACCGCCTGCTGCTGGCACTGGCTGTCGTCGCTTGCTTGCTGGCGGGCCTGCTGTTGGGTATCCTGTACTACAGCAACAGTCAGCGCAAGAAGCTCGCCCGTGCACGTAACGAGTTGAGCGACAGCAATACAAGGCTGGAACAGCTGAATGCCCAACTCTCGGACCTCAACAGCCAGATGCGAGAAACCAATGCCAAACTGGCAGAGTCCAACCGTGTCAAGGACGAGTATGTGGGACGTTTCATCCACCTGTGCTCATTCTATATCGACCGACTGGATGAGATGAATAAGCGGATTCACAAGATGGTCAAGAGCAGGGATCTGGATGCCTTGTACAAACTCACCGAATACAACGACCTGCGTGATAAGAACCTGACCGAGTTGTATGAGATGTTTGACAGCACCTTCCTGCACTTGTTCCCCAACTTTGTCAACGATTTCAATGCATTGCTGCGTCCCGAGAACCGCATCACGCT
>Ga0247610_10007345_pt1 | contig 11338 bp, 8 predicted proteins | sample 174DNAGHGhighgp2_FD_193483 | JGI IMG/M metagenome (GOLD analysis project Ga0247610, IMG submission 193483) | Sheep rumen microbial communities from Palmerston North, Manawatu-Wanganui, New Zealand - 1742 DNA GHGhigh gp2 | ecosystem: Host-associated > Mammals > Digestive system > Stomach > Rumen ...
TTAGCAATAGCAGTCAGCCGCGTCTTAATATATGGGAGAGCCCGAAGTATCATACGAAAACAGGAAATATGTCATTGGCATAGTGGCAACAGCCATTGTGCTGATTTATATTGTCCGTCTCTTCGCGCTCCAGATGATGAGCGACGACTTCAAGAAGAACGCCGACTCTAACGCGTTTCTGAAGAAGGTGGACTATCCCTCGCGCGGCATCATCACCGACAGAAACGGCGAGTTGCTGGTGTACAACCAGCCGTCGTACGACATACTCGTGGTGATGAACGAGATACGCGACAACCTTGACACCATGGAGCTGTGCAACACGCTGGGCATCACGCGCCAGGACTTCGAGGAGCGAATGAAGGCCATAACGCAGACACGCAACTACTCGCGCTTCACACAGCAGGTGTTCATGACGCAGCTCTCGGACCACGACTTCAGCGTGTTCCAGGAGAAGATGTACCGTTTCCCCGGCTTCTACGTGCAGAAGCGCAGCATACGCCAGTACGAGCATGCCTACGCCGCACACGTGCTGGGCGATGTGGCCGAGGTGTCGCAAAAGGACATAGACATGGACGACTACTACCAGCCGGGCGACTACATAGGCAAACAGGGCGTGGAGCGCTCGTACGAGAAGGAGCTACGCGGCGTGAAGGGCACGAAGATCCTGCTGCGCGACGCCCACGGCCGCATAAAAGGCAGCTACATGAACGGCCAGCTGGACACCAAGCCCGTGCCGGGCAAGAACATCACGCTGAGCATAGACAACAAGCTGCAGGCGCTGGGCGAGAGGCTGCTGGAGGGCAAGATAGGCAGCATAGTGGCCATAGAACCCAAGACAGGCGAGGTGCTGTGCATGGTCAGCTCGCCAAGCTACGACCCGCGCCTGATGGTGGGACGGCAGAGAGCACAGACACACCGCGAGCTGTCTATGGACCCGCTGAAGCCACTGTACAACCGAAGCATCATGGGCCACTACCCGCCGGGCTCCACCTTCAAGACCACACAGGCACTGACATTCCTCACCGAGGGAATCATCACCCCGCAGACACCGTTCCCCTGCTACCACGGCTTCGTCTACAAAGGACTGCGTGTGGGCTGCCACGGCCACGGCTCGCCACTGTCGCTGGTGCCTGCCATCAGCACGTCGTGTAACGGATATTTCTGCTGGGGACTGTACCACATGATAGGCAACCGCGAGAAGTACCCCACCGCACAGGTGGCCATGAACCGATGGCGCGACTACATGGTGTCGATGGGCTTCGGATACCGGCTGGGGGTGGACCTGCCGGGAGAGAAACGCGGACTGATACCCAACGCGCAGTTCTACGACAAGCGCTACAAGAGCTCGTGGAGCGGACTGACCGTCATCTCTATCTCCATAGGCCAGGGCGAGGTGAACGCCACACCGCTGCAGATAGCCAACCTTGCGGCAACCATCGCCAACAGGGGGTGGTTCATAACGCCGCACGTGGTGAAGAAGGTGGAGGGCGAGAAACCAGACACGCTGTACACCAAGCGCCGGAAGACCCTCGCTGCGTCGTGGGCCTACGACTACATTGTGCAGGGAATGAGGTCGGCAGCACTGGGCGGAACGTGTAAGGGTCTGGCCCGCTATGACTTCATGCCATGCGGAAAGACTGGCACGGCACAGAACAAAGGCCACGACCACTCGGTGTTCATGGGCTTTGCCCCGATGGACGACCCCAAGATAGCCGTCGCCGTGTATGTGGAGAACGGCGGATGGGGAGCCACCTACGGTGTGCCCCTCGGAGGCCTCATCATGGAGCAGTACATCAAAGGCGGGCTCTCTGAGGCTTCGGAGAAGAGGGCCGACGAGTTCCAGCGCAAGCACATCGAATACGGCACAACAGAAAGATAACAACTGGCACTTCGATAATGAAAAACGAGAACAAGGGCGTGCTTCGCTCGCTCGACTACTGGACAATACTCATATACCTGGCACTGCTCGTCTTCGGATGGGTGAGCGTCTGCGGGGCAAGCTATAACTATGGCGACACCGACATCTTCTCACTGTCGGCGCGTTCGGGCATGCAGATAGTGTGGATAGGCACATCGCTGGTGCTGGCACTGGTGTTGCTGCTGCTCGACGACCGCCTGTACGGCACGTTTGCCTACGTGCTCTTCGCGCTGATACTGATATTGCTCTTTGCAACCATCTTCAACCCCCACACCATCAAGGGGTCGCGGTCGTGGCTCGTCATGGGGCCGCTGCGACTACAACCGGCGGAGTTTGCGAAATTTGTCACTGCGCTGGCTCTGGCAAAGTTCATGGGGCGGTTTGAGTACGACATACACAAGACGCGCGACTTCCTCATCACCCTGGCCATCATCTTCACACCCATGGTGTTCATAGTCTTTCAGCGTGAGACGGGCTCCGCACTGGTCTACCTGGCCTTCTTCCTCATGCTCTACCGCGAGGGCATGACGGGCAGCGTGCTCTTCACCGGTGTGGCCATGGTGGTCTACTTCGTGGTGGGCATACGCTTTGCCGACACGCCGCTCCTGGGGCAGCCCACGTCGGTGGGCATGTTTGTGGTGATGCTGCTCATACAGCTGTTCTCCACTGTCATGGTGGGCATCTACTGCGACAACTGGCGCGACGCCAAGCGGGGCCTGGCCCTGTGTGTGGGCGTCACGGCGCTGGCACTGCTGTTCTCGGCCTACGTCATACCCTTCAACCTGATGTGGGTGCAGGTACCACTGTGCCTGGTGCTGGTGGGGTGGCTGCTGTGGCAGGCCATGGGGTCACGTATACGCAACTACTGGTGGGTGGCGGCTTTCGCACTGGGCTCGCTGGTGTTCTACAACACTGCCGACTATGCGCTGAACCACCTGTTGGAGAAGCACCAGCAGGTGCGCATCAAGGTGCTGCTGGGACTGGTGGAGGACCCGCGCGGCGTGGGCTACAATGTGCACCAGAGCGAGATAGCCATCGGCTCGGGAGGCCTGGAGGGCAAGGGGTTCCTCAACGGCACACAGACGAAGCTGAAATATGTGCCCGAGCAAGACACCGACTTCATCTTCTGCACCGTGGGCGAGGAGGAGGGCTTTCTCGGCGCCGCCGGCGTGCTGCTGCTGTTTCTGACGCTCATACTGAGGCTCATCCATCTGGCGGAACGACAACCCACAGCCTTCGGACGCATATATGGCTACTGCGTGCTGTCCATATTCCTGTTCCATGTGTTCATCAATGTGGGCATGGTGCTCGGCCTCACTCCCGTCATTGGCATCCCGCTGCCATTCTTCTCCTACGGCGGCTCCTCGCTGTGGGGCTTCACCTTCCTGCTCTTCATCTTCCTCCGCATCGACGCGGGCCGCAACCTGCAGATCAGGTGACAAGGGTGAAGACACGGAAGATGGCCATGCAGGGCAACGGAACTGCCTGCATGGCCATCTTTTTAACTATTTGTGTGCTAACGGAGGCTTACATGTCCTCCCATGTGTCGAGATAGGTGACGTGGGTGACGAGATACTCGTCTACACCGTGCTTGCCGTCGGCACCACCTATGCCGCTCTTCTTCACACCGGCGTGGAAGCCTTGTATGGCCTCGAAGTGCTCGCGGTTGATGTAGGTCTCGCCAAACTCCAGCTCGCGGCAAGCCTTCACTGCCACGTTCAGGTCCTTGGTGAAAATGCTGCTTGCCAGACCGTACTCGCAGTCGTTGGCCATGCAGATAGCCTCGTCGAGAGTTTCGAACTCCACCAGCGGGATGACAGGGCCGAAGGTCTCCTCGTGGATGATGTCCATGTCCTGACGGCAGTCGTCGAGCACAGTGGCAGCATAGAAGTAGCCTTTCTCCCCTACCCTATGGCCGCCACAGAGCAGCTTGGCACCCTGCTTGATGGCACGTTCCACTTTCTCAGTGACGCTCTCCAGTGCGCGGGCCTCAACCAGCGGACCCATGTCTACGGTCTCGTCGGCGCAGGGGTCGCCCACCTTCACGGCAGCCATCTTCTTCACAAGAATGTCGGTGAACTCCTTCTTGACTTCCTTCTGCACATAGACACGCTCAGCATTGTTGCATATCTGGCCGTTGTTGCCTATGCGGCTGTCCACTATCCACTGTGCTGCGCGCTCCAGGTCGGCGTCCTTCATGACAATGGCCGGTGCCTTGCCGCCCAGCTCGAGGCTAACCTTGGTGATGTTCTTCGAAGCGGCGGCCATGATGCTCTCGCCAGCGCTCACACTGCCTGTCACAGAGACGATGTCAATCTTCGGAGAGCCAGCCATCTCGTTGCCTATGACCGAGCCCTTGCCCGTCACTATGTTGATGACACCTGCTGGCAGGCCAATCTCGTCGACCACCTTGGCAAACTCGGTGCAGTTCTCAGGGGTGAGCTGACTGGGCTTGATGACGATGGTACAGCCTGCTATAAGGGCAGCACCAGCCTTGCGGGCTATAAGGAAGAACGGGAAGTTCCACGGCAGTATGCCAGCCACCACGCCGATGGGCTTCTTGGTGAGCAAGATGGTCTCGTTGGGACGGTCGCTGGGAATAATCTCGCCCTCGATATGACGGGCGAAGCTGGCCATATACTCAAAATAAGCGATGGTGGCGCCCACCTCTATCGACGCCCAGTTGCGGGTCTTGCCCTGCTCGCGCATGATAATCTCCGTAAACTCCTTCTCGCGTGCCTTGATGCCAGCAGCAATCTTCAGCAGATACTGCGCACGCTCTATGGCGGGAGTCTTGGCCCACGCCTTCTGTGCGGCGCGGGCTGCGTCGAGGGCGCGGTTCACATCTTCAATAGTTCCTTCTGGTTGGCGTGAAATGACCTCCTCGGTCGAGGGATTCAACACATTGATCCACTTGCCGTTCGAGCTCTCGCAGAACTGGCCGTTGATGTACATTTTTAAGTCTTTCATACGTGTATTGGTATTTGTTAGTAGATATAAAAAGGTGCACAAAGATACGAAAAGTATTTTAATCGGCAAGCATATTGTCAGTTTTTTTTCATTAATTAACGAACCTTCATGAAACAGCAATCAGACTGCCGTCGGCGAAACCTCTTTTAACTGAAATGATTTGTACGGATGGCATTTTTTTTGTACCTTTGCAGCCTAAATAACGTCAAAACAAGAAAATGGCAGAAGAACAGAACTATGCGCCCCAGACAGCGGGGCAGAATGAAGAGAACTATTCAGCAAGTAACATTCAGGTGCTCGAAGGCCTTGAGGCCGTGCGCAAGCGCCCCGCCATGTACATTGGCGACATCAGCGAGAAGGGCCTGCACCATCTGGTAAACGAGACAGTAGACAACTCTATAGACGAGGCCATGGCCGGCTACTGCACCCACATTGAGGTGACCATCAACGCCGACAACTCGATAACCGTTCAAGATAACGGCCGCGGCATTCCTGTAGACGAACACGAGAAGATGCACAAGAGCGCCCTCGAGGTGGTCATGACAGTGCTGCACGCGGGCGGCAAGTTCGACAAAGGGTCGTACAAGGTGTCAGGAGGTCTTCACGGCGTGGGCGTAAGCTGCGTCAACGCCCTCTCGACACACATGAAATCGCAAGTATTCCGCAACGGCCACATCTACCAGCAGGAGTACGAGAAGGGCAAGCCACTGTACGACGTGAAGATAGTGGGCGACACTGAGCTTACAGGCACACGCCAGCAGTTCTGGCCCGACGGCTCAATCTTCACCACCACCGAATTCAAGTACGACATCATAGCCAAGCGTATGCGAGAGCTGGCATACCTGAACGCCGGCATCACCATCACGCTCACCGACATGCGCCCCGACGAGGAGGGCAACATGAAAGAACCCGAGGTCTTCCACGCAAAAGAAGGTCTGAAGGAGTTTGTACGCTACGTGGACCGTCACCGCACCCACCTCTTCGACGACGTCATCTACCTGAAGACCGAGAAGCAGGGCGTGCCCATAGAGGTAGCCGTGATGTACAACACCGACTACACGGAGAACATCCACTCATACGTGAACAACATCAACACCATTGAGGGCGGCACCCACCTGGTAGGATTCCGCATGGCACTGACACGCACACTGAAGAAATATGCCGACGCCGACCCGCAGATATCGAAGCAGATAGAGAAGGCGAAGATAGAGATCGCAGGCGAGGACTTCCGCGAGGGCCTCACCGCCGTAATCAGCATCAAGGTGGCCGAGCCTCAGTTTGAGGGACAGACAAAGACAAAGCTGGGCAACAGCGAGGTGGCCGGAGCTGTGCAGCAGGCCGTGGGCGAGGCACTGACCAACTATCTTGAGGAGCACCCGAAGGAGGCAAAACTCATCTGCGACAAGGTGGTGCTGGCCGCCACAGCACGCATAGCCGCAAGAAAGGCACGTGAGAGCGTGCAGCGCAAGAACCCCATGACGGGCGGAGGACTGCCCGGCAAACTGGCCGACTGCTCGAACAAGGACCCGAAGGAATGTGAGATATTCCTCGTCGAGGGTGACTCGGCAGGCGGCAGCGCCAAACAGGGACGCGACAGGCACTTCCAGGCCATACTGCCATTGCGAGGAAAGATACTGAACGTGGAGAAGGTACAGTGGCACCGAGTGTTCGAGGCAGAGTCGGTGATGAACATCATACAGTCGATAGGCGTGCGATTCGGAGTGGACGGCGAGGGCGACCGCGAAGCCAACATTGACAAACTGCGCTACGACAAGATCATCATCATGACCGATGCCGATGTCGATGGCTCACACATCGACACACTCATCATGACACTCTTCTACCGCTTCATGCCACAGGTCATACAGGGCGGGCACCTCTACATTGCCACACCACCACTTTATAAATGTACGTACAAGAAGGTGAGCGAGTACTGCTACACCGAACAGCAGCGACAGGCATTCATAGACAAGTATGTGGCAGGCGACGAGAACTCGAACGCACTGCACACACAGCGATACAAAGGTCTGGGCGAGATGAACCCCGAACAGCTATGGGAGACGACCATGAACCCCGAGAACCGACTGCTGAAGCAGGTGACCATAGAGAACGCCGCCGAGGCCGACGAGATATTCTCGATGCTCATGGGCGACGACGTGGAGCCACGACGCGAGTTCATAGAGAAGAACGCCACCTACGCCAACATCGACGCATAACAACAAAAATGTGACTTAACTATGATAAGGATAGGTATACTGGGAGCCGCAGGCTATACGGGCGGCGAGCTGATAAGACTGCTGCTGAACCACCCAGAGGCAGAGATAGTCTTCGCCAACAGCGAGAGCAATGCCGGCAACCTGCTGAGCGACGTGCACGAGGGGCTGACAGGCGACACCGACATGAGGTTTACCAGCGAGACGCCCTTCGACCAGACCGACGTGCTGTTCTTCTGCTTCGGCCACGGAAAGAGCGAGCAGTTCCTCAGCGAGCACGCCATACCCGAGGGAGTGAAGATCATAGACCTGGCACAGGACTTCAGGATAAGCAGAGGCGATGTTTCACCACTGGCTTTCGTCTACGGTCTGCCAGAGGTGAACCGCGAGCCAATAGCACAGGCCATGAGAGTGGCCAATCCAGGATGCTTCGCCACAGCCATACAGATAGCACTGCTGCCTGCTGCACACCTGAACCTGCTGAAAGAGGACGTCAGCGTGAACGCCATAACAGGAAGCACAGGAGCCGGACAGAAGCCCGGAGCCACAACACACTTCTCATGGAGGGCCGACAACATGAGCATATACAAACCCTTCCAGCACCAGCACCTGGCCGAGATAAGACAGACGCTGAGACTGGTACAAGGATACCTGGACGCAGACATTGACTTCATACCCTACCGCGGACCCTTCGCACGTGGCATCTTCTGCACCGCAGTGGTGCGGACACCGGCACCCATCGAAGACATAGTGGAGACGTACAAGGACTTCTACCAAGACGCAGCGTTCACCCACTACAGCGACGCACCGATAGACCTGAAACAGGTGGTGAACACCAACAAGGCACTGGTACACTGCGAGAAATACGGGGAGAAGCTGCTCGTCACCTCGGCCATAGACAACCTGCTGAAAGGCGCCGTAGGACAGGCCGTGCAAAACATGAACCTGATGTTCGGCATCGACGAGACGGCAGGATTGAGACTGAAGGCGTCGGCTTTCTAAAAAAAACACATTTAAGTCAGACAAGAGTGAAAAAATTCATCAAGAAACTAACCTCGCCCATCGTTTGGGGAAACCTGCTGGCAATGGCTGTAGTCATAGCGCTGCTCATTGTCGGCCTCATCTGGTGGTTGGGTAAATACACCCACCACGGCGAAGGCATCGAAGTGCCCGACTTCAGCAACATGACGTATGTGAAAGCCATAGCCAAGGGCGACGACCTGGGGCTGATAGTGATGGTCAACGACTCGACATACAACAAGTCGCTGCCAGCCGGGAGCGTGGTGTCGCAGAAACCAGTGGCAGGGGCGAAAGTCAAGGAAGGAAGGATAGTCTACGTGACCATCAACTCGCTGACTATGCCGCGCGTGGCAATACCAGACCTGATAGACAACTGCAGCTACAGAGAGGCACAGGCCAAGCTGCAGGCACTGGAATTCAAACTGACAGACCCAAAACTAATCAACGGCGACAAAGACTGGGTCTACGGCATACAGTGCAACGGGAAGAACGTCATCACAGGAGACCTCATAGCACGAGAGTCCACACTGACACTGGTGATAGGCAACGGACTGACGGACGACGAACTGGAGATAGAGGAATTCATGGACAACTACCATGACAGCCTGTACATAAACGACGGCACAACGGACGACGAGACAGACACCTTCCTGGAGGTGCCCGACATCGAAGACTGAAAATGGGAGACCGAACATTGGAGACTGAAGACTACATAGACGATGTGGAGCTGGAGGCGGGCGAAGACCAAGCCGAGGCCTGTGGCGACGGACAACTCTACGAGCACATGCGCTTGGAGGTGGACCGCGGCCAAGTGCCACTGCGAATAGACAAATACCTCACCGAGCACACACAGCACTCATCGCGCAACCGCATACAACAGGCCGCCGACGCCGGGTTCCTACACGTGAACGGGCGTCCGGTGAAGAGCAACTACAAAGTGCGTGCCGGCGACATCATCACACTGATGCTCGACCGCCCGCACTTCGACACCACCATAGTGCCAGAAGAGCTGCCACTCGACGTGCGCTACGAAGACGACGACCTGATGGTCATCTACAAGCCGGCTGGCATGGTGGTGCATCCCGGCTGTGGCAACTTCCACGGCACGCTGGTTCACGCCATAGCATGGCACCTGCGCTCACTACCATCTTACGACCCTAACGACCCACAAGTGGGACTGGTGCACCGAATAGACAAGGACACCAGCGGACTGCTCGTGGTGGCAAAGACACCGGAGGCAAAGTCGGACCTGGGAAAACAGTTCTTCCACCACGAGACCCACCGCTCGTACGTGGCACTGGTGTGGGGCAACTTCGTCGAGGACGACGGACGCATAGAGGGCAACATAGGCCGCGACCCGCGCGACCGTCTGCGCATGGCGGTCTTCCCGCCAGAGAGCGAGACAGGCAAGCCCGCCGTGACCCACTACCGCGTGCTGGAACGCTACGGCTACACCACACTTGTGGAGTGCCGACTGGAGACTGGACGCACACACCAGATACGCGCACACATGAAGCACATAGGCCACCCCCTGTTCGCCGACGAGCGCTACGGAGGGTGCGAGATACTGAGAGGTGAGCGCACAGCCAGCTACAAAGCTTACATACAGAACTGCTTCAAGCTCTGTCCGCGACAGGTGCTGCACGCCCAGACACTCGGGTTCCGACATCCCACAACGGGACAGCAGATGGACTTCACCAGCCCGCTGCCACCCGACATGATGGACGTGATAGAGAAATGGAGAAACTATTTTATAGCAAAAAGTAACAACTGACAAATATGAAACTGCAAAAACGCACAATAGCCATCGTCTGCGGTGGCGACAGCAGCGAACACGACGTGTCGCTGCGCTCAGCCCAAGGGCTATACTCATTCTTTGACAAAGACCGCTACAACGTGTACGTGGTGGAGATGAAAGGCACCGACTGGCAGGTGGACCTGCCCGACGGTACCACGTCGAGGGTACGCATGCACGACTTCTCGTTCCGCGAGAACAACCGTACACGCCATTTCGACTACGCCTACATCACCATACACGGCACACCCGGAGAAAACGGCATACTGCAGGGATATTTCGACCTGCTGCACATACCCTACAGCACCAGCGGAGTGCTCGTGGAAGCCATGACATTCGACAAGTTCGTGCTCAACCAGTACCTGCGGGGCTACGGCGTGCGCGTGGCCGAGAGCATCTTGGTGAGGCGGGGACAGGAGAACCAACTCGACGAACAGAAAGTGGTAGAGACCATAGGAATGCCTTGCTTCGTGAAACCTGCCTGCGACGGCTCTTCATTCGGAGTGTCGAAAGTGAAAAACCCCGACCAGCTGGCACCAGCACTGCGCGTGGCCATGATGGAGAGCGACGAGGTAATGATAGAGTCATTCTTGGAGGGCACAGAGATTACTGTGGGATGCTACAAGACGAAAGACAAAGCAGTGGTGTTCCCAGTGACAGAGGTGGTGACAAAGAACGAGTTCTTCGACTACGACGCAAAATATAACGGGCAAGTGGAGGAGATAACACCAGCACGCATACCCGCCGAGCAAGCCGAACGAGCACAGCAGCTCACATCGGCCATCTACGACATACTGCACTGCAACGGCATCATACGTGTGGACTACATCATCTCGCCAAAGGGAGACATCACGATGCTCGAGATTAACACCACGCCGGGAATGACCGCCACAAGCTTCATACCGCAACAGGTGAAGGCAGCAGGACTGCAAATGAAAGACGTGCTGACCGACATAGTGGAGAACCAGTTTTAGTGCAGAGTGCATAGTGCATAGTTCAGAGTTCAGAGTTCAGAGTTCAGAGTGCATAGCCATGAATGAATTTGATGAGATTAGGCCCTACGAGCCAGAGGAGATGAAGCAGGCTTTCGACGACTTGCTGTCCGACAGGCACTTCAACGCAGTGATGAAGGGACTGGTGCCCTGGCTGCCAAAAGGCCTGCGCAACAGTCTGCTGCGCCTCGCCTTCACAGGAGTGAAGACACCACTGGACTTCCAGAAACGCTTCATGAAGCCCATAGTGAAACATATCATCCGCAAATACACCAGTGGCTGCACATTCGACGACAGAGCACTGACAATGGCAGAGGGCACGACCAACAGCAAGAGCCGGAAGCTGAAGGAACGCTTCACCTTCGTAAGCAACCACCGCGACATAGTGCTCGACTCTGCGTTCCTTGACGTGCTGCTCTTTGAGTCGGGC
>Ga0247610_10007346_pt1 | contig 11337 bp, 12 predicted proteins | sample 174DNAGHGhighgp2_FD_193483 | JGI IMG/M metagenome (GOLD analysis project Ga0247610, IMG submission 193483) | Sheep rumen microbial communities from Palmerston North, Manawatu-Wanganui, New Zealand - 1742 DNA GHGhigh gp2 | ecosystem: Host-associated > Mammals > Digestive system > Stomach > Rumen...
GACCGGATTGTAGCGCTGTCTGAAGAAATCGCTTCTCTTCTGGAAGAGATTCTGACAGAAAAGCAGCTGATCCGGAAGCGGAGCAGGTATCTTGAAATACATGTGGATGAAGTGCTTCTCTGACTCAGCCAGGACAAAAGGCGGCAGTAACTGCGGAAGAAGGAAGGGCGGAGCACATGAGATCAAAACAGAATGAGAAAAAGACATTATGAAAAAACCGATTGAAGAGCTTCTGGAGAAGCCATGCTGGATCATTGATATTCTCCCCATGCAGGTTCCATCTGAAAGCGGCGGCCAGTTCTTTGCGGTGGAACGCTGGTTTCTGAGAAAAGAGGAGATGGACAGAATCAAGCAGAAACACATCCGTCTGATTCTGAAACTGAACTGTTTTCATTCTTTGAGTCTGGACGATGAAGAGGAAGTGAATCCGGCACCGGATAGAATTGCGGCGGAGATGAAACGCCGGTATCTGTACATCCGGATCAGGGATTCCATCATTCTTTCGGAACCCGACGATACCCATATGACGGTGTTCGATCCGGACAGCGAACTGCTTCAGCTGATTCAGAAGACTGCCCCATCAGAGGGACTGTATGTCTGGAAGCCATAAGAGTTCCATGGAAAGGCGCAGTCGCCGGTAAAAACCGGAACATGGCAGAATGTCTTTCCTGAAAGAAAGAAACATGGGTAAAAAACGGAAGCCTCCGTCCGGAATGAGTTGTTCTGGACAAGAAGTGTTTTGCGGATGGAACCTGTGCTCTTCAGGAAGGTGAATAAAAAACAGAAAGGAGGAGGAAATGTCAGACAGAAAGAAAAAAAGACGGATCCTGGTTCTTATGGTATTGACAGGCATCCTTCTGTGTACTGGATGCAAAGACTGGCGGAAAGAGGGGGATGCGTCTTCTTTCATTCAGACAGTCGTTCCGCTTTCACGGACCGGAATTTCTCTTCATCTTTCCTGCCTCAGAAAAAAGGATGCCGGAGGGAATCGCAGTATTCTTCTCATCCATGGATCAAGTTATTCTTCCCATGAGTTTGATATCGACTACAGGGACTACAGTCCTGTGCGCTTTCTTGCGGAAAACGGTTATTCCGTATGGCTGCTGGATATAGCCGGATATGGACAGTCAGGGGAAGTGGCTGATCCCATGCGGCCGGACACGGCATGGGCTGCGGAGGATATTCATGCCGCTGTGGAAAAGATTGTACAGGAGACAGGACAGGATCAGATTGATCTTCTCGGATGGAGCTGGGGAACGATGACTGCGGCCGCATGCGCAGTGAAGCATCCGGAACATATTGGGAAGCTGGTGCTGTACGGACCGATTCTTTCGGGTCTGGGAGAAATGGAGATAGAAAATGACTACAGTCATAATACCTGGGAAAGTGCTGCCGAGGATTTTCAGAAGAAAGAGGATGGATCCTTCGATCTCGATACAGCAGATCCGATTCTGATCGGATTATGGTGTTCCAGCTGCTGGAAGTATGATAAAGATACCAGTCCTGCAGGATGGAAAAAGGATGTCTTTGTGGACAGAAATACCAGCCTGATCCATCTGGATGAGATCTCGGTTCCAACTCTGGTGATCTGCGGAGACCGGGATCCCTATCTGAATTATGATCTGGTTCATGGTGCGCTGAATCATCTGCCCAAAGGATCAGAGCTTCAGATCATTCCCGGCGGATCCCATATAGTAATGTATGAGAAACCGTATTATCGAAGCTTTCAGAACCATCTGATTTCCTTTCTGAAGAAGCAGGATGACTGAATGAGGCGATCGGATCCTGTGAAGGAAGCTTTGAACGCCGCTTCTGATCAGGGCTTTCAGAAAAGATTCCAAAAGAGGAAACGCGGATTCTTTTCGCGGTGGATAAAGAACAACATACAGGAATGCGGGTAAGCTGTGAGAAATCCATCAGTCATGGTATGCATGGAAGAAACGGAGGGTGCATTTGAAAATTGCGGTAATCGGGCCTGGGGCCATGGGACTTCTGTTCGGCGCAAAGCTTTCTGCAAATGCGGATACAGTGCTGATCGGACACAATCCTTCTCATGTCAGGGAGATTCAGGAAAAGGGAGTCACTGTCAGGGAAGGAGAACGGACGCTTCACTATGCAATGAAAGCACCGGTCAATGGAGAATGCCATGAGCCTGCGGACCTGATCATCCTTTTTACAAAAGCCTATCAGAACGATGACGCGCTGAAGGACAGCAGAGATCTTATCGGTGAGAACACTTATGTGCTGACCCTTCAGAATGGAATGGGACATGAAGGCGTGCTCAGCAGACATGTACGCATGGATCATGTGCTGATCGGTATGACAGAGCAGGGAAGCTCGAAGGAAGGCATCTGCTCGATTGTTCACAGCGGTACCGGAACCACTTCTTTCGCACGGGCGCAGGGGACGAAAGGATCTGAAACAGATTCAGAACGTCTGAACGAGTTCTGCCGGGTTTTTGAGGCGTCGGGCTTTCCATGTTCCATCAGTGAAAATATCCGGTACATGATCTGGAACAAACTGATGATCAACGCTTCTTCCAGCGTGCTGTCAGGCGTCCTTCAGAAGCCTCAGGGATATGTGGCGGAGAATGAATGGGCCTGGTCCATCTGCAGAGATCTGATCCGGGAAATCTGCGAGACGGCTTCCGGAGAGGAATTTGAATTTGATGTTCAGGAACAGACAGAGCGGATTTACCGGCATCTGAACCGAGCGAAGAACGGATATACAAGTGTATATGCGGATCTGAAATACGGTCGGAAAACGGAAGCGGATTATATCAGCGGCGCGGTTGTGAAAGCGGCAGAAGCACAGGGAAAAACCGTTCCGGCTCAGAGTCTGATCCTGCGGCTTCTGCATGCCATGGAACAGCAGTAATAATGAACAGGATGATCTGTAACAGCATGCCGGAGGGTATAATCTGACTGATTGGAAAAGCAGAGCGCGAAATGCGGATGAACAGAATGACGCAATGAAACAAGGAGGAGAGAATGAACAGACTGAACTGGAATGACGAATTTTTTATGGAACTCCCGGAAGGTTTTGTCCTGATGAGTGAAGAGGACCTGAAGGCGGCGGGGCTTAAGACAGGAGGAAACATTCTTGGCGCAAGAAATCAGGAAAGGCATTTTCTTATTTCCGGAGGATGGAAAAACGCCGGGCTTCTGGGAATGCTGCTGAATGAAAAAGACGCCGAAGAAAACTCGGAAAGAGAGATTCTGAAGGCAATGAAACCGTATGGCGGAACGCTGTCCGAGCGACTGAGGCGGGAAATCGGCGGTCTGAACGCGGAGGGGTTCAGTTATGGCTATACGGCCCAGGATATTCCAATGACCGCAGAGATGTATGTGATCAAATCCGGGAGCACCTTCTGCTATTTCTATGGCTATTATCGGACCGAAGGCAAAGCAGAAGGTCATGCACTCTGGAATGAGATGCTGGACAGCGTAATCCATGAAAAACACTGAAAAAATGCGGAATATGAAAGTGATCATCGCTTCCGGAAATGCCGGGAAAATCAAGGAATACCGGGATATTCTTGAACCGCTTGGGTGGGAAGTGATATCCCGGCATGAGGCAGGGATTGACGCGGATCCGGAGGAAACCGGCACAACATTTGAAGAGAACGCGCTGATAAAAGCCAGGGCGATTCATGATCTTGCCCATACATGTGTCATAGCTGATGACAGCGGCCTTCAGGTAAAGGCACTCGGCAATGAACCGGGAATTTATTCCGCAAGATATAAAGGGCTTACCGATGAGCACGCCCGCAGAATGGCGGTTCTGCAGGGCCTTGAAGGGGCCGCTGACAGAGAAGCTCAGTTTGTCTGCTGTATCTGTTTTATGGAAGAAAACGGGGCGCATCATCTTTTTACCGGGATCTGGAATGGAACGGTTGCCATGAAGGAAGAGGGAGAAAACGGGTTTGGATATGATCCGATCTTTATCTCTGAAGACAGCGGCGGAAAGACGACAGCTTCACTTCCGATCACCTTTAAAGAACAGTATTCTCATCGCGCGAAAGCGGTGAGACTGCTGCTGGAGTATCTTCAGAATCAGTAGCGCGTTTTCTGCGGTCATAGCCACCGTATTCCGGCGTATGTGTCCGCTTTTTTACTGCGTAAAGCGCCTTGTCCGCTTTTGAGATCATCCGGAACAGATCCTGTCTGGACGCTGCTGTGCCTTCTGATGTACCGATGCTGAGAAGAATGGTTCTGGTTTCCTTTTCGCCGTGATAATCAAAACGATAGATATCATCCGGTCCCTGATTATGATCCATATTCTCGTGGATCACCAGAAATTCATCTCCGCCATATCGGTAAATCCGGCTGTCCGGGTAGTTTGTCCGAAGATGAACGGCAACTTCCTTCAGGATTTCATCCCCGGCAAGATGACCAAGTGAGTCATTGATTTCCTTGAAATAATTGATATCAATCATCCGGATCTTCAGAGGTTTCTGAATCAGATGATCCGCGTCTTCTTCCAGAGCAGTCCGGTTTCTGAGTCCCGTAAGTCCGTCATGACGGGCAGAGTATTCCAGCTTCTGATTGGTTTCCTGCAGGGCAACTGTTTTGGTAGACAGATAGAGCTGGGTATGAAACCGGAAAATCATGGCCGTGATGGAAATGAGCACCAGAAGAAAATAGTTGTGCGGCTGAACCAGAGCTGCCTTGTCCGTAACATACAGAATTCCATATTGCAGCAGATAGACAAAGCTGACCAGAATCACGCTCATAAGCGGCTTGAAGACGATGAAACAGGCAATGATCATCTGTACGGTAAAAAACACCATCATCTGTTCATGGGCGATGTAATGACGATAATCGGTCACGATTCCCAGATGGAGAAAGCGATGAAGAACACCGTTTTGAAGATAACAACATATCGGTGATTCATGGTTCTGTCCGCGAGCATTCTTCTGGAAAAGATGAATGTCACAAGACACAGGATCAGCCCGATGGAGACCATGGAAAAAACGATATTGAAATCGGGATCCTTTCCGTAAGAGGTAATCGTATAAAAAATAAAAGTTATGAGGTCCGCGATCAGGACTGCCAGAGAGATCTGGTAGATATTGCGCATGCTGGACCAGTCTATATCATTCTGAATCTTCGTGCTGATTGGATCAGGGAAGAGATAATACTTCAGTTTTTCAAGCCAGTTCATTTCCACCTCCTGAGATCTGATACTGCCATAAACAGCAAAGCAGTCATTTGGGCACAGGCTTACAATATAATTAACACAGAGAAAGCCATAAAAATGGCAGACAGAGTGTGAATTATGAAAAAAACAGAAAAAAATGATATGGTGGATCCCATGGATGATTCTGTGCGCCGCGATGCTTGCGGGATGTTCCGGAACAGCGGCATCCTCTTCTGCTAGGCCGGAAGACAACAGATCTCTGATTGTTCCAAGACATACCTATTTTCTGAAGGACAGCCATGAAGTGAAAGGACGTCAGGGAGTCTGTACAGATGGTACATATTATTATGTCAGCGGCAGCACATCCCTGACAAAGTATGACAGGGACTGGAATGTAATCGCTGAAAACAGGGATCCTTTTTCGGGCTATGAAGCAGAAGTGAATCATATCGGAGATATCGATATTCATGATCATCATCTGTATATCAGCGCTGAATACTTCATGGACGGAGAGGGAAAGAATATTCAGATTGCGCTGTATGATCCAGAAACCCTGACCCTGGAGAGAACCTTCCCTTTTGAAGCGGAAAGCGGCCAGCTGGAATGTTCGGGCATTGCGGTGGATCCGGATGGCAGTTATGTATACCTCTGTTCATGGGTGGGCGAAGAAAGCGGCAGATATCAGTACCGATAAAAGACCCCGGAAGGAAAGTATCCTGCTTCAGGCAGATAAAGATATTTTCCGGGGATAATTGATATAGAATGGAATGGTCAGAAAAAAGGGGGGGTTAATAAGATGAAGACAGTTAAAGCATGCCTTCTGTCTGTCTGCGCAGTTCTTGTATTCTTACTGGCCGGATGCGGATCTTCCGGCAAGGAAAAAGAAAAAATCGTCGGAACCTGGAAACAGGACCGTGTGCTGGCATCAGAAGCGGGCGGAGAGATGACCGAGCGAAGCAGAGAGAATGCGGCGTCTCTTTATGAAAGCGAGCAGTCAAACTATACATTCAGCGCGGATGGAAAACTGATCCATCATGTGGAAGACGGAGGAGGATCCTTTGATACGGAAGGGACGTGGACTCTGTCCGCGAAGGATACCTACGCGATTACAGAAGGCGATTCAATCACTGATACGCTTACCTATGACAGTTCTGATGACACTCTGCACAGACACTGGAAGTCGGCAAACAGTGATGATATGTATACGGAAATCGACTTTGTCTATATCCGTAAATAAGGATTCGGAATGAAAAACTCTTCTTCGGGAGAGTTTTTTGATGAGTTCGTCTTTTGCCAGGCAATGGTGTTCCCTCAGGCAGTCAGCTCTTTTTGGAAAACGTTGACTGCCGCGTGCATCACTTGCGTGTTCCGTTTCTTTCTTTTCAGGATGCGGGATTTCATACCGGCCTGAGATCGGGAGGGAAAAGACTCTGATCCATAAAAAAGAAAAAAGGGCGGTCAGCCCGCCTGGAGCAAATCAGTTGCGTGAAGGCGCAGCCGTTCACTACTATTGACTCAGAAGAAAAAGGAGAGACAGATTATGGAAAAAGTATGTCAGTTTCTGAAGGAATGCGGGACCTACTATCTTGCGACGATGGATGGAGACCAGCCCCGTGTCCGTCCTTTCGGAACGATTCATGTGTTCGAAGGCCGTCTTTACATTCAGACTGGAAAGGTGAAGTCTGTGTCGAGACAGATAGCCGCAAATCCAAAAGTTGAAATCTGCGGATTCAAGGACGGACAGTGGCTCAGAGTTTCCGGGACACTTGTGGAAGATGATCGTTATGAGGCAAAGAAATCCATGCTGGACGCGTATCCTTCCCTTCAGTCCATGTACAGCGCGGAAGATGAAAACACACAGGTGTTCTACTTCAGGGACGCAGAAGCGGTATTCAGTTCGTTTACCTCAGCTCCTGAAACCATTCATTTCTGAGAAAAAAGGCTCTGATCTTCCGGATCAGGCTTTTTTTTCGATCGAGATAAAGTTTGTGAATCCTGAGACCTCGAAGATATCATAGACAGTCTGGCTGACGTTGACTACGCTGACCGACTTTTCGCGTTTGACTACCTTGATAATAATCCGCAGACCGGCACTGGAAATATACTCCAGCTGATCAGCGTCAAAAACAACAATCTGATCGGATGTCGGATCATTTATCCCTTCAATCTCCTGCTCCACGGCTGACGCATTGGACGCGTCAATCCGCGGTGGCAGAATAATTGTCAGAATTCCGTTTTCATTTTTTGACTCAATCATTCGAATGTTCTCCTTTGCGCACGGAATTTACTCTTCAATATTAATCGTAATTTTAAGAAGATGTCTTCCGGGTTTACTGTTTCCGACAGATACATTGACCGTCTGATCCTTTGGACCGTGCGGTCTGCCGTTATTGCCAAAGGACCGACTGCTGTTATTCTGCCGGTAGTTGTTATACGGCCGCCTGTTGCTGTATGAACGGTCGCTGTTGTTGAAACGGCCGGAATCCGAGGTGCGCCTGCTGTCTCCCGCATGGAAATCCGCTTTTTCCGGTGCTTTCTTTGCGGTATCCGAATGGACTGGCTGATCCGCTGCCGGCGGAGCTGCGTTTTCCGGGAAATCCGTTTTCAGGGCAGCGTTTTCTGCCGTGACTGCCGGGGAATTCACGGGTTCCGCGGGTCTCTCATTCCGTCTGTGATTTTCCTGACGGTAATCATTCTTGTAGATCTTATGCGTATTTGCATAGTCTTTGAATTCCTGCGGGTCAATCTCAATGACGTGATATTCGTCATTCAGCTTACTCAGATATTCCGCTGTCTCATCCATGGCGTCAACGAATGCCTTGATGCCGTTTTTCAGAAGCGTCATGTTCTCACTCTCTGAGCGGATATCATAGGTATTGATCTGTTCACTGGGGGATGTGGCCTCTGCGTGATTGATGCGATTTCTGATTTCACCAAGTTTATAAAGCGTATAGAGTACCCGGGCCAGAAGTTCCTGGTTATCCGACATGCGGGAATGTGCCTTCAGAAGAAGGGTGTTCTCTCCGGTAATGGATGCGATTCGGAAATCAGTGTATTCCTTTGAACGGTCGGATCCGGGAGGCGTTTTTTTCATGCGGTCTCTTCCGTAGTATTTGAAGAAGTAATGACCGATTTCGGAGTACTGCCAGCGGTCTTTCGGAAGCGCATTCCAGTATATCTGGTTCAGCTCATCCATGAACGCCTGCTTTGATTCCTCGCTGTCGGCATAATAGAAAATCCCTTTTCTGACAATGTAGTCGGGAAGTCTCGATTCCAGGATCGTCAGAGCCTGCTGATAGAATCCCTTTCGGACAGACCATTTCACAAGATCCAGCTCATCGATTTCATCTCCGTTCAGAAGCGGTCCGTAATCCATACGGATGGTCTGCTCGAGAATCCGGAAAATATTGGTCTCCACCTCATGCAGTTCTTCCTCCGGCGTTGAACTGAAAACCTCTTTCAGAAGATTGATTCCATTCACAAGATCGGGGATATTGCAGAGGCTGATGCCTTCATCGACTCGTCCCATTGCATACAGAAGCTTGTTGATATGCTTGTTTTCTATATTCCGGGAGATCCAGTAATCCTTGACATCATCAACCTTTCCATAACGGATGAAGGCACTCATTCCGGAAACAAGAAGATTGATATCATAATACTGCATTTCCTTGTTGTCGATCGGGGAAGCGACATATTTCGGATCATAGCGGGAGGTGACAATTTCCTTTACATGAATCCTGCTGTAGATATCCTTGCCGAGCATGTTCAGCACTGCCAGAAAAATCAGCCCTTCCGTATTGGCAAGACCCTGCATATCCATGTAGATATCGATATTCCGGGCATCCACATCTTCGAGGGCCTTAATCACCTGGGTAACATTCCCGGCCGGAACATAAATGCGGGATCCGGGATTTTTCTCGGTTGGAATAAAACAGATCTTCAGCCCTTCATTATCCTGACGCGGGAAGAATTTCATGGAGTTGGACAGCTGGGTATAGATGACGCGCTTGATCCAGAGGTGTTCTTCCCTGGACAGATCCGGAAGGTATTCCATGAGTTTCTGATACAGGCTGTCATCGATTGCGAGCATATGGAAAACCCGGTCAGGACGGTATTCCGGAAGGGTAGACGCATAAGTGAGAAAATCCTGAAATCCTTTCATGATTTCCGTTTTTCTGTCTGCGTCGATGTTTTCAAGAACATCCACCGCTTCAAGATCCAGTCCGTCCAGATACTGGGAGATACGGTACTGAAAGAAACTGTATTCAGAAAGAGAGGCTGTGTCTTCCGCCTTGAAATTCGACCATTCCTTCAGAACGAGCGGCTTCATCTCTTCCCCGGGATTAAATGTACTTCCGGCACCGAGGACAATGATTTCTTCAAAAGGCACACGGGAAAGAAGATATTTCGTTCCGGCTTCCGCCACACTCAGTCCGTCACAGTACTGAATGATTCCGTTTTCTTCGTAATAGAAATACCGATGGGATTTCCGGTCAAACTGACTTGAAAGGGATGTAATAAGAATGTTGCAGGTATCTTTCATATCTTCCTCCGATCCTGCCCCTTTGAGTGTCACTGCTCTTCATCAGCAGGAATGCTTTTTTATTATAATATCGAAATCCATATGCTACTGTCCAAAATAGCCTGACTTCAGTAAGAACGGAATTGGCTGGAAGAAAAAGCATTGAAAAAAGTGAATGCACAATATGAACGAATTCTCTGAAAAAATCATGAAAAAGGTTAATTTTTCAGTGAAAATAAGGGCACTTTTTTTGCGCTAATCAATGGACAAATGGAAAAGGAAGAGTAAAATGGACATTGTAAATCAGTCGATCGTCTTAAAAGACGAAATTTCAAACAGGGGGATTCTTATGAAAAAAGTTGTTACTATCGCAGCGTCACTTCTTCTTGCGGCAACACCGGTTACTGTTCTGGCTGGCAAAGGCAGCTCCAAGTCCGGTGATGATGATCAGCCTGCAAAGGTCTATGATCCGTGCGCAACAAGCAACCCTGCACTTGCTGGCAAGGGATGCCTGTTCTATGTAAACGGACAGATCGTTACAGCAAACGGTGACGGCACATTCACAACAGCAGCTGGAAACATCTTTGATGCAAACGGCAAGCTCGTTGGAACAGTCGGCGGACACGCAGCTGCAACAGCAGCCAAGAGCGGTGTTCCTAACACTGGTGAAGCTGACAACACAGCTTACTATGTCATGATGGGCGGAGCTCTCATCGTTATGGCTGGAGCTGGTTACGTTCTCGCTACAAACAAGAAGTAATCTCTTCTCTCATTACGTGGTTTTCTGAATAGTCGGAAACAACCATAACAAAGCATGGATCTGATGATCTGTGCTTTTTTTTCTTTGATCCTGTTCTGAGCATATGAAACGGGGATTCCTGTCGAGGTCCGATTACCGGTCTGAAAAAAAGAGACAGAAAGAAAGGATTCCCGAATCTTCGGAAAACCGCAGGAAGCTTTTCTCTGCATGCATGTCAAACCCCCGTAAGTCCTTTCGGAACGGTTCCGGTTCTCAGTAAAAGAACCTGTGACAATGAATATCTCTGTCCGAGTACCCGGACAGCTGAAAGACAGCAGTATCTAGTGGGAGGAGCTGATCCGGTGAGTGATTGCGTTCATGACCCGTTTTTTATGAAGCGTCCATTCCGGGGCGATCAGCAGACTGCGGGGCGGATCTCCGGTCATGCGGTGAATCACGGTGTCCTTCGGCAGAATGGCAAATGCCTCTGCGACAAGGTCAGCGTATTCTTCCATGGAAAGAAGCGGAAAAGGATGGGATGCATATTCTTCGGCGAGAGAAGTTCCCTTCAGAATCTGAAGCATGGTGATTTTTACTCCGTCCGGTTTCCGTTCGGCCAGCCAGCGGATGCTTTCCAGCATGTCGGTTCTGCTTTCCCCGGGAAGGCCGAAGATCATATGGACGATGACAGGAAGTCCGGCTTCTTTCAGCTTTCGGAAGGATTCTTCAAATACCGGAAGCGGATAGCCTCGGTTGATTCGTCTCGCAGTACGTTCATGAACTGTCTGCAGACCGAGCTCAATCCATACCGGTTTGATGCGATTCAGCTTCCGGATCATGTTCATGACGTCTTCACCCAGGCAGTCCGGGCGTGTCGCAAGATCAAGAATCAGGATATCGTCTCTGCGGATTGTTTCCTGATACAGGGCAGAGA
>Ga0247610_10007347_pt1 | contig 11336 bp, 10 predicted proteins | sample 174DNAGHGhighgp2_FD_193483 | JGI IMG/M metagenome (GOLD analysis project Ga0247610, IMG submission 193483) | Sheep rumen microbial communities from Palmerston North, Manawatu-Wanganui, New Zealand - 1742 DNA GHGhigh gp2 | ecosystem: Host-associated > Mammals > Digestive system > Stomach > Rumen...
ATTTCGAAATTTACAATGAACTGATGAAAAAGAAGCTCTATACGATAGCCGTACTTTTGGCCCTCGCCATAGCTGTCACTTCCTGTCTGGGTGACGCGAACGATGCGGAAATAACGGTCTATGACGACACTGCCATGAGTAGTTTCTCGTTTTCGGCTGTCAACAGATATGTCCATACCACCAGTACGTCTGGCAACGACTCTGTATACTTATTGAAACTGACAGTCGCTAATTACCCCTTTACCATAGACCAGTATCAGCGTAAGATTTATAATACTGATTCCTTGCCTGCTGATTGCGACCTGAAGCATATCCTGGTGACAGCGACGGCTACCAGCTATTCTGGTGCTATCGCCGTGAAAAGTCCAACAAGTGATTCCTTGGCTTACTATAGCAGTAGCGATTCTCTCGATTTCTCGAACATTCGTGAATTCCGCGTCTATAACAACACGGGAGAGAAATATCGTGCTTATCAGGTGCAGGTGAATGTCAAGAAACTGCCGGAATCTTCGACAGTCGTCTGGAAACAAATGTCTGCGGGTACTGTGATGCCCCCTACACCTATGGCCGGATGGGATTTCGTCTTTAATTCAGCTGGTAACGGTTTCATGGCATCGCAGGATAATTGGGCAACCTCCTTTGAGGAGACCTTTGACGAAGATACCCGTCTGCTACCGGATCCCGCCAGTGCCAGCTTTGCCTGTTGGAAATTAGACAGTGGACAGTGCTATGCATTGCTCGTAGGCAACAGCGATGCTCAAGACAAGCATGCTGTCATATGGCGAAAACTCATCGATATTGACAATCCGACAAGTTCAAGTTGGGCGTATATCCCCATGGAGGCTCATAATAACTATGGTCTTCCAAAGTTGGAAAAGTACTCCCGCTATTATCTGCTGCCCTATACTGATGGCAGTGTACTGGCTATTGATGGCAATGGTAACATCTACCAAAGCCGTGATCAGGGCATCACCTGGAAAACTTCCGGTAAACTGCAGTCACCGGTAAGTCGTGTCTTGTCTGCATCCACTGATGGCAAGGGCGGTATATGGCTGTGGACAAAGGATTCTGATGATGAAAGTGATCCCGGTGTGGTGTGGTTCGGAAAAGCAGGCTAATAAGGAAAGGACAGCATGAAGAGGTCTCTGATACTGCTGACGATGCTTCTGGCTGTTGCCACAACGGCCATACAAGCCCAGGATGAGCCGGAATACAGACTGGAGATTGGTGCCGGCGTAGGTGCTGTCAATTATTTGGGCGACTATAATGCCTCGTTGTTTGGTGAGTTGCAGCCCATGGGAGCCGTGATGGCAAAATATAAGGCAAACCCCCACATGGCGGTGGCGCTGACAGTGGGCTATGGTAAACTCCAAGGCTCCTCAGACAATGCAAAGACTTGGTATTGGTATCCGGAGGGTGAGCGCTACGAATTCAGCAAGAGTCTGATTGATGTCGGTCTGCGCTTTGAATACAACTTCTGGGCATACGGCACAGGGAAAGAATATCGGGGTGCACGCAGATTTGCCCCTTTTATCGTGCTGGGCGTGGGTTCTGCCATTCATGGCAATCCGGAGAAGGGCTTCGCAGTGAACCTGCCCATTGGCGCCGGTATAAAATACAAGATAGCAGATCGCGTGAACCTCTCGGCAGAATGGCGTGTTCACTTCGCACTGAGCGATCTGCTCGACGGCAAGGAAGACCCTTACGGCATCAAGAGTAGCGGGCTCTTTAAGAATACCGATGGCTATAGCGTGCTGCAAGTGGCAGTGACCTATGATCTCTGGGCCAAGTGTAAGACCTGCCACAATGACAGGGATTGAAGATTGAAAATAGAATAAAAAGATATATGAAAGAGCTTTTGGATATGAACCGCATCCCCCAGTCTGTTGCCATCATCATGGATGGTAATGGGCGCTGGGCTACTGAGCAGGGGCTGGACCGTACCTTCGGACATAAGGCTGGGATGGATGCCGTAAAGAAGATTACGGCAGAGTGCTCAAGACTGGGTGTGAAATACCTGACGCTATACACCTTCTCTACGGAGAACTGGAATCGTCCTGCCTACGAGATAGAGGCACTAATGGGACTCGTGCTCGGTTTCTTCGAGATGAACTTGTTTTCCGACAATAACGTGAAGTTCAAGGTTGTCGGTGACCTGAAACGCTTGCCTGAAAGTGTGCAGGTCAAAATCCACAGCATGGAGGATGAGACGGCCAAGAACGATGGAATGACCATGGTAGTGGCCATGAGCTATTCAAGTCGTTGGGAAATCACCAATGCCGTGCGTGAGATTGTGGCTGAGGCACGTGATAAGGGAGATATCGACATTACCGAAGAAACGATCAGCCAGCATCTCTGTACCAACTTCATGACCGATCCCGATCTGCTCATCCGTACGGGGGGCGAACTGCGCATTTCCAACTATCTGTTGTGGCAGTGCGCATATTCGGAATTATATTTCTGCGACACCTACTGGCCTGATTTTGATGAGGAGGCTCTTCATAAGGCTTTCATTGACTTTCAGGGTCGCCAGCGTCGCTTTGGTAAGACCGAGGCTCAGGTCGAAGAAGAAATGAAAAAAAGTGAATAGAGAACTGTTAATACGATGCTATATAATATAATAAGGTATAAAGGCGTGACAAGTGGATGGATGGTGAGAGTGCTGTTGGCACTGTTCGCCATTCAGTATTCGCTTCTCACTGCGACTGCTCAGGATAAGATTGAACATCCGGATATCTCTTATGCTGGTACGCCACGCACGTGTATCATTGGTGGTCTCGCTGTCGAGGGCGTCGAAGGTTACGAGGACTATGTGCTCACAGGACTCTCTGGTTTGACTGTCGGTCAGGAGGTTGAGGTTCCTGGAACCCAGATTACCGAGGCTGTGAAGCGTTACTGGCGCCACGGTTTGTTCTCGAAAGCACAGATTAGTGCCGACTCTATCGTAGGCAACAAGATTTATCTGCGTATCACCCTTGCCATGCGTCCTCGGGTGAGCACCATCAACTATATCGGTATCAAGAAGTCGGAGCGTGACGACATGGAGGCCAAGCTGGGTATCATCAAAGGTAGCCAGATTACGCCAAACATGATCGACCGTGCCAAGATCCTCGCGCAGAGATATTTCGACGAGAAGGGTTTCAAGAACGCAGAGATTAATATCGTACAGCGTGACGATCCAGATAACAAGGGTCAGGTGGTGCTTGATGTCAATATCGACAAAAAGGACAAGATGAAGGTGCGTAATATCTTCATTACGGGCAATGATAAGCTCACTGATAAGAAAATCAAGGGTTCGTTCTTCGGTAAGGGTGCCTTTGGTAAGATTCACGAAGCAGGCAAGTTCGGCAATCTTTTCAAGGCTAAGAAATTCACCGACGAGCGCTATAAGGAGGCTAAGCAGAAGTTGATTGAGAAATATAATGAACTTGGTTTTCGTGACGCCACCATCATCGAAGACTCCGTCTGGAACAACGACGAGAAGCATGTCAATGTCTTCCTGCGTGTGGATGAAGGCGACAAATATTATCTGAGAGATATTACCTGGGTGGGTAACACGGTGGTGAGTACCGACTATCTGAATGCCGTTTTGGGCATGAAGAAGGGCGATCCTTATAACCAACGTCTGCTGAAGAAACGTTTGCAAGAAGACGAGGATGCTGCCAGCAACTACTATTACAACAATGGTTATGTATTCTCCAGCATCGAACCAGTGGAGGTGAATATTGCCAACGATAGTATCGATCTCGAGATGCGTATCATGGAAGGTCCGCAGGCTCGTCTGAACCATGTACGTATCTACGGTAATGACCGCCTTTATGAGGAGGTGGTGCGTCGTGAGCTTCGTACGAAGCCGGGCGACTTGTTTAATAAGGATGCCATCATGCGTTCGGCTCGTGAAATCGGTTCTTCCGGCTTCTTCGATGCAGAAACCATTAACCCTGAAATCAAACCGAATGGTGAAGATGGAACCGTCGACATCAACTGGCAGCTGGAACAGAAGAGCAACGACCAGTTGGAGTTCTCGTTGGGTTGGGGACAGACAGGTATCATCGGACGTATTGGTATCAAGTTCAACAACTTCTCGCTGCGCAACCTCTTTGGTAAGAACAAACTCCATCGCGGTATCCTGCCCTATGGTGATGGTGAGCAGTTGGGCTTCAACTTCCAGACCAACGGTTCATACTATAGTTCTCTGAGTGCCAACTACGGTACCAGTTGGTTTGGCGGCAAGCGTCCGAATGCCTTCAACGTCAGCGCTTTCTATTCGAAGCAGAGCGATATCAACAGCATGTACCGTAACAACGCCTTCTATAGCAATTATTATAATTATAGTTACGGCTATGGTGGTTATAATCCCTACGCCTATAACTACGAGTCGATGCTCGACGACGACAAGACCATGACGGTCTTCGGAGCCGCAGTCTCATGGGGTAAGCGTCTGCGCTGGCCTGATGACTATTTCCAACTCTCCGCTTCGTTGGGTTACACCCGTTATATGCTGCGCGACTGGCAGTACTTCTATATCCAGAATGGTAACTGTAACAACATCAACTTGGGTTTGACACTTTCTCGTAACTCGACCGATAACCCGTTGTTCCCACGTCATGGATCCGAGTTTATGGTATCTGTTACGCTCACACCGCCCTGGTCGCTCTTCGACAACAAAGACTATGGCAGTCTGGCCAAGAACCGTCAGTCGGCTACCTATGAAGATGAGTTGCAGGATGTGTACCGCTGGATTGAATACCATAAGTGGAAGTTCAAGTCACGCACCTTTACGGCTCTTACAGGTGGCGCCAAGTGTTTTGTGCTCATGACACGCGTGGAGTTGGGTCTGCTGGGCTCCTATAACGACGACAAGCGTTCGCCCTTTGAAACCTTCTACGTGGGTGGTGACGGTATGAGCGGCTATAGCTACGGCTATTCTGAGGAAACCATCGGTCTGCGTGGTTACGACAATGGTGCCATCTCCTATTCCTCAGCTTATGACGTGATGCGTCAGGGAGGTAGTATTTCGGCTTATAATGCATACGCCTACGACCGCTTCACCCTCGAGCTCCGCTACCCGTTCATGCTGGGTAATACCACTATCTATGGTCTGGGCTTCCTCGAAGGCGGTAATGCCTGGGCGCGCGCCAAGGACTTCAACCCCTTCAAAATGAAGCGTTCCGCTGGTTTGGGTGTGCGTATATTCCTGCCGATGGTTGGTCTGATGGGTATCGACTGGGCCTATGGTTTCGACTATGTCACCACCAGCCAGTCAGGCTCCCGTACGAAGGGTGGAAGCAATTTCCACTTCATTCTCGGACAGGAGTTCTAAGCGGCCTAGGGCTTAATGAATAATGAAAAATGAATAAAGAATAAAACTATTAAACCATTTAGGAGTTTTGTAGTCAAACAAGTGTAATCATAAAAAAGATCGCTTATGAAGAGAATGATAACAGTAATGACTAACAGAAGATTGATGATGCTGGCAGCGTTATTCATTCTTCATTGTTCGTTATTCATTAGCAGTGCAGCTGCGCAGAAGTTCGCATTGGTCGATATGGAGTATATTCTGAAGAATATCCCCGCCTATGAGCGTGCTAATGAACAGTTGAACCAAGTGTCGAAGAAATGGCAGGCAGAGGTCGATGCGTTGACCACTGAGGCCCAGACACTGTATAAGAACTACCAGAACGAAGTGGTGTTCCTGTCGCAGGAGCAGAAGAAAGCTAAGCAGGATGCCATTGTTGCCAAGGAGAAGGAGGCAGCCGACCTGAAGAAGAAGTATTTCGGCCCCGACGGCGAACTTTTCAAGAAGCGTACGGCGCTGATGACACCCATTCAGGACGAGATCTACAATGCCGTCAAGGACATTGCCGAACTTCGTGGCTATCAGCTTATCCTCGACCGTGCCAGCGATACTGGCATTATCTTCGGCTCTCCCAAAATCGACATCTCCTCGGAGGTGCTTCGTAAGTTAGGCTATTCCAACTAGAACCGCAAGAATTTCTTGAAAGGCTAGAAATTAATAATAACTAAATAATAAAAGAAAAATGAAAAAAATTATTATCTGCGCAATCTGCGCAATCTGCGGTTTCACTACCGCTAACGCACAAGCCAAGTTCGGACATGTGAACACCCAGGAGATCATTCAGGCTATGCCTGAGTATCAGAAGGCCCAGACGGAGATCAAGGCCCTTCAGGATCAGTATGAGGCTGACTTGAAGTCAATGCAGGACGAACTGCAGAAGAAGGGTGAGGCTTTCGACAAGGAGCAGGCTACGCTGCCCGAGAATATCAAGCAGCGTCGTCAGCAGGAGCTTCAGGATATGTACCAGAAGATCCAGCAGAGCTTCCAGGATAACCAGCAGGCTCTCCAGAAGGCCTCTGGCGAGAAGATGCAGGCCATTCAGACCAAGGTGCTCGATGCCATCAAGGCCATCGGTACCGCAGGTGGTTATGTCTACATCATGGAGAACAATTCGCTGCCTTACATCAGCACAACGCTCTCTACTGATGTCACTGCTCAGGTCAAAGCAAAGCTTGGACTGAAGTAATATAATAGTGAATAGTTAAAAGTGAATAGTGAATAGTAAAGATAGAATAGTTATGAAGAATAAGACCATCATTTTTCTGAGAGTGATAGCGATATTATTCACTATTCACTGTTCACTATTCACTGCTTTTGCCCAGGAAGAGGAGGCAAAAGCACCCATCTGTTTTGGCTATCTCAACTACCAACGGGCCTTGCAGTCAATGCCACAGTATGCTTTGGTACAGGAGAAGATGGCCAATCTGCGCAAGCAGTATGAGGCCGAGATGCAACGGGTGACTGATGACTTCAACCGCAAGTATGAGGAGTTCCTTGAAGGGCAGCACGAGTTTCCGAAGACAATCCTTCAGAAACGCCAAACCGAATTGCAGGAGTTGATGACGCGTAATGTGGCTTTCAAGGAAGAGAGCCGTAAACAACTGGCTGATGCAGAACGTGAGGCCTTGGCTCCACTCAAGATACATCTGTCTGAGACAGTCGCAAGGATTGCCAGAGAGCGCGGACTGGCTCTTGTAATTAATACCGCTTCCGATGCTTGCCCTTATATCAACCCTGAATTGGGCGAGGATCTCAACGAATTAGTCACTGCATCGCTCGCAAAATGAGTAATCTTTCACTTCTTCCGGGTCCCATCGGTGTCTTCGACAGCGGTTATGGCGGCTTGACCATCCTGCATGGCATCCGTCAGCTGTTACCCGAATACGATTATCTCTATCTGGGCGACAATGCCCGAACCCCTTACGGTCCGCGTAGTTTCGAGGTGGTCTACGAGTTCACCCGTCAGGCCGTCATGAAGCTCTTCGAGATGGGCTGCCATCTCATCATCCTTGGATGCAACACCGCTTCGGCCAAGGCCCTGCGTACCATCCAGCAGAACGATATCCCTAAGATTGACCCCGATCGTCGCGTATTGGGTGTTATCCGTCCAACGGCTGAGGTCATCGGCAGCCTTACGAACTCGCGCCACGTCGGCGTTCTCGCCACCGAGGGAACCATCAAGAGTGAGAGCTATACCCTCGAAATAAAGAAGCTTCACCCTGATATCCAGGTCACCGGTGTCGCTTGTCCCTTCTGGGTGCCCTTGGTGGAGTATAATGAAGCCGATTCTCCCGGTGCCGACTATTTCGTGAAAAAACGCATCGACCAGATTATGCGTCTTGATCCCGCTATCGACGCTATCATCCTTGGCTGCACCCATTATCCGCTGCTCATGCCGAAGATCCTGAAATACCTCCCTGCTGGTGTCCGTGTCATTCCGCAGGGTGAGTATGTGGCTGAGAGCCTCAAAGCATATCTGGAGCGCCATCCCCAGATGGATGCGAAGTGCTCCAAGCATGCCACCGTCCATTATCTTACCACGGAAAACCCCGACAAATTCAAAGAGTCAGCCCAAATCTTCCTCCACGAATCAATCGACGTGGAGAACATCACCCTCGGCTAATGTCACACCGGGGTCAGGATACTTTGTGACATCATGATCTCCTGATGATAGAGAATCCGATACCTGTCATCCGCTCCAATTGTCTGATGCTCGCTCCAAAATTCTTGGCAGATCTTAGTATTTCTTCGCGACGGCCTTTGCTGAGCAACTGGATATCGGCAGGTGTTCTAAGCCCGTAAGTTTCCAACAGATATTCCCTTACCTCGTCATCGCTAGCAAAGCAATTGCTTTTGTCGTAATCGAGGATGCGAACATTCTTTGCCAACGGCTCATTCACCAGTTTCCGCAATTCATCCAGCACCATCCGTTTCAGCACATACTGCGTTTTACAGATAAATTCACATACAGTCTGCTGACTCTCGTATTCCTTCCAGCTACTCCAAGGATAGCTTATCACATCCTTCGACAACCCTGCTGCCATAGGATTCTGGTGAATATATCGGAGGAGGGTTAAGAAATAAGCGGCATCATTGACAGGTTCGCTTTTGAATCTGTCCTGAAACAAATGCCCGCATCGCTCGTACTTCTTGTTGAAATAGAGTGCGTATGCGGCTGAGATGCGCTTGACAACCGATGACAAGTCTTCAGATTCCTCCTTGATAAGAAGATGGACGTGGTTGGGCATAAGACAATATGCATAAAACGAGCAACGAGGTGGCTGTGGACGATTCTGCTCGTCTTTTGGATTTGCAAACTGGTCAAGCAATCCTTGGAATCTTGAGTAATCACTTGGTTGCTCGAAGATAATCTGATGGTTCACGCCTCTCATCATGACGTGATAAATACCTGTTTCACTTTTGGTTCTGAGCGTTCTTGCCATAATATTACACTTTTTGATTAACTGCTGCAAAGATATAAAAAGAAAGTGAATCGGCCAAACAATTCACGCAAAAACTAATCTGAAGAGCCTGAAAATCGAAATGTCACGATGTATCCTGACCCCGATGTGACATATGATTCCATTGTTCGACATTTGTCTTGGAGAAGAATGGATTTGAAACTAGGCTCATCAACACGCGGGGATAGACCCCCTGTGCGCATACAGAAACTTCAAAAGTGATCAGTAGAACCGACCCCGTGATTCTAATATTTTTAGCTCTTCCAACTTATTTTTTCTATTCTTTGCAATGTTTCTTTCGTTTTCTGCGTATATATAAGTAGAATGACCGAAACAGAGACAGACCTGATAGAGGGATTGCGCAAGCAGAATCCCCACGCCCAGCAGCAGATGCTCGACCAATATGGCCGTGATGTCTATGCGCAGGTGGTGCGGCTTGTTCCTATTCAGGAGAATGCCGAAGAAGTATATCAAGATGTCTTTATCAAGGTGTTCACACAAATCGGGAAGTATGACGCAGAGAAGTCGTCGCTCCGCACGTGGATATCACGGATAGCGTACAACGAGTCCATCAGTTTTCTCAGACGCAAGGCGATGCCCGTCATCTATTTCGAAGACAGAGGCCATGAGGCAGAGCTGCTAACGGACGAAGAGGTGGACGAGACCCTCGGCCATACCAACCAAGAAACGGTACAGCTAATCAGGGCAGCCCTGAACCACCTGCCACCAGAGGAACGAGCGATTATCACGATGTTCTATTATGAGGAGAAGAGCCTCAAGGAGATTGCTTATGTCACAGAGTCGCAGCCTTCCACAGTAGCCTCGAAACTAAGCAGAACGAGAAAGAAACTTTGTAGAATCATAAAATTGTTACAGTCATGAACGAGGACAAACTCAAAGATTTACTACAGCAGGACCAGAACCTACGAGATGCCATCCGCCAAGAGGAGACAGAGCGTCCTCAGATGCCTGCCGACCTGAACGCCCGCTTGATGCAGCGCGTCAGCGCGTCCAGCGGTTCAGCAGACAGAAACAAGCGCAGCCTTTGGCCTTGGATTGCTGCGGCCTGCATGGCCGGCATCATGGTTGTGCTCCTGACTCCGCCCAAGGAGACGGAAGGGGAGAAGAAGATTGTCGTTAAGGTGGAGCGAAAGGAAATTGTAAAGAAGAAAGAGATAAAATCTGCAATCCCTGCAAAGAAAGAGCCAGAGACAAAGTCTGCTACCCCTATCAAGTGCAAGAAACAGAAAAAGCGTAAGCCCATAACTACCACAGAAGCGCCCCAGCAGCTGATGGCGCAGGAAACACAACAGCCAGTTCCTGTTGAAGTGGGAATAGAAGCGGTAAAGGAAACAGCCACGGTGACACTCACCGAGCGTGACATCCCTATCACTCGCCCAGAAAACTATCGTTATACTCCAGAAGAAATCGCCCTCATGAAGAAGCAGGCCACAGAGGCGTATCTGAAGTGGGTGGAACTGGAACTCGAGATTGCCAAACATAGTCAAGAACAAACAGCACAACAATAAATACGACAGCAATATGAAACGTATCATCATCATGCTGCTCATCGCTTGCAGCACCACCACGCCAACACTGGCACAGTCGAAGTCCAAGGCACAGAAAAAGGACTACCACCTTGTCATTGGGGATAGCAAGGAGCACCAATATCCGCTTCGCGTATTCCGTAAGCTAAGGACCATCAGGGATCAATTTGGAAAGAAGGAAGGGCAGACCTATTCAGTCATTAAGAACCCGAATACGGGAATCATCGAGTCCTGCGAGCGCATTACGCACTTCTACTGTAATGCCGAGGAACTCAAGACGATTGATAATGACTTTATGGAAGACGAACCATCCTCCTATCAGATTCTGCACATCATGTCGGGCAGCACACAACAGTTTGCCATCAATGTGTTCTCCGAAGGCGGGAAGCGCAACACCACGCTCCCCATCCGCACGAAGGACACACAGGAGATGTGGTTCCTTGCCACCAAGAACCTGGAGAATCCGCAGCTGCGCGATGTCTACGCCATCGTTTGGGAGACGGACGATATCGCTGAGACGGCCGAGGGAACCATCTATGGTATTTCCTCGCTCCGTCCAGATCTCTATACCAAGAATCTGGAGACGTCGAAGAATACCTTCAGGATTGACGGCCGCGTGGGCTACGACCTCACGGACTCGCTCTACGTAGTCTATATGGCCGACACCAGCGAGGAACTGGACAAACTGGCCGACGATGATTTTGTGGCATATATGCCTGTGGTGAACAAGCGTTTTAATTTCAGCGTGGAAATCGACAAGCCCAAGGTGGGGCGTATTCGCACGGTCATGCCCGACGGCTCGCTCTGCCACCTGTGGACCAACCTCGACTTTGTGCCAGGCGAGACCTATCAAATCACCACCCATAACGGCTACTACGATGAAGACCGCGACTACGAGCGCCGGGTGGGACGCTATTCGGGCAAGAGTCTGCTTAACAAGCGGCAGGTACGTGGTATTGACGATGTTTC
>Ga0247610_10007348_pt1 | contig 11334 bp, 6 predicted proteins | sample 174DNAGHGhighgp2_FD_193483 | JGI IMG/M metagenome (GOLD analysis project Ga0247610, IMG submission 193483) | Sheep rumen microbial communities from Palmerston North, Manawatu-Wanganui, New Zealand - 1742 DNA GHGhigh gp2 | ecosystem: Host-associated > Mammals > Digestive system > Stomach > Rumen ...
TTGAGAAAATTCTGTGGTTTTTCTTTATTTATAAAGAAATATTGTTTACATTTGAGAAAAATGCTATAATTGTCGTGTTATTTTCGATTTGAAGATGAGGGAAAAGTGTTATGAATAATATGAAGTTTCGTAGGGATAACAAAAAGTTTTTATTATGGGTTTATGCTATGTTTATTCTAGCTATTATAAAGGCTTTAAAATTTCTATTGCAACAGATTATTAATAATTTCACTATAAGCAAATGCTAAATATAGTTCAAATGCTTTGCAATTTAGGAGCAGAGTACATTTTGAGAGCAAGTTCTGCAGATATATTTGTTACATATCCTACCTATAATGAAAATGGTGAATTAAAGGAATGTTCATTACTTAATTATGTAAATGAAGCTAATTCTAATGGGGCCAAAATAAAAGTTTTATCATTTAATGAATTTTTAGAATTATTATGTATTACAGAAAAAGAATTAGATGATATGCCTATGGTATCATTTGATTGTCTATATAGGGAAGATGCTACAATAAAAGATAAAAAACATTAAAATTATTAAACAAAAAAGTTGATGTAGATAATAAAAATGAAATAGATAATAATGGTTCAAATTTAGGTGAAATGTTTTCTAATTTTTTTAAAGATTATTATAATGATAAGAAAAAATAATTATTAACTGCAAAGAATTGGCGTTGCTTTTAAGGTAACGCCTATTTTATTTAAAATTTTTTTCGCAAAAATTTATTTTTTAATGTTATAATATTTATATAGTTCTTTAATTCTATAAAAATATTAAATTGGAAGGAGTAAAAAAATGAAAACAATTAATTTAACAGAAAAACAAGTAGTAGTATTAAAAAGCTTATTATTAAATGAAATTGAAGATTTAAAAGATGAAATTGCTACTGTTGAGGCAGCAGCTGATAAAAAAGCTTTAAAAGAAGAATTAGAAGCTTGTAATGATTTATTAGAACAATTGAAATAATTTAATAATTTAATTAATTATCCAAGAGTAAAATCTTGGATTTTTTTCGCATAAAAAACAATTTCTCTAATGGAAAGGAAATAATATTTTTGATATTGTGTGTTCTGTTTGAACATTTTTAATATCAAAAATGACTAAGATTATGAATGAAAAAACATTAGAGAAAGTAACAAAATTAAGTAGAAGGCAAATTATTATGCTACAGAAAAAAGTCATTGAAAGGAAAAATAAGGTTATAGTTGGAATAACATATGATTATTCAGATGATGAAGTTGAATTATTTCAAATAGCAAAATTCTTAAAGGATTGTGGTTATACTTATCCAGAAATAAAAAAAGAAATGGATAAATATAAAAACAATAAAGAAGAAGTTTTAAATGATGCAATTGTAAAAATGAAAAATAAAATTGAAGATTTAAAATGTAACATAATTAAAGCTTTAAAATTAAAAAAAGGTGAAAAAATATTTTAGTGTTTTATGTTTGATGCGCCTTAGAAAACTAAGGCGTATTAAACATTTCATTGTAAAAAAATAAATAAAATAATTTGGTATTGCCTGTTCGCCCCGAACAAGTTTAATATCAAATTGAGAGATGTACTATGAATGAAAAGACACTAGAAAAAGTAACAGGTTTAAGTAAAAGACAAATAATAATGCTTCAGAAAACTGCTATTAAAAGGAAAAACAAAATAGTTATAGGTGTAAGTTATGATTATTCATCTGATGAAGTTAAAGAATTTATGTTAGCTAAATTCTTTAAAGATTGTGGATATAATTATCAAGAAATAAAAGAAGAGATGAATAAATATAAAAATAATAAAAATAGTGTTTTAGATAAAATTATTAAAGAATTAGAAGAAAAAATAAAAGAATTAGAAAGATTAATAGAATTAGCTAAAGATTTAAAAAAAAGATAATTAGGAGGTTAAAAATGAAGAAGAAATTATTTTTTTTAATAGTATTAATTAGTTTTTTTACATTAGCATCATGTGATTTATCATCACCTAGCTCAAGTGATGGAACATCAACTGAAGAAAAAACAAATACAAATACTAAAACCGTAAGTTTTAATACTGATGGTGGAAGCTATATTTCGAATCAAAAAGTTGAAGCTGGAAAGACTGCAACAAAACCATCTAATCCTACTAAAGCTGGACATACATTTATTGGCTGGTGTAGTGATTCATCACTTAAAACTGAATACAATTTTAGCGATGCTGTAACAACAGATATAACTATATATGCAAAATGGAAGGCTGAAACATATACTGTTAAATTTTATACAGATAGTAATACTGCAATAGAACCATTAACAGTTGAATATGGTAATAAAGTTACAAAACCAACAGATCCAATAAAGGAAGGTTATACTTTTGATGGATGGTATACAAGTTATTTATATTATTTTGAATATGATTTTAATTCAACTATAAAAGGTGATTTAAATTTATATGCAAAATGGAATGAAATACCTAAAACTGTTAAATATACAATTGGTACTCCAATAACAGAATTATGGACAGACAGTATTAATTCTAAATGGATTAAAGTTGCAGTACCTGTAACAAATACAGGAACAGCTGATTTATATTTAGGTAGTAGTACAATAGATATTGAATCTTCAACAGGCTCATTATTAAAAACTATTTCATATGTTGGTGCATATCCTAATTATTTAAAACCAGGTGAAACAGGATATTATTATGAAGAAACAACATGTAATTTTAATAATATAGATATTAAAGCTGTTGCTAATTTAAAAATTGAAAAATCAGTTGTTGAAATGGTTAGATATGAAATATCTGATGTAACAATTTCTAAAGGTACTTTTGATCAAATAGAAGTAATGGGAAGAATTAAAAATAATACAACATCTAAAGGTACTTTAGTTACTGTTGCTGCAAATCTATTTGACGCAAATGGAAAACTTATTTGTACTTGTTATAAATTGTTAGAAAATGATTTAGCTGCAGGTGCTAAAGTTGGTTTTACATTAAATACATATTCATATTCAAAATTTGCACCAGAAGATGTTGCAAGTTATGAAATATATGGTTATCCATTACAATATAATTTTTAGCGAAAAAACTGAAAAACTAGGTTATGAATATATTTTCAAAACCTAGTTTTTTTATAAGTTATTTTAGTATTTTTTTAATACTTTTAATGCGAAATAATGCATTATTTGAATATCTAATGACATTAATATTTGATAATCCATCAAATAAAGATCAAGGATATATAAGAACATTAAAGGTTCCGAAACAGTATAATTAAACCTATAAAACTTTCTAAAATTTTTATAACATTTATAAAAATATCCAAGAAATTATGCAAAATAAATTTTAATTATTTCCATGAAAAATGATACAAAATATTTTGACTTTGTCAACAAAATTAAGTAAATTTGTGGACCTTTATTTAACAATAATATGTTAAAATATTATTGGTAAAAAAACATTTTAATAATTACATAAATATTTTTTAATATAAATTCAGTTTATATTTTTTTCTTTTTATTTTATGTTGGGAGATTAAATAAAAGAAAAATTTATATATAAAAGATTATAGGGAGGCTTTATAAATGATGAAAAATAAGGTAAAAATTTTATTTAAAAGAATTATAGCAATTATTGCATTAGTTGCAATATTGCCATTAGTATCTGTGTTAAATTTATTTAATGCACATGCTGAAGAAAATGTTGAATCAATTACAGCTAATAAAGCTAATATAGACATTTTTAATGATGATTTTTTAGAGTTAGCAAGGAATGTGACAATCATGCCTCAAGATGCAAAACAAGATGTGAGATTTATATGTAGTGATAACTCACTTGTAGAGATTGATCAAAAATGGGGTGTTTTAATTCCAAATAATTCTAAAACAGGAACAGTAACGATAACTGCGATTGCTACAAATGGAACAGATGATGAATCTGATGATAAAACAACAACATTTACAGTTACTATAAAAGAAAAAGAAGAAATTTCATATGTGATTTTTGATCCTTATAGTAATTGTTATGTTGAAGAAAAAACTAAAAATTATAATTTGCTTACTCAAGATAATCAAGAATGGAGCAGCTGGAGCTTTAATGTTGTAACAGAAGACATAGAATGTGATTCAGAAATTATTTTAGGTAGTTCTTCATATCAATTAATTCTTATGGATGGTAAGACATTAACTGCCAAAAAAGGTATTCAGGTTTTAGGAAGCTTAACTATTTTTTCTCAATCACTAGATAAAGAGACTATGGGTAAAATTATAACTACCGGACCAAGCGATGCTACTGAATATGATACTAGAGCTGGTATAGAAATTGATGATGATGGAAGAGATTTAATTATTTATGGTGGAAATATAGAAGCTACAGGGTCACGTTATTCAGCAGGTATTGGTGGACACTTGGATCATGATGGTGGTAATGTAACTATTTATGGTGGCAATATTACAGCAAAAGCTGGTTTATATGCTTCTGGTATTGGTGGTGGAGCTGGTAATAAAGACTGGTATCATTCTGGTGCAAAAGGTGGTAATGTAACTATTTATGGTGGTGAAATTACTGCTATAGCTGGTGGAAATGGCGCAATGGCTATTGGCCACGGAAGTACTGAAGATCAAAAGATAGATACTGATTCAGAAGGTGAACTTACTCTTGGCGTCGGTATGATTTCAAAAACTGGTGACAATGAAGAATCAGCAATATTATCAAATGATTTTGATAAAAATTATGCACAAGTTTATGTAGATCCTGATTATGTTGTTCCAAGTGTTACTAAACTTGAATTAGATAAAAATGAACTTGAACTTATCCTTGGAGCTGGAAATGGCACAATTACAAGAACTATATTGCCAAATGAATCAAATAAAACAACTGTATGGACATCTAGTGATGAAAGTGTTGCAACAGTAACTAATAGAGGTGTTGTAAAAGCAGTAGGTGTTGGTAATGCAACAATAACAGCAACTGCAACAAATGGTACAAAAGATACTTCAGATGATTTAGTTAAAACATGTAAAGTAACAGTAAAAAACCCTGATCCTATTACATATTTAGCTTATGATGAAAATAAAAAAGTATTTAGCGAAGAAGCGTTAGATGAATATGAATTTATAAATGAAGAAAGTGAAATATTATCTAATGGAACAAGAGAAAATCATTATAAAGATGCTACTATGAATCCTAAATGGTATGTAGTTGAAGGAGAAGTCAATGTTGACCATTTGTTTATAATAGGTAATGTTCATATAATTTTAAAAGATAATTCTATTCTTAATTGTCGTGGTATTGAATTGACAAAAGATAATAACTTAACAATTTATGCTCAATCTACTGGAAAAAATATGGGTGCATTAATAGCAAAAGCTGAAGGCAACGGCGTAGGAATAGGCGCAAGTGAAGACAAGTGTGGTAAACTTACAATTAATGGTGGTGCTGTAACAGCAAGTGGTGTTGATGGTGCTGCTGGTATTGGTGGAAGTGAATCAAGTGTTGCAGGTGGTACTATTATAATTAATGGTGGTGCTGTAACAGCTATCGGTGGTTATAAAAACGACCAATATTCTTATTCAGGCAATGCTGGTAGAGCAATTTATAGTGGAAGTAGCTGGAATTATGATACTGACAGCTGGGATTATAATGATGATATTGGTACACTTTATATTAATGAAGGAATGGTCGTTTATGCTGGTGATGATGCTGACCATTTACACAAAGTAAATGATTATACAACTGATCGTACTTATAAATATATGCTTATTGGTGATAGTCCATCTCACAATATAACTACTTTAGAAACTGAACATGGCACTATCGAAGTTGAAAGCACTGGAAAAGCAGGAAAAGAAGTAATAATTACAACTTTACCTGATAATAGATATAAAGTAAAAGATATAAAAGTTAAATATGGTGTTGTTGATGAAATTAAATCAGTTGAAGATTTAATTAAATTAATAGGAAATGCAATATTTAGATATGATTCTATGGATTATGTTTGTATTGATCCAACGTTTGGTAATGATTATGTTTATTGTTATACCGGAATGCAAGGTTATTTTTTATTAAAAAAAGATAATCCTTTGAATACTGATAGAGCTAGCGAAGGTATATATAGTGCTGTTTCTTCTAATATTACTTGGGAATTTAAAATTAAAGATAACGCAATTAAAGAAATAACAGTTACAAATGGAACTAAAACTGAAACATTTAATGGAGGTTCACAATACTCATTAATTCAAGAAGTTCCTGTAAAATTAGTAAAAAAATATAAAGAATATTCATTCATAATGCCTGATTATGATGCTGAAATTTCTATTGAATTTGAAGAATATACATTTAGAAAAATTACTTATGTTCTTGATGAAGGAACAATTAATGAAGAATATGAAATAGAATATGCTGAAGAAGTAGGCTATACATTACCTACAAATGTAACAAAAGAAGGATATAGTTTTATAGGTTGGTATGATAATGCCGAATTTACTGGAGAAGCTATAACTTTAATTACTGATTTAGAAACTGGTGATAAGACATTCTATGCATGCTTTACAAATGATCCTAATTATTTTGTAAATGACACAATTAATACAATCAATAGTTTACCTACAGAAATTTCATTAAATGATAAAGATGCAATTATTAAAGCAAGAGAAAAATATGAAGCATTAACTAAAGAACAAAAAGAAAGCTTTGATGCAGATACTTTAGCTAAATTAATTGCTGCAGAAGATAAAATTGATATTCTTATTGTTGATGAAGTAACTAATGAAATAACTACTTTACCAGAAGTAAACACAATTACTTTTGATGATAAGGATGCTATTTTAGATGCAAGAAAAGCATATGAAGCATTAACTAAAGCTCAAAAGGCTAAAATTACTTCAGAAACTTTAAATATACTTAAAGCAGCAGAAGCAAAATTAGAAATTGAATCTTGGGAAGATGTAATAATTCCAAATGGTATTTATAAATTCTATTTTGTTTTTGATGAAAACAATCTTTTAACTGCAACTCCAAATTATTATTGGGATGGAGATATTAAGGGTGGAGATATTTTCATTGCTGATGCATCTTCACCTTCATATGAAGGCAAAGGAAATCAATTGTGGAATATAGAAAAATTTAATGATAATTCATTTGCAATATTCAATATGCATGACACTCTTATTAATAAAAGATTATTAGATGGTAGTGGTTGGGATTTAAATGAAAATGGTTATACAACCCTTGGATTAGACCCAATTGATGCAACTTTAAAGGAAGCTAATACAAATATTTTCCGTTTTGCTAAACGTAAAGATGTTGAATCTGGTCAAGATGAATATTATATTCGTTGCGTACAAGAAGAAAAAAATAAATATAAATCTGTTTTAGCTTATGATGATAATGCCGAAGCAATAGTTTTAAGACCATATGTAGCTGGTTATGAAAAGCAATTATGGAAATTAGAATTAATTAAAACAGATCAAGCTTATGCAGATGAAATGCAACCATTATATAATAATTTACCTGAATTAATTTCATCAACTAATATTGATACATTTAGTGTTTCAGTTAGACATTATGCTGGTTTAACAAATACACAACGAGGATTAATTTCTGATGAAATTAAAACTAAAATGGAAAAATATAAAATTGCTTTTGGCCCAGCAGAATTAATTAATGCTTTACCAGAAGCAGCTGATATAACTTTAAATCATGAAAATGTAGTTAATAATGCTAAGGATAAATATAACAACTGGGAAATTAAAGATGAACATAGAGCTTTATTAGATCAAAATCTTAAAGACAAATTAACAGCTGTTCTTGCTGAATTTAATACAATTAAATCAGCTAATGATTCAATTTTAAATTTACCAGCAGTTGGTGATTTAACAATAAATAATAAAAATGCATTAACTAATGCAAATGATAAATATGAAGCATTAACTAATGATCAAAAGGCTAAAATTCCTACTGATACAGTTAATAAATTAAATTCTTTATTAACTAAAATGGTAAGCTTAGAAAGGATTAAAGCCGTTAATGATTTAATTGATGCATTGCCAAATGTTGAAAATGTTAAATTAGAAAATAAAGAAGCTATTGAAGCAGCAAAGAAAGCATATAATGAATTAAGTAATGATGAAAAGAAAGCTGTTACTTATTTTTCAAAGCTTGAAGCAGTTTATAAAGAAGTAACTGATATTGAAGCTGCAACAAATGTAGCTAGTGAATTTGATACATTAGCAGATGTAACAAATCCACTAGAAAATGAAGATGAAATAATAGCCTTAAAAGAATCTTATGATAAATTAACAGAAGATCAAAAAGCTAAACTTCCTCAAGAAACTAAAGCTAAAATTGAAGAATTATATAAGCCAATTAAGGAAATTATTGATGTTAAAGATGATATTAATACATTACCTAATGTTGCTGTAGTAAGTTGGTCAGATGATGATGCGTTATCTTCAACTAAAGAAACTGTTGAAGCTGCAAGAAAAGCATATGATGCATTAAGTCCTGAACAAAAGGCAAAAGTATCAAAAGAAATTCTTGATAAATTAGTTGCTGCAGAAAAAGAAATTGTTGATATAGAAACTGCAAAAGTGGTTGGAACACAAGTAAATGAATTACCAACTGCTGATGAAGTTTCATTAGATGATATTGAAAAAATTCAAGCAGCTAGAGAAGCTTATGAAAAATTAACAGATAATCAAAAAGCAAAAGTTTCTGAATCTAATAATGCTATTATAGTTATTGAAAAGAAAGTTGCTAATATTATTGATAATCAAATTATCGATTTAGGAAACGTTAATGATATTACTTTAGATGATAAGGATGCTATTTTAGCAGCAAGAGCTAATTATGAATCATTAACTAAAGAACAAAAAGCTTATGTTAATGAAGAACAATTAAATCAATTAATAGCGATTGAAGCTAAAGTTTCATTATTACAAGATGAATTTGATACTGAAGTTGCTAATGCTATAAGCTCAGACATTGGAAATTTACCAGATGTTACAAATGTTTCATTAGATAATAAAGAAACTGTTCTAGCTATAAAAGAAGCATATGATGCATTAACTGATGCACAAAAGGCAAAGATTTCTAAAGAAACAAAAGAAAAATTAGAAGCTTTAATTGAAGAATTAGAAACAGTATCAAATGCAAATGATGGAATTATTACATTACCGGTTGTTGAAAATGTAGAATTATCAGATAAAGATGCAGTTGCAGCTGCAAAAGAAGCATATGAAGCATTAACAGATGCACAAAAAGAAAAGCTTCCAGAAGAAACAAAAGAAAAATATGAAGCAGTTGTTGCTGAATTTGAAACAGTATCAAATGCAAATGATTCAATTGTTTTATTACCAAATGTAGATAATGTACAATTATCAGATATGAATACAATTGAAGCTGCATTAGAAAATTATAATTATTTAACAGAAGAACAAAAAGAAAAATTACCTGCAGAAACAAAAGCAAAATTAGATGCAGTTGTAACTGAATATGAAACAGTATCAAGCGCAAATGATTCAATTGTTGAATTACCAGCTGTAGCTGATGTAGCATTAACTGATAAAGAAGAAATTGAAGAAACAAAGAAAGCTTATGATGCTTTAACTGATGCACAAAAGGCAAAACTTCCAGCAGAAACAAAAGCAAAATTAGATGCTGTTGTTGAAGAAATTGAAGTAGTATCAAATGCAAATGATGAAATTGTTGAATTACCAGTTGTAGCTGATGTAGCATTAACTGATAAGGAAGAAATTGAAGCAGTAAAAGAATCATATGATTCATTAACTGATACACAAAAAGCAAAACTTCCAGCAGAAACAAAAGCTAAATTAGAAGCAGTTGTTGCTGAAATTGAAACAGTATCAAATGCAAATGATAAAATTGTTGCTATTCCAGAAGTTTCTCAAATTACAATTGAAAATAAAGAAACTATCGAAGCAGCAAGAGTTTCATATAATGCATTAACTCCTGCTCAACAAGCGAAGATTCCAGCAGAAACAAAAGCAAAATTAGAAGCTGCTGAAAACGAGATTAAAGAAATAGAAGCAATCAAAATATCTCAAAGAGGTAATATAACTTCTTATACAAGAGAATATAATTCAAATGAATTACAAAAAGGTGTAGATGCTTCTCATTTATTTAAAACAGCTGCTAATAATAGTGCACAAAAGGAAGCTGTTGTTAAAACAAATGAATTTAGTGTAAGCTTTGATTCAAATGCAGTAAATACTATAAGCAAATCTAAAGTTAGTATTTTAGCTAAGCTTTCAACTGAAAACTTAAAAATACAAAATGCTCAAATGATTTTTGAAGTAGTATTAAATGGATCAACATTTGCAAATGGTAAAGCTAAAGTTACATTACCATTTAACAAAAAAGTTCCAAATGATAAGGTAGCAAAAGTTTATTATGTTGAATCAAATGGAAATTTGACAGATATGAATGCAACATTTACAGACGAAAATGTTGTGTTTGAAACAAACCACTTCTCAATTTATGCAGTTGTGTTTGAAGATGCTAAGGTAGGTCTTCCAGATTGGTCTATTGCAGCAATGGTATATGGTGGATTCATATTAGTATGTGGTATTTGTTATTTATTCGTATTCGTAATATTTAATGAAGATAGAAGAAGAAAATAATAACATTGCTTCTAGATTAATAATTATGTTTTAAAATGATTAGGGCCAAACTCTATATGAGCTTGGCTCTTTTTTTAAAACATGAGGGGTTGTGGTGGCGACAGCATCTAAAAATCTATGGGGGTTAAAAAATTAATTATTTTATTGGTTCATTGTAATTAAGTGCGAACATCGCACGATTTCTAAATCTTTCAAAATCTATAAATCCATTGGCATCTCCAATTATACTTACTAATATCTTGTATTGTATATCTCTCAGCATCTTTCTCAGAAACTTGGTGTAATATTTATGTAAATTTTTGTGATGTAAATTATGTAAATTTATTTAATGGCAGAATTATGGCCCAAAAGCGGTCCAAATTGTTACATTTCTATTGTTGAAGAAAAGTGATTTGGTGATTTGAGGAACCGTTTGGGGAATTATTTTGGGAATTTTATTGCTCAAATCCCCAAAATATTAAAGGTATAATGAAGATGCTCAATTTGGGTACAGTAAAAATGTACAATTGAGGCATCGTCTTTTTTTTGTAAAAAAAATTAGCAAACTAGTTGACTGAGTGCCAAAAAGTGCTATAATTTAATTAGATTGGCACATCAATATATCGAGTGCCAACAAAAAGGAGATAGAAAAAATGATTAGACCATTAAATGATAATGTAGTTTTAAAAAAAGAAAAACTTGTTCGTGAAACAGCAAGCGGAATTGTATTAAGTCAAAAGG
>Ga0247610_10007349_pt1 | contig 11334 bp, 10 predicted proteins | sample 174DNAGHGhighgp2_FD_193483 | JGI IMG/M metagenome (GOLD analysis project Ga0247610, IMG submission 193483) | Sheep rumen microbial communities from Palmerston North, Manawatu-Wanganui, New Zealand - 1742 DNA GHGhigh gp2 | ecosystem: Host-associated > Mammals > Digestive system > Stomach > Rumen...
TGCGATTCGAGAAATTTAATTTGCTCCATATCAGTGATTTCGCCGCTCTCTATCTGTCGGTACATCGACGTCAACGTGCCGAATGTGGCGCGTTGATGGTAAGGACAATCCTTGCCCTTTGCCAAAACATATTTGTAGGCATCAGCCGCCGCCGCGTAGTCTTTGGACTGCAACGCCTGGTCGCCAATCGTAATGAGTCGCTGCCCCAATTCGCCAAGCCTCTTGTCCAACGCCTTAGCCTGCACGATTGCGCTCTTGAAGTTCTTTTTTTGCACCAACAGCCAAATCATCATCTCCGAATAATGCGTGGATGGCTTTTGCTGGATGCGTTGGATGAGCGTGGAGCGCAGTATGTTGTAAAATTCGTCGTTGATGTCGTTGTTGATGTAATACTGATACATATTTTCGACGTTGAAAATATCCGTGGGGGTCTTGTCAACGATGTCCAAGCCCGTCTCCGCCATCATCTTGAAATTCCGCGAACTTGCATAGACCGAAAACAATTCGTTGTTGAAATCGTCGCCAGTGATTTCACGGGCTTTGAGGAGCGTCTTTTCGGCGTATTCGTTTTCGCTGAACGTCAAGAACTGATTGGTAACTTGAATGATGGAATTTCTATCGGGGCGCAACGACGATACCGCGCCATCGTATTCCGCCTGAGCCTTGTCATTTTTTCCCTGTTGCTTATAGACATAACCAAGCACAATTCTATACGACGGGTCGGTCTTGGCAGTGGCAGACGCCTGTTTTTTGGCCGCCTTCTCCGCCTTTTCAAATTGTTCGGTGCGCAGGAGACAGTTGATGAAATAATTGAAGTAATTCTTTGATTTTGACTGATTAAACAACTCCTCAAACAGATACGCCGCCTTGTCGTACTCCTTGTTGTTGTAATAGGAATACGCAAGCTGCACATTGTCGTTGCTCTGCGGGAAGGCAGAGAGGGCGGCGAGGAGGAAGATTATGATGGTGAGTAATGGTTTCATAATTTTGGAAATTATTACAAGATTAATTGTTGTTGGCGTTGGATTGCGATAACGATTCAAGCCCACGCTCTATCTCTTCAATTGTAGGTATCGTTCCATCAATTTTTTCAGGATAGAATTTCTCCAATTCAAATTCGGAAATGCCAATAGGTTGACTACTCGATTCAAGAGCATATTGAGCCTGTATCCTGTCTTTTTCTTTGCATATCAACAGTCCAATCGTCGGATTGTCGCGCCCTTCCTTGCGCAATGTGTGATTGCAGGTTACAACATAACCGCCAATTTGTCCAATGTCGGCAAACTCAAATTGTCCGATTTTAACTTCAATCACAACATAGCACGAAAGGTTTAGATTGTAAAACAAAAGGTCTATGAAATTTTCCCTTTCACCCGACACAATTCGGTACTCCTTGCCGACGTAGGCGAATCCCGTGCCCAACTCAATTAAGAAATTTGTTATATTGTTGAGCAAAGCATCTTTGAGCAAACGTTCATTGTATTTGCCCGTAATGCCCGTAAAAGCAAAATTATATGGATCTTTGGTGAGTTCCTGCGCGAGGTCGCTCGTCTCGTCGGGCAGCGTGTTCTTGAAATTAGTCAATGCTTTGCCCTGCCGCTCATAAAGGTCTGTGTCGATGAAATTCAATAGTACATTGCGACTCCAACCATTTTGAACAGTCTGATGCACAAAGAAAAGGGCTTTGTCAGGAACATTAAAGAATTTGTCAATGATATATCGATGATGTCCCCACGGCACATTAAACAAATCTCGTCTGATTTGCTCAACGACTTGTTGCGTAAAATGGAAATTGTCAAAACAATCAACAACCTGTGGGTTATTTATATTTTTTTCTAATAACGCCTTGTCCGAAGAGTTTATTTGTTTTTTTTCCAAATAATCCACAACTTGTGGAGAAATTATAACATAAGATTGGTACAGAAGGTAAAACTTCTTCATATACATTATGTTAGTTTCCGAAAAACAAGTTGCATCGGGGTTAAGTTCTCGCAAATCTCGGCTGAGGTTTTTCATAAACCCACTACCCCATTTGTTTTCCGCTTTTTTTTCAACAATATCCCTTCCGAGTTCCCAATAATATTGCAGCATTTCGCTGTTTACCTTCACCGCCGCCTTGATTTGGCTTTTGCGGTAACGGGAACTCAGTTCGGCTATCCATTTTGTATAGTCCTGGTCTAATATTTTGATTGGCTGAGGCATAATATATTTCCCTGTAATTTTTCTGCAAATATAAGAATCTTTTTTGACATAAAAAACTAATCCCACCGTCCTGATAATACAACGACAGCGGGATTAGTCAACATTGCAAACCAATCGGTTTCTTAGAACCCTTGCGGCTTACATTCATTTAAAAATTTCGCAAAGGGAGACATAACACGCTCTAAAAACGCCCATTTTTCCAAGCCGGGATACGACGGATGGAAAGATTCGATTACAACCATACGTCTCTGCTTGTAGTAACGCAAACGACAATGCCATTTTGTTTCTACCCGATTCTGCAAAGGATACCCATAATCCAATGGATAATCTGATTCCCCTAAAAAATTCTTTTGGGTAATGAAATCGAACATTGTACCATTACCGTCACAACACACAATTACATTCGGACTCAGAATATCGATTTCTTTTTTCAGAAAAACTTCATCATGTTCCAACGCTTCTCTTAATATATTGGGTGGACAATCTTCGACTCCTGCTAATTTCTTTGTTTCAATAAACGCAAAAGGCTGAGTGTTCCAAACCTTCTTCACAACACCTTCTTCCATTTTGGATACTATATCTCGATCTCCAACTCGACGTTCGATCCTATTCTCTAATATTCCATAGAGCAACATTGCAAGCCACGGATAAAATTTTCCCTCCAAATCACTGACAACGTCTTTGTTCATTTTCATACTATCCCTTGTATCATACCCATATCCGTCAGGACAATCTTTCACCATTAACATTACACGCCTTGATGAATTCTCCCACAATTCGTCCACATTAATAGAATCATCAACCTTACGCATAATGCCATCTCGGCAAAACCTGTTTCGGTCCGCCTCGGGATAACTATTTATCCATTGCTCAAAGAGCGTATCCAAGCATTCATTGTAGTTTATGAAATAACTCATATTCTTTGTTATTAATTGTTAGCAATCTTTCAACGTCCCAAATGTAATAACATAATGCTATATCTTCCAAATATTTCTACACATTTTTTATTATTTTTTTTGCATTATTTTTTATTTTTCCATAATTATCTGAATCATAGAAAATTACAATAATTTTTGTAAGGTTCAATAGGTAAAAATATAAAAATTTTGTAAGATTCAATAGGTAAGTTTTTGAAAATCTTGTAAGGGTCAATAGGTAAATTGAATTTTTTTGCGCGGAATAAGGAATTTTTGTTATTTTTGTGAAGAGGGAAATGGATGTTTGATGTCAATTCAATGCAACTCTAATTTGTCAAAAATCTGACAGATTCAACGATGTTTCAAAATGTCGATTCCATATTTATCGATTTGGTTACGGAAAAAAGGGTTCAAATTATTGTGATCGCATATCAAATCAACCTTGCAGCCCAACAAATCTTCCAAATACTGCGCCGCAGCGATGGCATTATAAAACACAGGAGGCATCTGCACAAACAAATCAACATCGCTGTTTTCGTTGTGAGTGTTCTTGGCAACACTCCCGAAAAGACGCATCGAAGTAATTCCGAAATCGTGGATGAGCCTTTCGGAATTGTCTTTGAGAAGATTGATATATTCGGACTGCGATTTCATAGCCATAAAGTTTCTGCAAATGTAACATATTTTTGGGCAAGGTTCAATAGGTAACACGAAAAAATTTGCACAAAAAAATAAAAAACACTACTTTTGTAAAAACAATTAATCATCAAAAAACAATGAAACGAACCCTTATACTATTGACTTTGCTCATTATGGCGACCACCGCCATCGCCCAAAACTTTCCCGACACGCTGAGGGAATTTCGCGGCGTATGGGTGGCTACCACCAAGCGCATCGACTATCCGCAAAAGGCTACTACAGATGCCAATACATTGAAATCCAATTACATAACATTATTATCACAATACAAAAACGCCGGATACAACGCCGTGGTGTTTCAAGTGCGACCCGCCGCCGACGCATTCTTCAAGTCGCCTTACGAACCGTGGAGCGAATGGCTCACCGGCAAACAGGGACGCGCACCCGTGCCCGAATTTGACCCGCTTACATTTATGGTGGAGCGCACCCACGCGCAGAAAATGGAGTTTCACGCGTGGTTCAACCCATTCCGCGCCGTGGCAACGACGCAATACGCCGACGTATGCGCCAATCACATCTCCAACACCAAACCAGAATGGTTTTTCTCGTATGGCGGCAGCAAATATTTTGACCCCGGCATCCCCGAAGTGCGCGAATACTTAATCAAGATAATCGTCGATGTAGTAAAGCGTTACGACATCGACGGCGTACATTTTGACGATTATTTCTACCCCTACCCCGTGCAGGGCGACAACAAGAAATTCATCGAGCTTCCCGACGACCGCACTTTCCAAAAATACAAGGGTAATTTCACCGACAAGGCGGCTTGGCGGCGAAACAATGTAAACGTATTCATCCGCGATTGCAACGCCGCCATCAAGAAGGAAAAGGCGTGGATAAAATTTGGCGTGGGTCCGGCTGGAGTTTGGCGCAACAAGCGCGAAGACCCCGACGGCTCCGAAACCAATTCGCTCTCCGCCTACGACTATCTCTACGCCGACGTGCTCACTTGGCTCAAAAACGGCTGGATAGACTACGCCGCACCGCAGATATATTGGAACATCAAGCACCAATACAACCAATTTGAAAAATGCGTCCGTTGGTGGGACGCGCACGCCTACGGCCGCAACATCTACATCGGTCTCGGCGCGTACAATCAGGAGAATGGCGGCGCCAACGGTTGGAACGACCCAAACGAAATCCCCAACCAAATCAATATCACCCGCAAATATCCCAACGTGCAGGGAATCATCACCTACCGCAGCACCACCATCACCAAAAACCCGTTGAATATGGTGACGTTGGTAAAGCAAAAATGTTTTAATCGCGACGTGATGATGCCCCGTATGCCGTGGCTCGAAAACAGTCCCAACAGCCCCGAAGCCACCATCATCAAGGCTCCGCGCCAGTACGTTGTGCATTGGACCGACGACAAGCAACGCGCACTGCCCGCCGACGACAAGCCGGTATTCTACGCCATCTACCGCGTCAAGGGCAAGAACCCCGACTTTGTGCCGTCGCAAAAGAATTTCCTGAAATTCACCGACAACTGCGACCTCCGTCTCTTCCACAAGGGCAAGGCTTGGTTCCGCAAAAAATTCTACACATACAAGATAACATCCTTCAACCGTTACCACGTGGAGAGCGCGCCAAGCAAGGCAATCATCATCAAATACAGCAAAAAAGACCGTGTAGAATAATGGACATCACAATATATACCGACGGCGCGTCGCGTGGCAATCCTGGACCAGGCGGCTACGGCGTAGTGCTAATGAGCGGACCTTACAGGCGCGAAATTGCCGAAGGTTTCCGCAAGACCACCAACAACCGTATGGAACTCCTCGCGGTAATTGTGGGGCTCGAGGCGTTGAAAAGGCCGGGAATGAATGTTACCATCTATTCCGACTCGCGCTATGTAGTGGACAGCGTGGAAAAAGGATGGATTTGGGGATGGCTGCGCAAAGGTTTTTCGGGCAAGAAAAATCCCGACCTTTGGCGGCGATTTTTGGACATTTACCGTCAGCACACAGTGAAATTCATTTGGATCAAGGGACACAACGACACCCCCGAAAACGAGCGTTGCGACAAGATGGCAGTGGCTGCGGCGTTGGATGCCAAGAATTTGAAAGTGGATGAGGGGTTCGAGAATGAGGCTAATGCGACGGCGACACTGATGTAGTTATAAAACATAAAAGGCGGGCTGTGTATTTGACACTTGCCCACCTTTTAAAAAATTGATTGGCGAATCATTAAATATTCACCCACAATGGTTCATTAAGCCATCCGCTTGGTATGCCTAAGTAATTAACGGTCATCTTGGGCATACGCTGCAATAATGCCTTGATTTCCCTCCGTGCTGTCTGAACACCACTACCAGGAAAATCAGTGGTAATATAAACCAGGAAACACAATTTCCCGTAATATTTTCCCAAATTACATTTTCCAGTAATCCAAGAATTTAACATAACTTTCTCTGGTTTAGCAGAGAAAGCTCTATCTATCGACTCACGAAACGATGGTAAAAAATGTGCATCTAAATTTCGTAGATTCGTTAAAGCTCTCAAACCAAGGCTTAATACATCTGGACTTACAATTCCAAATATCTTTGAGACAGTCATCTTATATCTCAAAAGAGGCGTTCCAAACCAATAATAAGCTTTGGATAAATCAGCAAACGAAAGAATAGATATTACATCTGCAGAATTCATATCGTTTGCATTCCCATAAAACCGAGCCCTTGATGCTAATAAATCAAGGAACCGATCATAATAATCCTCCTCACCTCGAGAAAAATTATCCGGATTACTAGACCAGGAATCCGAACTCGAAGAAAATTCTGAAACCTCACGTTTCAGTTTCCTTTCAACTGCTCGTAGCAAATACGAGCAGTTATCGCTCAACTCATGATGAACTACTATAAAGGTTTCGATAGCCTCTATAGTAGCCGTAGGCAGAAACTGAGCATTCTCTGTCAGTTTCGGCCACAAATGCTTACTACCTGCATCTACAACAGGAGTTATACTACCACTTACCATAAAAGGCTCGAGGTAAGGCAGAACTTCTGATTTAGAAGTTCCAGTGTCTTTCGACACAGTTTCAATGACGTCGGTTACCGACATTTTAATTAAATTCATATTGTAAAAAAATTAAAAATAAAAAAAATTTAATTATTTTTTTACCCTATTAGGAATACCCTTGCTGCACAAGCGCAACCTACAGGGTCTTCTAATAACTGTCGAAACCGTCATCAGGTTGTTTTTTACCCATTTAAAGAATACCCTTGCTCCTGGCAAACGCAACTTTATGGGTCTTCTGATAAGAACCGAAGTCCTCATCAGGTTTAAATCTTTACCCTTTGAAGAATACCCTTGCAACGCAAACGCAACTTCAAGGGTCTTTCAATAACCGCCGAAACGACTATCTGGATATATTTTCTTGGCTCTATGAACTCATTAGTGTCAAATATCGTCGTCCATCATCATCGAATGCCTCGTGGTCGGCTGGCACTCAATTCTGAACGTTGCAAAATTACATACAAAAAACGAATTATACAAATAATTTCGTATTAATTTTATGTTAAAAAAATTAATCCCCTCCGAACCTCTCCTCCGGCTCGGCGGCGATTCTGTAATTATTGCCGTCTGCCTCCCAATCATCATAACCAAAAGAGACCGTTGAATCGAAATCGACGTCGAAATCTGCACTCGCAACATCGCCAATCTTGACAGCCTCTCCCCTATTGGTAAGGTAATGCAACGTATTGAGCAACCGCGCAATGGTCAATTCGGCGTCGGTTTTGCGTTTCAATTGACATTCCCAAACCACCAACGCCGTCCATCCGTGCTGTTTGTAGAGGTCGAGGACACGGATGTCGCGGGCGCGGTTGCGGTCTATTTTCTTTTGCCAAAATTCGACATTGCTTTTGGGCAGATGGTACATCCCACATTCCTCGTGTCCGTGCCAAAAACAGCCGTTTACAAATATCGCCAAGCCATATTTCTTGATGGAAATGTCGGGGCTGCCGGGCAAATTCTTGTTGCCAACACGAAACCTGTATCCGGCGGCATACAAGGCTCGCCGGATAATGAGTTCAGGTTTTGTGTCGCGACTATGGATTTGCGACATCACAAAAGAACGTTTGGATTGTGAGAAAACGTCCATACTATTAATGACAATTATCTGACGCACATACAGTTATTGCGCCCATTCAGCACCTTCGGGAGTGCGTCGCCAAGCAAAATAGCTGTCGAGCACCTTCATTGCTTCGAGGCTCGGTGTCTTGCCCTCGTGCGGCGTGGGACCCGTCAGGTACATATAAGTTTGGTTTTCGTTGGTGAACTGAGGCCAATTGGGGAGGCCGTCACCATTTGGGTCGCCGGTCTTGGCAAAATTGGTCCAATATTTACCGATGGCTTTGGAGAGAGCTATGTCGCTGTCGCCCTGATTGATGTGTTGGAATACAAAATTGACATCCTGACCGTGGTACGAACCATCGGCATTGGCGGGCGGTTGGTCAAAATAATAGATATATACCTTGCTCTTGCCTACCTTCGACTGCAACGACGCCCAAGCCCAAGTCTGCCAACCAAATGCAGCGTCACGCATAAGGTCGCGGGCGGTCTTGTTCAAAACTTTTTCTTCGCCGAGGGGATACGCCTGCAACAATGTGTCGGCAAATTTGCCATAACGATTTTTGACGATGTTGGGATGGTTTTCGTAATTGTCGCCCCAAGAAAAACTGCCGCCCTCGTCGGAATTGTAACCTACAAGAATGTCAACATCATTGAAGTCGCCCTTTTCATAGAGTTTGTATTGGTCGTCCTTGATTACATAACCATCGACGATGGGCCACGCACCAAATCCCGACATATCTTGACCGGCAAATTTGGAAGCGTCCAAGGCGCGGAGGTCGGCGAGCGAGGATGCACCGAGTTTTTGGGCGATTGCCTTACCGTCTTGCTCTGCCATTGCGAGAGTCTTCATATTTTCGCCCGGATAGGTGGTCTTGCGTGTGGGGCCAAATGAGCCGCCACTCTGAGAAATAGCCCTCTGGAACAATCCCTTAGCCAACGGCGACGCGCACAGCATACTTACCGAAATGCCGCCCGCGCTCTCGCCAAAAATAGTTACGTTGTTTGGGTCGCCACCGAAATTGGCGATGTTGTTTTTTACCCATTTGAGACCGGCGATTTGGTCGAGAATGCCGTAATTGCCGCTCACGTGCTGAGGGTTTTCGGCGGTGAGTTCGGGCAAGGCGAGAAAGCCGAGGTTGCCAACACGATATGTGATGGAAACCACCACAACGCCATTCCTTGACAGGATTTCGCCGTCGTGGCTTGGGTCGGCAGTAGAACCAAATGAAAATCCGCCACCATAAATCCAGACCATCACAGGCATTTTGGCGTCGGCATTTTTGGCGGGCGACCACACGTTGAGATACAAGCAATCTTCGCTAAAATTGTCGGGGTTGGCATCGCCTTGGATTGGTCCTTTGGCAAATTCGGTGGTCTTCTTGACATCGGTCCACGGCGTGGCGGGCTGCGGAGCTTTCCACCGCAAATCGCCTACCGGCGGCGCGGCAAAGGGGATGCCCTTGAAGATTTTTAGACTATCTTTCTCGTAGCCCTCCACCTTGCCGTATTCAGTGGCAACGATGGTGGTGAGTTGATTGTTGGTGCAGGATGCAATTAACAAAAGCATCGCCGCAAATACGATTGATAATTTTTTCATTTTAAAATGTTAAATGGTTGTTCTTTTCAACAACGAAATTAACGAATAAAACCAATATACGCAATTAAAATGAAAAAAAATTTACAAAGCATTTGCAGTTACAACCTCTATGTATCCGATTTCTTTTTTGAACAGGTAGCAAATCATCTTGCCGCCCAATGCCTTGACAGCAACGGGTTCAAAGAGTTTTTCGTAACCTTCGGCTACCAAATCGTTGCAGGTGGCGTGGATGTCGGCGCACTCAAAACAAAGGTGATATGGCATCACGCCGTTGCGGTCAAAGAGTTGGTGTTCAAGCGAATCGGGATTCTTCTGCGAGACAAGTTCGATGGGCGTTGCACCGTCTTTGGAGAGGTAGCAAAGTTCCACGGTGAGAGCCTCGTCGTAGAGGGTTTCGTCTATCTTGAAACCAAGTTTTACGAATTGGTCTGCCGTCGGCTTGATGTCCTTGACTACGTAGCCGATGTGATGGAGTTTCAGGTTTTGCAACATAGCGTTAGAATTTTTCGTAGTGAATTTTTGACGGATCCCACTTGTCTTTTACGCGACCTTCGGCGAGGGGTTGTCCCGCAAGGATGAGGTTGAGCGGCACGATGTTTTCGGGCAGAGAAAGCGTTTCTCTGAGTTTTGAGATGCGGCTTTCGAGCGGGAAAATGCCTGTCCAAACCGCGCCAAGTCCAAGGGCGTGGGCTGCAAGAAGGAGGTTTTCACTCGCCGCCGAACAGTCTTCTACCCAATACAGAGTGTTGTCTTCGCCTTCCCTGCGGCTTACATCCTCGTAGAGCGCGATGTCGCCGCAGACTACGATGCCGGTGCAGTCTTCGTTGATCATCTTGGCGTATGGCAGAAACGAGCGCAACTTGTTTTTGGTTTCGTTGTCGTTAATTACAACAAAATGCCACGGCTGATAATCCATCGCCGTAGGCGCAGCCATCGCCGCACGGAGCAATTTTTCGGTTTCCTCAGCCGTCAATGCCCTTGAAAACCTGCGCACCGAACTGCGCGTCAAAATAAAATCTATTTTTTCCATTTCTTATTATCAATTATTAATTTTCAATTTTCAATTTTTATCTCTCAATTTTCAACTCTCAACTTTCAACTTTCAACTCTAAACTTTCAACTCTAAACTTTCAACTCTCATCTCTCAACTTTCAACTTTCCTCTTAAAATCTGTACCTCGCCTCCATCATCAGCCACGCGCCTTTTTGCTGGATGGGGCGGATACTCTTGCCGCCGAGCGAATACTTGTGGTTGAAGGCGTTGTGGACGGATATGTCGAGCATAAAGTGCTTGAAGTCAAAGTTCAACGACGGACTTACCAAAAATACCTGCGGGATTTTCCAAACCTCGTCATCGTCACCGTCTCCGAAAAGCATTTCGGCCTTAAAATACTGCCGTCCCATGTAACAGAGGTTGACGTCGAGCCGCATCTTGTCAAAAAACTTGTAGCCCGCCACAATGTTGGAAGTGAAATTTGGCACGTTGAAAACCGAGTTGCGGTGTATCATAGAATACTCTATGTCGTCAATCAACTCATCATCAAATTTAAATACAAAACCTTTGTAATCACTTACTTTTGAAAGCGAAAGGTTGGCGTTGAGGTTGAATTTTCCAACGGAATACTTTGCGACCAATTCCGCGCCGATTATCGTAACGTCCCAATTATAAGACAACTGGCTTTCAGAGTTCAAAATTCTTTTAGCATCGTTGTAGTAAAAATTCAGTTCTGTTTCGAGGCCTTTGACAAATTTTTTCGACGAGGCGGTAAGTTGGAACGAGTGCAATGTTTCGGGTTCGATGTCAACGACAAAGAACACGTTGAGTTCGCTGGTGCGGTAGCGGTACG
>Ga0247610_10007351_pt1 | contig 11330 bp, 7 predicted proteins | sample 174DNAGHGhighgp2_FD_193483 | JGI IMG/M metagenome (GOLD analysis project Ga0247610, IMG submission 193483) | Sheep rumen microbial communities from Palmerston North, Manawatu-Wanganui, New Zealand - 1742 DNA GHGhigh gp2 | ecosystem: Host-associated > Mammals > Digestive system > Stomach > Rumen ...
AACAAGAGTTGCAAACCAGTTCGATATGACATATTTGGACGTCCAACACGCAACTCCAACTTTCAAATCATCATCGAACCCGACGGAACTACCCGAAAACTGTTTTCAATTAACAATTAATAATTAACAATTAACAATTTATTATTTACAAAATAATTAACTTATGAGCACAAGACCTCAGCAGATGGCCAGCGGATCGTTCTGGAATGCGATGGAACGTTTCAGCACAATGGGCATCCAACTCATTTGTACGTTCATATTGGCACGTTTTCTGACGCCCAGTATGTTCGGCCTGATGGGTATGCTTGTAGTCTTCACGCTCATTGGAAATACCATCACCGAGTCGGGGTTTAGCCAAACATTGATCAACGAAAAGGATGTGAGCAGGCAAACATTGAGCACGGTATTCTGGACGAATATTGCCCTCTCCTTACTCATCTATTTCATCCTTTGGTTTGCTGCTCCTTTCATAGCAGGTTTCTATCACGAGCCCATTCTTACCGATGTAAGCCGCGTCACGTTTCTGGTCATCCCGCTTGGTGCATTAAGCATCATCCAGTTCACGCTTTGTAGTAGAGGCTTGGAGTTCCGCAAGATGTGCATCATCTCGATTACAGCTTCTATCATCAGTTGCATTATCGCCATCATTTGGGCTTGGCGCACCCACAGCGTATGGGCTCTTGTCGTTCAGAATGTGATGTCCTACGCACTTCGTGCCCTTGGCTTCTGGCTTACCACAAAATTTCGTCCGGCACTTACTTTTGCGAGCGATGAATTGCGACGACTCTTTGCATTTTCGCGCAACCTGCTCATCACAGGACTAATCGGCAACATCTTCAACAATATCTACACGCTGCTTATCGGACGCTTTTATGGAGCAACACAAGCCGGCTACTTCGTGCAGGCCGATCGCATCCGTCTTGTCACCTCCAACAGTATGACACAGGTGGTTCAAAGCGTCAGTTACCCCATTCTTTCGCAAATCAATAACTCCTCAAACCCTTCAAATCCTTCGAACTCTTCAAACCCTTCAAACTTCTCAAACCTTTACCATCCCTATCGTCGAATCATCCTCGTCACCCTCCTCTTTGTCGGTTTCCTGATGACGCTGCTGATGAGTGTCGGCGAAGACCTTATGCAACTCCTTATGGGAAGTGCAGAATGGCGAGTGGCAGGACAATATCTGATGGCTTTGGGTGTTGTAGGTATCCTTTATCCGCTCCACGCTGTCAATCAGAACATCCTGCTCGTCAAAAAGATGGGTCGTACTGTGCTTTGGATAGAAATTGCTCGTCGCGCGTTAATGATCGTGCTCATCGTTGCAGCCCTGCAATTCGGAGTAGAGGTGTTTGTGTGGAGTTACGCACTCTATTCATTCCTACTCATCTTCCTCAACCTTTACGTCTGCGGTCGTCCTATCGGCTATAACCTTATGGCCCAATTGCGTGACATCAGTCCCATCCTCATGGGTTTTCTCCTGATGATAGTCGTTGCTGAATGCAGCAATCACATCCTTTCAATGCAAAATCTTATCCTGCGATTCACCATCACTCTCTCACTCACGCTAATCGTAGGACTCCTTTACTTCCATCGTCATCCATCGTTCCGCGAAGCACATGACTTGGCGACTCAGCTTCTGAAATCGAAGTATAATCAAATTAAGCCATAAATGTTTAGAAAGAAAAAGATAAAAGTATGACCAACCTTCGTCAAGATTGGTCATACTTTTGTATTAATCGTAAATGCTGCTTGCTAAGCAATTGATGTCAAATCAATAGCCATAATTGTTTGTTCCCGTCCAATCATCACTATATGAAAGAGGGAACGAAACACCATCGGAGAAGAAGTATCCCGAGTAGAGGCTGATATAACCGGCTTGGACTTGAACTTCATTAAGCGTTTTGGCAGCAATTTCGCTATTGTTCGAATCCAATGCCGTCAAGACTATATCACCAACATATCCAGAAGATGGAACGAAGGTGAACAAATTAAACGCAATAGTTTTACTACCAGCATATTGGGCGACATTGTACGAATAATTGATGTCGGTTTCCGATTCAACACCCGACATGGTCTTCAGATCAAACACCTTGCTCAATCCAGGAGCTTCAATCGTCATCGTAGAAACATTGGCTGGCAATTTGTCCAAAGTCTTCACCTGTACATTGGCGATAACTAAAGGCAAAGTAATATCTTCGATCGTTGTGTTCTCATTCACCTCAATGTTGAGATGATAAGCCCAGGTATAACTGAGGGCAGTACGATCTGTGGGCCAGGTTACTGTCAAATCGGCAGTACTGAAGGAGGACCAGATCTGGTCGGCAGCGACAAAATAAATGTCATGCGTACCATAATCAAGCGGCAAACCAAAGGCGGCAAGCGAATTCTTGATCGTGGTCTTAACCTCATCACCGAACTTGTCAATCACCAGAAGATTACCAGGTTCATTGATGGCACGAGTCATCGAAGCTTGTTCGACGCCATCCAAATTAAGATTGAAGGTTACATACTTGTTGCCATCGAGAAGTTCAACTTCAGAATCATGATAGCAGGAAGAAAAGATTGTCGAAACACACAAGATAGAATAAGCAATTAACTTTTTCATAATATTATTTTTAAAGTTTTGATTAATATAATCAAGTGCAAAAGCAAGGATGTGTGAAAAGGCAGATAATTCCACCTTTTCACACAAATCGGGGATTATTTCTTTTCAGCCTCCTTGATGTCGATGATCACGACACGGTTGAGGTCATTCTCCTCAAAAGGCTGAACCTTGTCACCATAGGCACGACTTTCGATACGTGAAGCTGGTACGCCATACGAGCCTGTAAGCACATCGACGATGGTTTGGGCTCGACGCTCCGAAAGACGCTGGTTGTAGTTAGGATTACCCGTCTCGCGGTCGGCATATCCCTTCACGAGAACGGTTCCAATCTCGTGGTCACGAATAAAGTTGCTCAGGCCACGCAGTTTTGCATCCTCCGACGGACGGATTTCGGCATTGTCAAGGTCGAAGAACACTTCGATGTGAACTTCTTCGGCAGAATTATAGACAACGGCAGGAAGTGGTTCCGGTTGGGCGTTGGTTCCGGGATGGTTGCCATTCCAAGGACAACGTGCCAGCGAAAGACCACAGACGTCGCAATATTTCGTGTCGCTGATGAGTTCTGAGCGATCGACATCGCGCGAACTACTTGGATGACCCCAACAATACTTCAATCCCAGCATTGTGGTAAGCTGCCAATCGCGATGAGTATTCGATTTGCTGTTGAAGCGGTCCTTCAGGTTGTTGGCATCAAATTCGAGTTCCACAATCCAATTGCGGCTGATGTTGGCACCCACAATGGCACCCAGTCGCATATTGTAACTCTTCAGGCTGCTGTGGCTATCGATCATTCGATCCTGGATGGGATATTTGGCTGCATCCTCAGCATCCCACGAATAGTTGAAACCGGCACCGGCAAGCAGAGAGAAATCGAGTAGATGTTCGGTATCCTCAAGGAAAAGATTAACGATATTGAACGTAAGGTCAGCATCGATGGTGTAGTACTTGAAGTTCATCGTCTCATCGGCACTCTTGAATGCAGTCTTCGACCACAATCCTTGGAAATCGCCACGGATACCCACTACCGGTGTCATCTGACGACCCAACTGAACTCCGAAGGCAGGAGCGATAAGCGAGCCGAAATCATAATTGGTAGGAACCCACTGTATTCCTCCCTTGATGCCACCGTACCAATAGGGGCTGGATTGATAATCCTGCACGATAAGCTTTTGAGCGGATACACACAAGGCACTGCTGAGCGCCAATGCGACTAAGAATAGTTTCTTCATGATAAATAATGTTAGTGATGTGTTATATTTATTTGCAAATATAGGATATTTTGTCTTAGGAAATGATAATTTCATGAAAATAATTATTTGACCGAATCATTGGCAAGAATCACAGAGAGAAATCTGCAAACCCGACTTTGCACAAATCAGTCATGATGGTAGGGCTCACCTCGAATGATGGTGAAGGCACGATAGAGCTGCTCTACCAGGAAAAGCCGTACCATCTGATGGGAGAATGTCATCTTCGAAAGCGAAATCTTCTGCTGTGCGGCTTCGTAGATGCGATCCGAGAAGCCGTAAGGCCCACCGATGAGCAGCACAAGGCGCTTGGGGACATTCTGCAGCTTCTGCTCCATCCATTGGCTGAATTCCCGACTGGTCATCTCTCGTCCACGTTCGTCGAGCAGAACAAGTACATCGCCTGGCTGAAGACGCTCCAGCACCTGGTCGGCCTCGCGTTCCTTCTGCTGTTCCTGACTCAGGTTCTTGGTGTTCTTCAGGTCGGGAATCTCCTCAATCTGCGTCGGCACATAGTGCGTCAGGCGCTGCACGTATTCATTGATGAGCGCAGGATAAACCGTTCCCGTTGTCCTACCTGTGAAGATGATCTGGAGTTTCAAATTATTAATTGTTAATTGTTAATTGAAACTATTCATCATCAAGCAGATCATTCGAGATCGAATCGATTTCGATGTCGTCGAGGTTGCGGGCGTCTTGTTTAAGGATGTCAGCACCAGCCGATTTATTTCGATTGCGACGGAACGGCGAAGTGCAGACCTTCACAATGAACTTGCCCATCGTGCGGAAAAGCACTCGCTTGTAGCTGAACTTGGGGTCTTCGATGTCGCCCTTTACGGGAAGATTGATGTCGAGCACATCGTCTTTGTCCGTGAGGATATAGACACCCGTGCGGAAAGGAATGTTCATTTCCGACTGCACGCCACGACGTTTCTTCTCAACCTTCGGATTGCGCACGATGATGTGGTTCTGTCCAAGCAGACGTCCGTCCTTTGTGTCGTACATCAGGTTGGCCGACAGGATGCCGCTCGAGACCTCATTGCCAAACATCTGCACGGTATAGGGTGAGAAGTCCTTGACTTCGATTTTCTCTGCCTGAACCACCATATGCATATCACGCTGATCGAGCGTGCGTCCATCGTACCAGAACCTCAGATGTCCCTCGCGTCCCAACTGCGCATCGGCGGTGATATGATTGATGCCGTGGAGCGAGAAGTTGGGTGCCTTGATATTGACGTTCGACAGTTCATACACAAACGGTTCGCCAATCAGCGACTCGTCGCGATAACTGAGTCGTGCCGAATCGATAAGTAGGGAATCAATCTGGAGATGCTGTCTGCGAATCAGTCCATTGTATTCGACCGACGACTCTTCGGCAAGCGCTGCCAGAGAATCGGCATTCTGAATGTATTCTGAATAGTCGATGCCCTGCTCGGCAAGGCGTATCGAATCGCGTTCGGCCCAGATCTTCTCAGCCTTGAGTACAAGACGTGAGAAGTTGTCGAGGCTATCCTTGTCGTACTGGATTCGAATATAAGGACGTTCGAAATGCACACGGCTCAAGTTGATGCGATTGGCAGGCAGGTCCATGTCGCGCACATCGATGGACACCGTGTCGCATCGCACCATGGCCTTTCCCTCTTCGTCGAAGACGTTTAGGTTCTTGATGCCCGCTGTGCCTCTAAGCGAAAAGTCGAGCAGGTGTGCCACGCTGCCCTGCATCAGAAGGTCGAGGTTGATGAAGCCCTGTATGTCACCCAGATAAATGCTTTGGCGCAAATAGGGAAGCAATCCCTTCATGTTGAACCCGTCGACCTTGAAGACCATGCTGTAAAGCTTGTGCTTGTCGTCGTAGTCGACCATCGTCTTCAGCGTGCCGCCTTCGGTAAAATTCAGGCTGATGCCCACCGAAGTATTGATGTCACGCAGGTCGATGCCGGGAATGAAGAGCTGGAAGTCATTGAGGCTGAACTCGCTGCCCACCAGCGAATCCTTGTAGTGGATATAGCTGTTGTGGATATTGATGTCCTTGATCACCAGGGGCAGAGGTTCGGTACTGTCGTCGAGCGCAAGACGTTCGATGATGTCCGAGAAATTGAAGACCGTATCGCGTTGCAGGATGTCCACCTTGAGTTCGTCGGCCTCGAGTTCGTCGAGCATATAGGTGCGCAGGAATACGCGAGGCACATTCAGATGCGTCCTGATCTGCTTGGCGCTCAGGAAACGCGTCGTGTCATCCTTCTCTGCGATGAACAGCGAATCGACACTAAGGCTTCCCGTGAAGCCGTTGAGCCTGACAGTTCCGACCTGTACCCTGCGCCCAAGCAGTTCGGCACCGTGGGTATTCAGGTAGTTACGTATGTATGGGCCGCCTCCGAACGTGATGACCGTTGAGATCAAAACGATGATGCCAAGGATTATGGCAAGAATCTTCAGGAATTTGGACATCTTTCTATTGATTTAAGGATTACGTGAAATAAAATTTACGCAATACGGAATATAGCGGACATTAAACCGTTTCCTGTGCTGGAGCAACGAAGATCTTGAAAAGTTCGATGTCGCCCACCGATCCATTCACAACGACGCGGTCGCCCGGCTTGAAGCTTTCGGTCGCCCTTGGGTTGTTGACGTTGCCCGTGTCACGCAGGATGCGAATGACGCTCACACCCGTCTTGTTGCGAAGATCCAGGTCGCGCAACGATTGTCCCAATGCCGATGAATTTTCGGGTATGGTAACCTCGCCGAAATGTATGTCTTCAAAATCGTCATCCGCTTCCTGTGCCTTCTTTCTCTCGGCACGCTTGCCCTGTCGCATGGCGATTTCTCGGGCCGAAAGATTGGTGAGGAAATTCTCTTCAAGCAGATGCGAACGCTCCTGGATCTTCGACGACCTAGTGATGAAGAAGAAGACAGCTATGCCCATGGCAAGGACGATACCGATGGTGGCATCGAAGATCTTGCCGATGCACGATGTGATGATGGCAAGGACGAGGACGATACGGAAGGCATTGAAGACGATGAGCAGACCACGTGTGAACATGCTGCCCTTTTCCCACAGCAGCCCTGCTTCCTTGTTGCGCTTGTCCTTGTTGACAATCTGGTAAAGCAGAGGTGAAAGCACGGTGAACAGCAGGCCAAGGCTGACGAGTCGGCCTATCCAGAGATGCGGTTCGCTGAAGACGGTGGCAACACCATCGTTGACAAACGTTGCAATCCTGTCGCTGAGCAGAGTGAAATAGAGCGTGGCGATGAAGACGCTGACAATCGTATAGATGACCACTGGCAGGATAGCCTTGCCCAGATAACGCTGCGTCAGGGAAGCTTCCTTCTGCGTGCTGCGGCTATGTCCGTAGGCATCGAGCATCAGTTTCCAGCGACGTGGAAGTATCTTGTCAACGCGCTCGTAGGCAGGTTCAGCCAGGCGGATGGTATAGGGCGTCAGGAAGGTGGTGATGACCGAAACGGCCACGATGACCGGATAGAGGAATGGTTCGGTCACGCCCTTGTCAGTACCGAAGTTGGCGATGATGAATGCGAATTCTCCGACCTGTGTCAACGAGAATGCAGCCTGCATAGCGGTCTTCAATGGTTGTCCCGAAAGCACCACGCCAAGCGATGCAAAGATGACCTGTCCGCAGATCACGAGCAGCGAGATGAGCGAGATGGGGAGCCAGTATTTCAAGAGCAGCGCAGGGTCAATCATCATACCCACCGACACGAAGAAGACGGCACCGAACATATTCTTGATGGGCGAAAGCAGATGTTCGATTTTCTCAGCCTCGACGGTTTCGGCAAGGATGCTGCCCATAACGAATGCACCGAGCGCCGAACTGAAGCCTGCGCCTTCGGCCAGGAGTACCATACCCAGACAGAGACCCAGCGCCACGATGGTGAGCGTCTCGTCGTTGAGATGCTGCTTGCAGACGCGCAACAAGGTCGGGATAAGGAAGAGGCCCGCAGCAAACCAGAAGAGCAGGTATGCGGCCAGCTTGCCTACCTCCCACGCCATCTCCGAACCGTCGAACGACTGATTGACGGCCAACGAGGCCAGAAGCACCATCAGCACGACGGCAAAGAGGTCTTCGACCACAAGGATACCGAAACATATGTTTGCAAACTTCTGCTGACGAAGGCCCAGGTCATCGAGCGCCTTGAAGACAATCGTCGTCGACGACATGCAGAGCATACCGCCGAGGAAGAGCGAATTCATCTGGTCCCATCCCATAGCGCGACCGAGAAGGAATCCGCACGACATCATGCCCACCACGATTGTAAAGCAGCCGATGAGCGCCGTAGTGCCCATCTTCACAAGTTTCTTGTACGAGAACTCAAGTCCGAGGGAGAACAGCAGGAAGATGACGCCAATCTCACCCCAGATCTTCACGCTTTCTTCATCGCTGACCCAACTGGAGCCGAAAACGTAAGGGCCCACCAGCAGACCGGCCACAATGTAGCCGAGTACTACAGGTTGTTTCAGAAACTTGCACACCAGGCTCGTGAAGCCTGCTGTCAACATGATTATACCAAGATCATGAATCATAAATATATATCTTAAATAAACTTCTTCGGATGTTTTACCTTCTCCTTGAGCAAGGCGAAGTCGAGCACTTCGTGCAGGTCGCGCACATAGTGGAAGTTGAGGCCTTCGGTATATTGCTTCTCGATGTCCTCCACGTCCTTGCGGTTATCCACGCAAAGCACCACATCGGTGATACCTGCACGCTTGGCAGCCAGTATCTTCTCCTTCACGCCGCCGATGGGAATCACCTTGCCACGCAGCGTGATCTCTCCCGTCATAGCCACACGGGCACGCACACGGCGCTGTGTCAGCGTCGAGACGAGCGAGGTCACCATAGTGATGCCTGCCGAAGGTCCATCCTTCGGAACGGCGCCTTCGGGGCAATGGATATGTGCTGTCCAGTTTTCGAAGATGGCAGGGTCGATGCCGAGGTCGAGCGAATTGGCCTTCACCCACTGCAGGGCAAGTTGTGCCGATTCCTTCATCACGTCGCCCAGATGGCCAGTGAGCGAAAGGTCCTTCTTGCCGGGCACAAGCGTCGATTCCACCTCAAGGATGCAGCCGCCCACCGATGTCCAGGCCAGGCCCGTGACGACGCCGGCATAGTCGTTGCCGTCGTATTTCTCGGGATTGTAGTCAGGCTTGCCGAGGAAGTCTATCAGGTCGCCTGGCTGGAGTTTTTCGGGCACGGGCATCTCGTTGGCCACACGCCACGCCACCTTGCGCATCACCTTGGCCAGGGCCTTGTCGAGCAGTCGCACGCCGCTTTCACGGGTGTATTGGTCGACAATCTTTTCCATCGTGCGGCGCGGGATGTTGAACTTGATGTCGGCAAGGCCGTGCTCCTCCTTCTGCTTGGGCAGGAGGTGACGCTCGCCGATCTCGATCTTCTCTTCAAGGATATAGCCCGAAAGCTCGATCACCTCCATACGGTCGAGCAAGGGTGCTGCAATGGGTGTAAGACTGTTGGCGGTGGCGATGAAGAGCACCTTCGAAAGGTCGTAATCCACATCGAGGAAGTTGTCGTGGAAGGCCTTGTTCTGTTCAGGGTCAAGCACCTCGAGCAGGGCGCTCGACGGATCGCCCTTGAAGTCGGACGAGATCTTGTCAATCTCATCCAGCACGAACACCGGATTGTCGGTCTTCGCCTTCTGGATGCCCGAAATGATGCGTCCGGGCAGGGCGCCGATATAGGTGCGGCGATGTCCGCGTATCTCTGCCTCGTCGTGCAGACCGCCCAGGGAGATGCGCACATATTCGCGCTTCAGCGCCGTGGCGATGCTCTTGCCGAGCGATGTCTTGCCCACGCCAGGAGGACCTACAAGGCAGAGGATGGGTGACTTCATGTCGCCTCTCATCTTCAGCACGGCGAGGTGCTCGAGGATGCGCTCCTTCACATTCTTGAGTCCGTAGTGGTCGTGGTCGAGCACGCGCTGGGCATTCTTCAGGTTCAGGTTGTCGTGTGTCGTCACGCCCCAGGGCAGGTCCACCATCGTCTGCAGGTAGTTGTACTGCACATAGTAGTCGGGCGACTGCTCGTTCATCCTCTGCAGCTTCGTCACCTCCTTGCGGAACAGCTCCTGTATCGCCGTTCCCCACTTCTTCGAATTGGCCTTCTTGAGCAGACGGTCCACGTCCTCCTGGCTCGATTCACCCAGTTCCTCCTGTATCGAATGGATCTGTGTGCGCAGATACTGCTGGCGCTGCAGGCTGGTGAGTTCCACCTGCGTCAGCTGGTGCATCTGGTTCTTCACCTTGTTGTAGGCGAGGCACTTGCTGACGATGGTGGCCAGTTGCGTGCCGCGCTGTTCGAGGCTGCGGAATTCCAGCAGCTGCTGGTGGTTATACAGCGCCATCGGGAACGTCGCACTCAGGTAGTTGATGAGGAAGTTCGCGTCGGTGACGTTGTTCATGGCGAACATTATCTCGCCCGTAATGGGGTTGTCGGCACATTCGTTGATGGCCTTGATGTCGTCGCGGATGATGCTGAGAAGGGCCTTGGTTCGGCGGCTGCGCGGCTGCAGCATCTCGTCGTCGAGCAGCGTCACCTCGCCCGTAAGGAAAGGCTCGGTCGTGAGCAATTCTTCAAGATGGAAGGCACGACGGCCCTGGATGATCACCGAATGCGAACCGTCGGGGAGTTCAAGTTCCTTCATAACCTCGCAGACGACACCGTAGTCGTACAGGTCGTCGCGTCCTGGATCATCAACCGTATTCTTCTGGCATACTACGCCAATGTAAAGCTTGTTCTTCTCAGCCTCCTTCACCACGCGGATGCTCTTCGTCCGACCTACCGACAGCGGCATGGTCAGACCGGGGAACATCACCATCTGGCGAAGCGCAACCAGTGGGAGTCGCTCGGGAGTGCATTTCTCCGGAACGAAACTCAAGTCGAGCATATTGTCGCCAAACATGGGCATGATGGTAGTATGTTCGATGCGTTGGTCTTCAAATTCTTCTTCAAAAATCGGTTTTTTACTCATTATTTAACTTTGTGAATGAAATAGTTTCTCGTTAGAACGTTTGGGTTATCTGCTGCTCGCGATGCGTGAGGATGACGTGTGCAGCGGGGTATTTCTGGTGTATATGCTGGGCAAGGTGCTGTGCGCAGTACACCGAGCGGTGCTGGCCGCCCGTGCAGCCGCAGTTGACCACAAGGCTGGTGAAGCCGCGATTCAGATAGGTTTCGACGGCAGGGTCAACCAGGCGATAGACATTCTCGACGAACGTCTGCATCGACGTCTTGTCGACGGCATTGTGCGAGGTGTCGAGCAGCTCGCCATTCTCGTCGCGTCGTCCTTCCAGGAAGTCGATCACCACCTTGTCGAGCCCCGTGTATTGCCTGTAGAAGGGATATCGCCCGGGGTTGAGCGGGGCGCGGCAGTCGAAGACGAAGCCTCCCCCGTTGCCCGACAGGTCTTCGGGGATGCCTTTCTTGTAGCTGACCGACGTGATGCGC
>Ga0247610_10007357_pt1 | contig 11323 bp, 13 predicted proteins | sample 174DNAGHGhighgp2_FD_193483 | JGI IMG/M metagenome (GOLD analysis project Ga0247610, IMG submission 193483) | Sheep rumen microbial communities from Palmerston North, Manawatu-Wanganui, New Zealand - 1742 DNA GHGhigh gp2 | ecosystem: Host-associated > Mammals > Digestive system > Stomach > Rumen...
GTCGTCAAGATCGCAAAACTTAATTTGTTTCATTGTAACTCTCCGTTCGTCTTAATGTTTTACCGTTTGCGATTTTCGAATCGTTTAGGTCGGACGCGTGTTATACAAGCATTAACCACCCTGTGCATATTGTACATATCCCAGATGGTTTACCCACCATTCTTCATTATCAAGGTCCGGCAGCTTTAAAACGTCCGTGTATCTTTCAATAAATTCTTGTGCAACTTCCTGCCAAGAAGAGTAAGCCGGTTTCAAAAGTAAAGCCGCCTTATTACACGGGAACCAAATCCACGGATCGCTGAGTTGTTTGCCACCGAAAATATCAGTGGAATATTCTCCATCACATTCTTCGTCGATAACATACGCTCCATAATCAGTCAGATCGTACTCGGAAAAGTCGTCGTCTTCATCCAAGATAAGACTTGTGATATCTTTAAGTTCTTCGTTGTGCTGATAGATTAATCCATAGCCCGTTTCGGGCCAGATGTGATAACTCATTTTATCTCTCCTAATTCTTTTTTTATTTCCCCTTAAATTAGAATGGTGCTTGCTGTGTTTCTCCAGGCTGAATCTGGTATTCCGGCAGTGTAATTGCCTGATCTTCCGGTTCCTTGATTCCTGTATGATCCCATCCGTAAACTGTTCTATCGCCTATGCTCTTCTGATAAATTCGACGATTGACAGGATCATAATCACAATAGATCAAACCTGTTTCTGAGTAGTCTCTGTTTTTAGTAACGCGGATATGCGGTTTTTCTATACTGAAAACAGTCGTTGCAATATTTGTTATAACTGAATTTCCCGCGACGTCATCGTTCTCAAAAGATCTGTTAGCTTGTTTCTTTCTGGGATGGCAAACACAAATTACATGAACCTTATACTTGTTTGCAAAAGCTTTAATCTTCTGCATAAAGTTTGCCTGCGCCTTATTCTCTTCTTCGGTTGTGTTCATAACCATCATCAGATTGTCCACAAGGAAGAGTTTGCATCCATATCGTTTGGCGCACAACTCAAATACACGAAGTACAGCGCTCTGTTGATTCTCTTCAAATACACATCCGTTATCAAACAGCCACAATTTATCACCAAGCCAGTCTCTTATTCTCTTCTGAATCTCGAGCGGAACTTGGCAAATTCTTTTTCCGTTTCTCGGATCTGTTACATAAGAAATGTACTTACTCTCAGTCGCAGGAAGAAAAGTCCAATCAAGGAACTGATTGTTTGACAATTCAGCGCTGTATGCACAGCACGAGTATCCCTGTTGAATTGCCGACAAAAGGAAACTGGAACTAATCGTCGACTTTCCTTCGCCGCGCATCCCGCTGACGACTGTAACACCGCATTCGCCAAATCCGCCAATCATCATATCCAGAGCGTGGATTCCCGTCATAATACGTGGCTGGGATCTGGGATCAACATATGGAATCTGGGAAACCTGAAGAACGCCTTTGATCGGAGCTGGTTCACAGGCGTCTACCAACGCTTTTAACCCTGTTGTTCCATAACACATCAGGATTTCATTCGCGTCTTTGCAAATACGATTGTAATGCTTGCCGTTGTATATTAATTCAGGATATTCTTTGGGTACCATACAACGATCTTCTCCGAGCCGCTTCATTAATGTTGTTACCATTTCAAGTCCAGGCTCATCAGAATCTCCGAAAAGAATAATGTCTTTGAACTTTTCAAGCCATTCATAGCAAAGAGTTACCCATTCAAGATTGCTGCAGCCACACGGTACTGATACGACATTATGACAACCCGCTTCATATAAAGACAGTGCGTCAATCTCACCTTCCGTGATAATCAACGGCCGGTTGAAAGATACGTTATCCATTCCAAATAAAATCGGTTCGGTATTTGTTTCCTGCCATTCCTTTGGACCATCTTCTTTTGTATGTTTCTTTGGTTTTCTATATTTTACATAAACCAGTTCATTGTTTCTGTAGAATGGGAATACAATATTTCCCTTTTCGTCGCTCAATAGATGAAAATCTTTAATCGTATCTGGCGAAATTCCACGAGATGCAAGGAAATTAACGCCTTCTTCATTGATTTCCGTATATTTACTTAGGTCTGGTTTATTATATACTTTCTTCGCTGTTTTAATTGTAATAGGCAAAGAAGAAAACTCAAACGAAGCTTCTCCGAAATATTCACAAAGCTGCTTAAAGCTTCCTTCTCTTGCGCCATTTGCCCCTGGACAACTTCCACGCTTACAATTAAATGCACCATTATACGTTCCAACGGCGAAAGTTTCTCTATCATGGTTCGAACCGCCGCCGCACAGGGGACAATATGTAGGAATAACTTCACCATTTCTAATTTTGTATTCTCCAAAATGTTTATCCGCGAGAGACACTACAGCGTCATACATGTTATCCATTTATTTGTTCTCCTTTTATTTTGTGGGGTAATTTTCTAAGATGCCATCTAAATTTCCAATTAAAGATATGCCGGATCTGGAGACAAGTATGTTCTCCAGATCCGGCTTGAGTTAAACCATTACGAAACTCCCGATGACATCAAGAGTGGATTTTCATCCTTTGCATGACATCTTAGAACGGAGCTTCTTCTTCGTTTACTTCTTCTACTGCGGTTTCAATAGTTGTCTTAGGCCTACTGCCGCCGAAATTACCGCCGCTTAGGATCTTTACATGGGAAGCGTTAACCCGCAGGGAAATGTTTTCTTTTCCATCCCTGCCCTTCCATGGTTCTCCGAGCATGAATTCACCGGTAACCCAAACCTTGGTCTTTGCTTTTACTTTATCAATCAGGCTTTCTCCGGCTTTACCCCAGACTGCCACGTCATAATAATCACTGGCTGGATACTGGGAGTTCTCCTGCTTCTTTGTAGTCTGAACGGCTACACGCATGGAAAACACGGTAGTGCTGTTTACCTGACGGTTCTGGGGCTCCTGAATAACTGTACCAATTAAAGAAATGTGTGCATCGTTAGCCATTTTTAATTCTCCTTATTAGGCGCTGAGCTTATCTCTCAGTGCGATCAATTTTGTAATATCTGTGCAGGTCTTATAGTTCATATTCCCGATAATCGGAAGGATAGTGTCTTTTGCAAAGGCGATCTTTTCGCCCTTTTCCATATTGCTTCCGATTTCCTTCAGTTTGGCATCAATCTCGTCGATTACAGTCGCAGTGTCTGCCGTGTGTTCAGACGGCTGTTCTGCAGGCTGATTTACAGACGGCTCTGCGGGCTTAGCAGTCTTTGCCACAACAGGTTCACTGTTCATTGTGTACTTCGTCCTGTCGTTGGAATACCAGATGTCATGACCTATACCAAGAGACTTGCAGGCGATGGAAAGCGCATCTGTATAAGCCATCTTCTTGGCTTCATCAGATGCTTTCGGCCCGTACTTGCCCCACTGAATGTAGGTATTGCCGCCTACACCATAGATAGGCTGACTAACTTCTCCGGTTTCTGGATCCTTTACGATCAGTTCCAGTTCACAGAACACAGATGTTTCCTTCTGAGGCGTAACCGGATCTCCGGGTTTCTGAGGCGGCGGAGTGATGTCTGCTTCCTTGAATTCATATGTTACGTTCTGGGTCCACCATCCGAAGCCGGAAGGACCGAAGACCTCTGTCAACACCTTGATACGCCACATCGGGTTGATGTCCGTGCCGCTGAATCTGCCGTTGTTAAAGGACTTCTGTGCGTCCTTCGGGGTTTCCATAAAACGATGGTAAAATCTTACGTTTTTCTGGAGCTGATCATTTGTTTCTGTCTTTTTCGCTGGCATGTTTCATTCTCCTTTGTACAAATCGTTTAGATTCTTGACTCAATTTTGGTTTTGTTTCCGATTCCAAGAGCGGTGCAGCTCTTGGTTCACGAGCCAACACTTCTGCTGCACTCGGAATCTTTTCTCTGTTTCTTTTCAATCTCTGATACCCCTTGTTCTTAAAATCAAATATCCATACATATTCCGGGACTCTTTTAATCGGTTGGACAAACCCGTTCATCTCTCCGTATCTATTGCAACCATACCAGCACAGCATGCCACGCGGATGATAATGCTTTCCTTTTCTGTCCTGGCACTGGTAAGAAGACATGAAATCAATCATGTCTTCGTGTCCCAGTGTTTCTGTAAACAGAATTCTTGGATTTGACATTAGCTGAATTCCATTTTCAATTTTGACAATCTTGTATCCTGATCTCTTTTCTGATGTAGTATAGGACTTACATAAGACAAGAGCGGGCCAGAAAGTACCTTTGATTACGTCTTCCTGTAACGATATTGCAAGAAAGTAGTAAATTGCCGGTCACGCTCCTTCTTTTCTTCTTGTGTCTGTTTGCGTCTGATATGCCGGAGATCATACCGATGATGCTCTTGGCAGGATGCGCATCTTTGCTGCCTTGAATTTATTCTTTCGCAGAGCTTTCCGCAGTCAATGCATTCGTAGAATCCTTGCGTGTTTTTCGGGCATGAATGAGACTTTGCCCAAGCAGGGATCTTCGCTTCGCAATCAGGACACACAGTATAGTTTTGTAAATTGGCTTTAAGATTGTTAACAGCAATGTCTCCAAAGATTCTCCAGAATGTTTGTTTGTGCGATGCTTTGGAAGCTTCTTCTCCTGTGAACAAGTGTTTTACAATGTACGGATAGCAAACTTCCAGCGAGCCAAACTTTTCTACTAACGTAGTAATAATATGTTCGTCGATAATCGTGTTATTGTCGACCAGGTCTTTTTCGGCGGGACTTTCTTCTGCGTTTGTGATCGCTATTGAGACTTTAATATTATCGAGATCGCAGAACTCAGAGACAATATCTGTACGGTTATAGAGACAAGGTTCCGATAAAAGCATTTGCCAGTTAAACGGTTGCACACCTGCCCAATTCATATTGATGTTTCCAATGTCTTCAAATGCCTTGCATATACGATTCATCGTAGAGTTGTTTGGCTTTGCCCATTGCCGTTTCTTTCTGCGATGGGTTGTTATGTCGCGGCGGCCATTTTTGCTATATTGGAAGAAATACATTTACGTTAGCTTTATGTTTCCATAAAGATCAGACCATATCTTCAGGCTGGATGTGCAGTCCAGTCTGCGTGGCGCTTCGAAGCATGGAGTTTCACCACGCCTCTACTCCCTTTCGGGATGGTCGTTACACTTCTTCTGACATATCAGAATTTAGCACGGGATTGACTTGTGCAATTATTTCATTTAGTTTTTGTTCTATGTCTTCGTCGTATCGTATTTCAAACAGTGGGATGCAATGAGAACAACAATAATCCTTTTTCATTTTGTCGGTGATTTCTCGTTGTTGATCACCGAATCCACTTTGTTGTTTTTCGTAGTGTTGGATGCCTTGATATTCTATCAAACATACGTGTTTTGACTGGTCCAACAGAGCAAAATCAAATTTGAGATAGCTTTTGCATTTCAGATCTTCGAAACATTTACCTTTAGTAAAGAAAATATTTCTTTGAGACAAGAAATTTGCTATTGCTTCTTCGCCTCGAGACGTTAAGCATCCGCAGGACTGTGTTTCTCCTGTAAGCAATCTTGTCGCTGGAACAATCACACGGCTTCCACAATCGCACAAGCATCGCCATAAATAATTTTTATACTCGTTTTGTCCTACGCATTCTTCAGCTAGCAATTTTCCAAATTTGCGTCCTTTAATTTCGGCTTTTTCTCTTTTTGAAATCTGCTCAAGATTATAACATCCACAAGAAAGACTTGTTCCGTTTAACAAATTGTTCGTTGTTGGTGTTCCTCTATTTCCACAGACACAGATAGCATTCCAATGAATTCCGTTTTTATCTCGAAATGCTTCGCTTTCAATGAACCATCTTCCAATGGTTTGCCCGATTAAATTCTTTTCTCTTCTTTTGGACGATAGTTCTTTTTGATAGCATCCACATGACAGTTTGGTTCCAGCGTCCAGTTGTTCAGCTAATGCGGTTGTTTCATTTCCGCAGTCGCATAAACAAAGAAATTGCCTTCTAGCTCTTCCATTAGGGTCCCTTCTTTGTTCGATTTCTTTTTCAACGAAAAGCCGTCCGTAACGATTTCCGACATAATTCTTTTTGTAGTTATAAGCAATAGCTTCTTCAATAGTCATGCCTGCATTCATTCTTTTTTTCAGTGTTTTCAAGGCTATTTTATTTTCTATTGCTAAATTTGTAATGTATGGACCTGGATTTCTTTTTGATCCGTACGGGACAGTAACGGCTTCTTCTATTGTCCATCCTTCTTTTAGGCGGTTCTTAATTGTTTTTGCAGAAATCTCACAAGTTTCAGACCATTCTTTTATTGTTTTGCCGTTGTAGTATTTTGGTGCACTCATTTTTATCCCCTCCTTTCTCTTAGTTTTGTGAAATAATTGCATTTAGCTTTCCCCGTTAGCCCATTTCTGGACACCCTAGATGTCTAGGTTCACCACGTTATCGCATATCGTTACCGATATACGGCCCTATTTTTAAGGCATTCTTCCATTTGGTCCGCCTGTAGCCTTATTGATTTGTTTTGCTATTTCGGGATAATTCGTATATTCGTTGACAGCGCCGGTCTTCGCCCCATCGATTCTCCAATTGTTAAGAGCTGTTAACAAAGCTGCAACATTTCTGTCAGGATTATTTCGATTCCACAACCGTGTTAACATGTTGCTGATTTCGCCAATGTTAGAGAATTGATGAGCACGTTTCAAACCATTGAATATTGATTCTTTTGTAATCTGTTCCGGCGGAGCTTTTGCCGCATCGTAAAACAACGGTATGACATCATACATTTTTATGTTTCTTTCTGCGACCTTTACAATCACCGGTTCAACTACAGCATTAAGCTGATCCCCGTCGCAATCGAATTGCAGTATTCTGCTTATCAAAGAAGATACACTTGTATATATAGCATCACTGTTCAGCCATTTATACACATTTGAATCTTTGGTGATTTTGTTAACTGAATGTTCCATATAAAGACTTGGAGAACGAAGAACATCGGCTTTTTCGTAGTTGATGAAAGGGCGGCAAGCTATTTCATCTTTTTTGAGCAGGCCGACAGGCCGTTCAATCCCCAAAAACCATCTTTCACAAGCAGCATACCAGTCAGGAACCACATAGAGACGCTTGTTTTTGCACCTGACTCCGCCTGATTTTGCATCTAGCAGCATTCTTTTCTTTATGTCTTTTAGTTGCTGCTTGCTGTATCCATCTCTTAACAATTCCGGATACATCGATAATGCAACTCTGTCTTTTTGGAAAGAATTTGGTTGATCAGCCTTTAGGGTTCTTATCATTGTGTCCGAATCTTTTGCGAGATTCAGAATTTTCTTGTGAGTCTTTGCTGTAAATTCTTGGATTTCTTCGTCAGTGAACGATTCCAGACTATTAAGAAATTGATAATTAAAGTTTTTGTCCGGCGGCCAATCTTCTTCGAATTGAGCAATCACAAACGCACAGTTATTTTTCTTAAAAAAGTCTTTAAATTCCTGATGAGAATTGTATAACTTAGCCAGTTTAAACTGACTATCTGTAAAAATGATCTGAATATCTTCTTTTACCAAATCGTGTTTGAGACCCCACCGATCATTTATAACAGGTTCCACGTTATGCACTCTGCAAAATTCCAGATAACCAAACGGGGACAACAATCCTTTAGTATAAGGCCCACGCATCATAAAGTTTTTCCCGCGAAGCTCTTCCGGAACAATCTGTGAATTAGGAAGATACATTCCAGCACCGTCCGTATGGTTAATCATAACAGTACGGACAGCATCTTCCGTTGTGTAGTCCGGCTTGATATACAACATGCGATCTGTAACTTCAGCTTCGAAGTCAGGGATAACTATACATTTGTCGATATCGAATTCTGGCCACGGTATGGAAGCAGAGCACGCCAAAGACCAATAAGCGAGAACCTTATTCACATTCGTACTTCCTCGCTCGTTAATCGTTTGCCAGTCCATACCACATTCAATACGGTTTTTAACTTTTTCCCATATGTCTTCAGACAAGAATTGCAGCTTATCAGTTCTTAATTGTCCAGCCGAGCTACTGAAATACCGATACTTCTTCTGTACGATCTTGCCATCAATTAGCAGATCCATTGTGAATCCATCGATTACCAGCTGTTCCAACAAGTCCAGATTTTTCCATTTGACAATAATCTTGTCAAATGTATGGTCGTTTGTTTTTAATCCCATGGCCCTGGACATATCGGATTCAAATTCGGCAATCTTTTTAGAGAGTTTCAGGTTTCTCCATGTTACACCGTCTGGAATTTCTTCTCCTTCTTTATGAAAGATAACTGATTCCAGCCGCACTTTACGCGGCGTCCCTTTGTGTTGTTTGATTAACTCTGTCAGTTCTTTTGAAGCATGCTTTCTTTTTGCAATCAGCTGTTTCTTCAAAAGCATTTCTTCCTTCGTTTCGCCTGCATCCAGTCTGTTAATGTCATTGACGTAGGAAATGATTTCCAGATACTTTTTGTATTCGTCGGTTGTGAAGGTGTCATTTGCATTCAGACTTACGAGTTTAATCTGGTTTTTTAGATAGCTTTTTTCTGACATGGCTTACTCCTTCAAATTCATCTTCGCATACAAACTCGGCGCATAGAGCAGGCTCGCGAGATAAGCGCTGCAACGCCTATTGGTTCATCTCCTTTCCGCTTTAAGAAAAAGAAACGCCGCGAGATAGCGGCGTTGTAAACGGGAATCCATTTTATTATCGTCTCGAAAGAGACGACTCAATCCTGCTTGAGAAGGTATTTGTTGCTGACGACTTTCATAGATAGTGGACCGCCAAGTAAATCACAATATACGGGTTCGGTTGTGCGTATTACGATTCCTTCCTTTCTGCCGCCGGTAGAATAGTTTCCGTCAGCTCGCTCAAGGAGTGCTTCTATCGTTGGATACTTTGAAGGTAAGTCTGTTCCAACTTCTTCGATTGGAACCATCGGGATGCTGAGCGTCTTGCATAAACGTTTCATTTCGGCGAGTCCAATCCGCTTACCGTTTATGCGTACAGTAAACACATACCATTCCGGTTTTGCCAAGCGAAGCGGATTCTTTTGAATCCCGGGCGCACAAAACTCACCCTGGATTGTTAACGTGTTGAGTCCGTATCTGGCATAATAAGACTGCATCAGTTCCTGATATCCACGGGTTTTAATAAATTCATAAAACGAGCTTGTGCCGTCGTTCTTATATTCATAATTGTGTCCGCAGACATGGAAACCGTTCTCGTCGATCGACAGGGAATGGGACGACCCGTCCATCTTCGTGGAAATATAATATTCAAGTCCTGCGAACGCTTCTTTGTATTCTGTAAAGTTCTGTATCCTGATTTCGTCTGTATGCGGAACGTCATACGGAAGATTTCCAACCACCGTTCCGCCGGTTGTTGCCTTCTCTTCGATTTCCCACTTCCGAACTCCCAGAACTTCTGAGACATCTTGACCCAATTCCGGCTTCTGAATCTCCGGAAAGAGATTGAGCGGAAGAAATAATCCCTGCGAAATTTGGCCTTTAAAAGACAGAGTTTTCAGGCGAAACCCTTCGCCCATAATGTCTGTCTTCTTGTAGCTGGACTTCCGCATGAACTCGTAGCGCTCGTCAATAGGGAGGAAAGAATCAATCTCAAAGTAAACTCCGAGATCGCCTTCTTTAAACTGTCCTTTGTTTACAACACAAATCCATCCTTCGACATGTCCGGCTTCGATTTTATCCGCGCCGTCAATCGGTTCGATTTTCCATATTCGTTGTATACTTGCAAGCTTTCTCATATTATCTCCTTAATCTGTCAGATGACTCCACAGAATTCTACAGCCGCAATAGTGGCAGTATTTTATTTCGTATTTTTTAGACGGTAACTGTGCCCCACATTTACCGCAGAAAGCTTTGCCCTGACTCCAATAGGGTTTAGCTCCAGTGCTTTTTCTACAATGTTCTCGGTAAATATCTTCAGATCCATGCCCATTTCTCTCATTTTATCCGTTTCCGCTTGTACCGCACAAAAAACCGTCCCGGTTCGTTCGGCTGCTTGTGCCAGTCGATACAGACTTGTCCGCCGTCCTTGTCCCGCACCACAAACCAATTCTGCTTTTTCAGTACGCTTCGTCTTGCTCGTTCCTTCAGTCGCTTCTCGTGACGTTTGATACGCCGCGCGTGGTTTTCAATCCGTCTAAGCCACTTTGTCGTTCTCCGGGCCTGCTGTTTCGTTTGACGCAGTGTGAACGTAAGACTGTTGCCTGCCACCCAATCTATGTCCTCATACGACCATTCCTGCCCGTCCTCGTCTAGTTCAGCAGCAATCGTAGCCGTGCAGTCCTGTATGCCCATAAACGGCGTATACTGCCCGTTTTCGTCCTTTATAAACAGTTGCCCGCTCTTGATAAATTCTTCCTCATGTGTCGGCATTCGATTCGTTCACTCCCTTCTTGAATCGACAGTCTGGCATCGGCTCGTCCGTCAGCCGCATCGGCGGGTGACTGTCCACGCCTTTGCTGTCCGGATTCTCGGCCAGGTGAATCTGATACCGGATCGCCTGGTAGAGATTATACAGTCTGTACCATTCTTCGTCCTTTCTCACATCCTCCCACGTCGGAAAGATCTGCAGAAACGCCATCTTTACATAGCCGTCCGCCGCGTCCCGTCTTTGAATATGCTCGTCAAACTGTTTCTTATTAACCTTTCCGGTCTTTTTGTCAAAATAATCGTCTGACATAACAGCCTTTGCGATCTCTTCCGGCTGATTGATTTTCAGCCGCATCAGTAGTTCGATCGCCTTCAACGTCGCATGCGCCTGGTTGCTGTTCATCGTAAGGACGTACTCAACGCCGTTCATTTCACTTCACCTACCTAAATTCTTAAATACAAGCCCGCCCTCTCTTGTATCCGTGCTGATCAGGCACTCCCTGTACGCTTCATAGCGGCGGTGGATTCGAACCACTTGATACCGTCTCCTTTATGCTGAGTCGAACAGCTCTACCTATCTTCCGTTATGAGAGGCTATCCATATTTCAAATCTAATATAATCCACTATTTATCGACTTTCTGCCAAATTGCAGCTGACATTTGACGATTTCCGGCCGTGATCTGAGTCATGTCCACTAATGCTTTATGCCTCTCGACAAGATTGTTGTAAGCCTCAAGCCACTCTACAATTTTTTTGGAATCATCGGCAGTCATCATAACCCACAATCGATCCGGCCCACATAATTTGATCTGGTCTTTAAACACCTGAATAATTCGTTTGAGATCTTCCATAAACATCTTTTCCTTCCTGACGTTCAATTATTAATTATGATTCGGATCAGACAGATTCGAACTGTCATATGCCGTAACTTACCGCCGTTCTCTC
>Ga0247610_10007358_pt1 | contig 11322 bp, 7 predicted proteins | sample 174DNAGHGhighgp2_FD_193483 | JGI IMG/M metagenome (GOLD analysis project Ga0247610, IMG submission 193483) | Sheep rumen microbial communities from Palmerston North, Manawatu-Wanganui, New Zealand - 1742 DNA GHGhigh gp2 | ecosystem: Host-associated > Mammals > Digestive system > Stomach > Rumen ...
ATGATGGCGGGAGGGGTGATGATGCAAGCGCAGAATACTGCCACTGTTCACGGATTTGTGACGGATTCTGTGTCTCGCGAGCCTATTCCCTATGCCACTGTGCGACTTCTTGACCCAAATGGAACTCTCATCAATGGAGCCATCACCGATGTGGATGGGGCGTTCCTGATGAAAGAAGTACCTTTTGGAACACAAACTTTTGTTGTTTCGTTTGTTGGTTATCGCTCCAAAAGAGTCGTGAAGGAAATCAAGGAGAAGGAGCAGTGGTATAGGATTGGTATTGTAATGGAAAACAAGCAATTGCAGGAAGTGAACGTGGTAGGTGAAAAGGTGCTGATGCATGAGGAAGTCGATAAGACCGTTTATCGTCTTGACGATTTCGTTCTGCGCAATTCGCCTACGGTTTTGGAAGCAATGAAGAGCATTCCTGGAATAACGGTGAAAAACTCTGACGAAAGTGTCCGCGTCAACGGGAGCAACAATGTGCTTGTTCTGGTGGATGGTATGTATTCTTCTCGCAACCTTTCAACTATCAATCCAGAGGATGTGGAATCGATTGAGGTCATCACCAACCCGAGCGTGGAATATGATTCGGAAGTGGCTAATGTGGTAAATATCATTTTGAAAGAGGAACGGAAGCAAGGTGTCCGTGTCGTGGCGATGGGGCGCGGTGAAATGCCCTTGCATAGTCTCTATGGCCGCCTCAATGTGGATTACGAGTTCTCCAGATTCCGCGTTTTCGGCAATTATACGGCCACTTACTACAAGCCTCGCCATGAAGGGTTTGTTTATGACAGCACTTATTGCACAGTCACTGACGAGGAGGGGGACCGTTACGACGAGATAACGGCTACCAACATACTGCCCTCGTCACCTTCCATCAGCCACAAGGCCGGATTGGGTTTCGATTGGCGCATCAGCAAGAACGACTTGCTTTCGGTGAGCGGTAATTTAGAGCTGCATAGGGACAAAGTGAACAGCAGACAATACTCGCTTTACAACGATAACGGTGTTCTCGGTTTCGAGGAATGGAATGATGTGACGAGCCAAGGACGGTCGCGAGACCAGAACTATACCTTATACTATCGTCACCGCTTTGCCAAGAAAGGTCATGAAATCACCTTTAACTCAAATTATTACAGAATGAAAGGCGTTAGGGAATACCTTTCCCATTCTCTGTTCCATTATCCTGATGCCGACAGCGTTTTAAAGACCTTGGACCGCTTGACCGACAATGGGCAGTCGGCATGGAACGCCAAACTGAAATACGACCTTCCGCTGACCGAAAAGCTGACATTGACCACTGGTGTGCAGAACTATTCGCGCTGGATTGGCTACACTTACACCACTGGCGATGGTGGACAATATTTCGATTATCACGACAATCGTTTGGCCTTGTTTGGGCAGATGGCTTATCGGTTCAGCGACCGCTTTTCGGTTTCGGCAGGTTTGCGTGGCGAGCATCTTCGTTTCAACATCTACGACACCATTAGCAGAGGCCAATGGAATGCGTTGCCTTCGGTCGCGCTGATGTACAAAATCAACGAAAACAACACATTGAAACTCAACTATAAATCGCTTCTTCAATATCCTTCCTATCATTTCCTCACGCCGTTCATCTATACCCAAAACGATGCTTTGGTCTATTCTGCGGGCAATCCCTATCTGTTGCCCGAGAAGACACAGCGCGTCAGCTTGAACTATACTTTCCGAAAGAAGTACACAAACCTGATAGTTGAACCGTATCTCGCCTATCGTAAAGGAATTATCGGAGAACGCTACCATATTATAGGCTCGGTGACGAACACCATTTTCGACAATGTGGCCAACTCCACGAAGTATGGAGGCCGGATTTCGGCGACCACCTTGGTGGGCGGTTTCCTCATGCCGATGGTAGAGTTTGACATGGGTTACGTGGACTATGGCCAACCCCAATACAACGGATGGGAAATGAGCCTTGTAGCGGGTTTGGAGATGGAACTGCCGTGGGATTTGACTTTGGAGGCAGAGTTTCTTTTCGACGGCACAAAACGCCTTTACAATGGCTATTCCTACTGTAGTCCGCTCATTGAGACTATCGCTTTGAGTCGGGGCTTCCTGAAAGACCAACTCTATGTTGAGTTATCAATGGAAGGCTTTTTCCTCAGCGAGAAAACGGAGGATGTCATCAATGTGCCAGGTTATTACAGCCTGAATCGTGCGGAACAGCGGATGCCTTCGTTTGGGCTTTACGTGCGATATGTATTCAAGGGCGGCGAGCGCAAGATGGCGGAGATTGAAGAAAGAGAGTCGCTGATGGAGAGTGAGTTGAACGCTACGGAAAGGAAATAGTATGTTTTAGAATTGGTGAAAGGAATCGTTATTTGGGATAGTTTGCATTAACTTCGTTGAATGCGGAGCATTTCGTGCTAACGTGCTAACGAAAGAGGACTAATAGGACAAATAAGACTAATAAGAATAATAAACAAATATGAATATGAAAGCAACAAGAATTACGCTCCTGCTTGCCCTGCTGCTGATGGCGGGAGGGGTGACGATGCAAGCGCAGACTGAAGATGACTTTTGGATGGGAATTGACCCGCCAACGACAGGTGTCTACTCGCTCATAGAGGATGCCGAGGGAAACATTATTGTAGGCGCAACAGGCGTGTACAACTTTTCCGATGATGGAGCAACTTGGAGCCTCATCGGACTGGATGACATTGGGGTGTTGTGCCTTTACGAGCATACGGACGGCACTTTGTTGGCGGGCACGAATAGATACCATTCCTTGTACAAGAGAGAAGCAGGAAGCACGGAATGGAGGTATCTGCCCGTTCCTATAATTGATAATGGTGTTTCTTTAGGTGTTACCCCCGATAACTCATTGTTGTTGGGCACATGGGGCAGCATTTGGAAATCAACGGACTGGGATACGATTTGGTCCAATGTTTGGGTGAGCAATGGTGGGGCTTGTGAGGTGACGGACTTCCTGAAATTGGACAATGGAACGATGTTGGCATCCGTTGAGGATCATCTTGCGATGGGTGAAGGCGGTTTGTTTCGATCGACCGACAACGGCAATACATGGGAAAACATCGGATTGACCAATGCTGCTATTCTCTGCTTGGCGAAGAACTCCCATGATGTGATTTATGCAGGTTGTAATGTGGATTTCACATCTGGCCTATTTAGGTCAACGGATTATGGTGCTACATGGCAGGAGTTTTTGCCTTATCAATGCGTTCAAGGGATAGCCGTTGACAACAATGATGTGGTATATGTCAATTTGTACTGCAATGGTTGGGGAGTGCCTTGGGGCGTTTATCGCTCTGCCGACAATGGAGAGACTTGGGAATCCCTGGAATCAGGGATGCCAAACAAGATGGTAATTGGTTTGCACCTTTCCAATGATGGTTATCTGTACGCCTTTGGCCAATACGACAACCAAATCTACCGAAGTCGCAAGTCGGTGTATGAGGAGTTTGAAATCGATGTTGTGGCGTGTCCCGAAAATGGTGGTACGGCCATTGGTTCGGGTACATACCATTTTGGAGAGTTTGCCAATCTTTCCGCCACGGCCAATGAAAACTACCAATTTGTTGGATGGACTAACCAAGATGGCGATACCATTTCCAACGAGGCCGAATACGCCCACATGATTGCAAGAGGCGGACAGATTACGGCGCATTTTGTTAGCATTGAAGCTGTGGAAGAGACGGAAGGAAATGGTTTTACATTGTGGCCAAATCCTACCAGTGGGGCTGTGCAGATTGAGGGTGTTGAGGCTGAAGAGGTTTTGGTTTATAATGCTTTGGGGCAGGTGGTGAAGAGCGTGCGGAACACGAATGAAATCTCCGTTGCAGACTTGTCGCACGGCATTTACCTGCTTCGCATCACAGATATGAACGGAATGGTTTACACAGACAAAATCACAAAACAATGAAAAACTTAAGACTTTACACTTTGCTTGCCCTGCTGATGACGGGCATTTCGGCTTCGGCCTACGATTTCTATTCAATTTGCCCAACGGGGCAGAAACTGGGGTATATCATCACCTCCTACGACCCACCAGAGGTTCTCCTCGAATCCATGTTTGATTTGGCGGATTATGTGGGTGGCGTCACCATTCCTGAGACAGTGAACTACAATTCTGTGGATTATACTGTGGTTGCTATTGGTGCCGATGCTTTTAATAAAGGCTGCTTCAGTAATGATTTGTCCGGGTCGTTGGTCATCCCCAATACTGTCAGGTTGATTGGCCCCCGTGCCTTTTTGGGGTGTTGGTTCACAGGGTCGTTGGTCATCCCCAATTCCGTTATAAGCATTGGTGAATGGGCGTTCCATAACTGCAAAAGGTTCTCGAGCCTGACCCTTTCGGAATCGCTTGTCGAAATCAACAATAATGCATTTGACTTATGTGAGAATTTTAGGGGCGACCTCGTCATTCCCGAATCGGTTGAATACATCGGCTTCAATGGTTTCAATGAGTGCGGCTTCGACGGCACCTTGTATCTGCCGCCCAAGATGACCCTGATTGAGAGCGGATGCTTCGAGGCATGCTACGGCTTTTCCTCCATCAACATTCCGGAAGGCGTGACATACATTGGCTATTGTGCTTTCGAGTTTTTGCACAAGCCCACGGAATTGGAGCTGCCGTCAACGGTGACAGAAATTGAAGGTGGAGCATTCCGCAACCTGTTTCGCCTTACCTCTATGACGGTCAAGGCCTCTTATCCTCCCTATATTTGGGACGACACTTTTGAGCGTGTCAATCGCAACATCCCTATCTATATTCCAAAGGGAACGATTGAGGATTATGGGAATGCGGAGTATTGGTCGGAGTTTTTTAATTACATAGAGGTTGATTTTGATGGTGTTGATGAGCAAGAAAACTTAATAACGACAATCTATCCCAACCCGGCTGTCGACAGGATACGCATCGATGGCGTTGAGGCCGTTGAAGTTCAGGTCTACAACGCCCTTGGACAGTTGGTGAAGACCGTGCACGACACGAATGAAATCCCCGTTTCAGACTTGCCACAAGGCGTTTACCTGCTGCGGATTGCGGATGCGGAAGGGAGAAACCATACAGCGCGTGTGGCAGTGAAGGAATAGATATTCCCAAAGGGAATCACAAAAGGTCTTACGCTTTTTTCAATAGTATCACATACACCGGGAAGTGGTCGCTGTAGCCACCCATCCAGACGCCGCTGCCGAAGGTGCGGAAGGGATAGCCGTTGTATTTGCCGCCGTGTTGCTTCAGGAACTCTTTGTTGTGCACCTTCGCATTCTTGAACTGATAGCTGTCGTAGCCATTGGGCAGCAGGGCAGGGGTGAGGATCATCTGGTCGAGCACGCCAGGCGCATCACGGTAGTAGTTGGTGCCATAGCCTTTCTTATGCAGGTCGTACATGGGGTTGAAGAACTCTCCGTCGCGCAGGTCTTTCATGTCGCCCGATGCACGCAGGTAGTTGGTTACGCTTTTGCTGTCAGGGTAGTCGTTGTAGTCGCCCATCATGATGATTTTGGCGCTTTGGTCCTCACGCATGATGGAGTCGGCGATGTGACGGCAGAGGTTGGCAGCGGCCATACGGCCAGGCATGGAGCGTTTCTCGCCGCCGGCACGTGAAGGCCAGTGCATGACGATGAAGTGCATCATTTCGCCATCGAAGAGGCCGGAGACGACCAACTGGTCGCGGGTGATGAACTCGGGGTCATCGGGGATGATGGTATGATAGGTCTTGCTGTTGGTCAGCTTAAAGTATTTCGGATTGTAAATCAAACCCACATCCACGCCACGGCGGTCGGGCGAGTCGTAGTGTACAATTTGGTAGTTACGGTCCTTCAGCTCGGGTTGGGCCACAAGGTCTTCTAAAACAGTGCGGTTCTCCATTTCGCACATGCCTAAAACGGCCACACCGTCGGGCGACCAGTCGGTGCCGATGGTGGAGATGGCGTAGGCCATGTTGTGGAGTTTGGATAGGTATTTTTCCGAGTTCCATTGGTTGGCACCTTGGGGCAGAAACTCCTCGTCGTTCTTGTTCGGGTCGTTGATTGTGTCGAAGAGGTTCTCCAGGTTATAGAAGCCTACCAAGCCGACCTTATAGGCTTGCTGTTCTTGGGCAGAGGCGCGGTTTATACCGAGGCCGAAAGCCAAAATGATGAGTGCATAAAAGAGATGCTTATTCATGGTTTGAGTGTTGTTTGCATTATGTTTAGGCGGCAAAGGTAGAAAAAATTCGGTTTTTTTTCTTTCTTTGGATGAATTTTCGGTGTAACAACCAAATTATTCTTAATTTTGCAACGCTGTTTCCAAGAAAGGAAGCGGCAGACATAATGGAAAGACGTTGAACTAACGTTTTATCTGCGACCGCTTTGAATCTCGCAAATTACAATCCGTCACATGATGAAGCAATAGTCGACGTCCCTTTGTTCGTTTATACCATTATCAATCATATAGAGTATATTCGACAGCGTGGGCATCGGCATTGCTTATCCTTGACGGAAGGCAATGCGAGAGCCTAAGCGGTGGGATGAGCAATAGTTTTGACTCCCGCGCTTTTTCTTTATGTTTCTGGTAAACGGTTATCATGTGGCATTGGGAGTCAGCCGCAAACATAAAGGTAAAAAATGAAGAAATTCAAGATGAAACCTAAAGTGCTGATGGTTGCTTTGGCAGTCATGGCTTTGTTTCCCATCGGCACATTTGCACAAGAAGGCCTGTTCCAGCGTGGCGATGGAAACGGTAGTACCAATGGCCTGATGAACAGAAGCGAAAGCACTGTTGGAGGCTGTTTCACTGGTCAAGGTTTTGGGGCAACTGGCGCTGAAATTACTGGCCAAACCTTTGGCGCACCTTTGGGTAGCGGGCTGTTAGTTATGCTCGTGGCAGGTGCGGGTTATGTAACATTCAAATCAAGGAAAAAACAAAACAGAAAGGAAAAATGAACATGAAAAGGATTAGCATTTTCGCAATGGCATTGTTAGTCTTGGTCGCCCTGATGCAATGCAAGAAAGAGGAACAGCATACACCTGCAAATGGTAGTGAGGCCGTGACCATCACCCTCGACCTCAAAAGCAGCGGAGGCACAAGGGTGGATGTGAACACAACGACGGGTGAGGTCACCTACCAAAACGGGGATGTGATTTATGTGGCCAGTGGTGGTCATTACATCGGCACGTTGACCTACAACGGCACCAATTTCACTGGCGGCATCACCGACCCCATTGTGGGCGAGCCGCTTCATTTCTATTTCTTGGGCAATGTAACGCCCGCCGAAACCCTCGCGGCTGGCACTACAACGACCTGCTCGGTGGTCATCACTGACCAGACAGAACATTTGCCCGTGATAGAATACGCCCCGTCCAACGAAAACTACGATTCAGGTGCAACGACCTACACGGCTATGTTGTTGAACAAATGCGCTTTGGTAAAGTTCAACGTGACCACGGCTTCTGAGGCGGCCACTTGCATCACTGGAATGAAGAACAAGGTGACCGTGAGTTTTGTGGAAAACACTTTGACACATAGCCAAGAAGGGAACGGCGTTATCACCTTACCCGCAGGCAGCGGCGAGAAATGGGCTATCCTTCTGCCGCAAGAAGCGGTTGAGGCAGGCGAAAATGGTACTGCCTATTCCGAAGATGGTGCGTTTACGGGTACTCGCGGTGCTGTGCCTTCCATTATCGAGAACGGCTACCAAACCGCTGGAATTGAGGTGAATGTTACGACTGAGGTTAATCCGGGCGAAGTTCCTGTTGGTGCCATTTGTGGCAAGTTTACCATAAATGCAAGTGGCGACCAAGTGTATTTCTCGCAGGGGAATCTGCAATATATTGGTAGCGCAAGTACCTCTTATTGGAAGTTTGCCGACAACCAGTGGGATTATCTTGGGGATAACGGACAATTCAGTGAAGAACATGGCGTTGATAGAGATTTATTTTGCTGGGCTACAAGCGGTTTTAACCATGGTGCAGTCTGTTACCAGCCCTGGTCAACAAATGGCGATGCTAATAACTATTATGCTTATGGAAGTCTCTCATTCAATCTCTATGATCAGACGGGACAGGCCGACTGGGGGTATAATGATATCAGTAATGGTGGCAATGCAATTAACCAATGGCGTACACTGACGAAAGACGAGTGGATATATGTCTTTACAGTGCGTTCTACTGTGTCTGGCGTCCGTTACGCAAAAGCCAAGGTTAACGATGTAAAAGGAGTTATTTTGCTTCCTGACAATTGGAGTACTAACTACTATAGTTTAGTCAACACCAATAATGGAAATGCGAGTTTTAATAGTAATACAATTACAGAATCTATTTGGCTGAATTCGTTTGAATCTCATGGAGCAGTGTTCCTTCCTGCTGCAGGTTATCGTAACGGTGTGAATGGAGGTCCTGGTCCTTATTCTGCTGGTTTTTATTGGTCATCATCTAGTTATGGTGGCCAACCATATGCGTATGGCCTCGCTTTTACTGAATCTGTTTTAAATGATGATTCATATGGATCCAGAGGGGCAGGACAATCTGTTCGTCTTATCAAGGCGTGTAATCATTAAAACAAAGAAATTATGCAAGAAAACTATGAAAATTGCAACAATGTGAATTTGACTGATGATGATATTGAGCATTTGTTTGATAATCAAGAGGCGCTGGATTTAGATAGTATAGAAGATTTTGGTTGTCAAGTGTCGTCATCACAGATTAAGGTTAAGTATAGTCATTTGTCAGATGTTCCACGAATAGTCCATTCAATTCTGGAAGTAAAAGATTTAGAACTATCAATTTCCTTTATTCGTATGTGTGGGTATCAATTTCTTTTTCGTGGTCTTCCCAACGCTTCGTATGACCTTTTGCCCACTATTGTTTGGAACAAAGTTGAGAACTATGACCAAGAAAAGGAAATTCTTAATGAATTGATAGAAATATGCAAGAAATATGAATATGAAGACTTTAGGCATCCAAGTTTCAACAAAACACTGTTTTATATGGCTGTTGGAAGGCATTTAGGGATGCATTCGCGTCTTATGGATTGGTCTGCAAGTATGTGGAAATCAATTTCTTTTCTGATGAATGACAAGGATGGATTGTTGGAAAATGATGGGGCACTATGGATTTTGGCTTATCCACATAAAAGTGTTCAGCCCGAAAAAATCACCCCATTTTCATTCACAGACCATAAAATACATGTGCTGCGAGAAGATTATTACCTTCCAGATGATAGAGACTTACCAATAGGAATAAAAAGGATGGACCACCAAAATGGTTTCTTCACAGTTCAACCAGAAGATTTACTTGATGTTCCAATTGAAAACCTCGTTGCATCATCAGGCATGGAGTTGATAAAGGTGATTATCCCAAAAGAAACTAAAGCACTTCTGAAAGGATATAAAGAATTGGTGGACTTAAGATGGATGTATGTTGATGAAAATGAACCAATTATAGAAGAAGTAAAACAATTGAACGATAAATTCATAATTAAAGAACCCGTTCTCCCCAGGTAGGCTGGATGTGCAATCCGATGAGAGAAAAAGCGATGCGTTTGTTCCGTAGGATTAATGTCAAATTTTTAGTTGTCTTTATCAATCATTCTGGCAGAAATCCGCGAAATGTCCTGGCATTATAAAACAAAGCCGAGAATTGATTTCTGCTGTCTCGTCCGCCGTTATGGGCTTGTTGTTGGCAGTGGGTGGGGCGTTTGTGGAGACGAGATAAATCGTGAGAGACGCGATGTTGGAGACGCGATAGTCGCGTCTCTACAAGGTTGGATGGTATGGGGAAACAATGCGTTTGTCATCAACATATTCGCCTGTAGAGACATCGATTTATCGCGTCTCGGAAATCAATGGAATCCAACCTAAAACAACAAGGCCGTTTTCCTCGCGAAGACGGCTTTATTCGATGCTCTTCACCATAATAATCAGTTTTCAATTTTAGAAATCGATAATTTCAATTGGCGTGTTTGTTTCCATTTGATACAAATTTGCTCTAGTGATTTGAATTTCTCCAGCATTATTGCCAATAGGAACATCATATTGATTGCAGTAATTAGTTAGGATTTCAATCTCCATATCAGATGCTTTGGGGTCAATATAGATTTGTTTTATGACCCTTTTCCAATCTATAGAAACATATTCTTCGTGGTTGTTCCGATTATCATTGGCAAGCAGGAAAAAACGGATTTCATTTTCGTAATAAAACTGCTGTCTTTTTATCAGCAACAAAGGAAGCCAGTTTGAACTGTCAACATCCCATACGTCGGAATTAAGTGAGAAATCTCTTATTCTGTATTTGTTTTTTCCAAATCTGTGAAGATTCTTGATTTCGTAATCAGAAAGACGATAAAAAACAGGTCCTTCAAATATGGAAAACTGGTCTGTGACGTTTTTGCTAAATTCGTCGCGAAGTGCATTGAAATCAAGTTCGAATTGAACAACATGTTCACCAAGTCCTGACTTTTCGTATGAATATGTTTTCCAAGAGGCTTCACTTGTCCTGTTTGTCGTGAAACAACAGCAAAATACAGGGTTTGGGAACATGGAATTAGAGGGAGGATAATTGAAGTTGGTTTTGGATTGATAAAACCTGCCTTCGAATTTATCAGGCCATTCGGTAGGCAAGACAAATCTTATGTTTTTATTCTTTAAACATTGTAATGCCGTCTCCAAATTCATATACTTAAAAATTGATTTGTTCTTCTTTGGCACAAATTGCTGTGTTTTCTCACCATTATCAAGAAACACTTGCATATAATGGTATCGATTTGATTTTTCTGGATTCGTCAAATCTGGAATATTATAATAACTTGTTGGTTTTAAGTTGGCACATCTCGAATACAATCTAAGTCCTTTTTTCATAGTTTAAATATTTTACAAAATCATAAATCAAGTATTGTACCAACAATTTTTTTGACAAAATGTCATTTTTTTTGTGACAGAAAACATATGTAACCACTCTCTCCTCAATTAACAACGGCGAAGACTAATCTTAATCTTAGCCATTTATTTAATCCGCAAAACAATGCGGAAGCGGCAGGGCTTTGCCAACAATGGGGCATGTTCCATCATCGAACATGGTCGGCAGCAGGCATACGCAGCAGATTGACAAGCCGCTATTGCAACATTTTGGAATGTGGGGCGGCGCATTGTTGAGGAAGAACAGAAAGGTGAGAGTCGGGCTGCATCCAGCACGAGATTAATCCCTATGTTGGTCGATAGACTGAAGGCCGAATACGGCGATGGATATGGTAAAAGAAATCTTGCTTATTATCGTCAATCTGATGTTTAGTGACTTAGAGATTTTGTACGCGCGTGTACAAAAACTGGAATGGTCGTATAT
>Ga0247610_10007361_pt1 | contig 11317 bp, 10 predicted proteins | sample 174DNAGHGhighgp2_FD_193483 | JGI IMG/M metagenome (GOLD analysis project Ga0247610, IMG submission 193483) | Sheep rumen microbial communities from Palmerston North, Manawatu-Wanganui, New Zealand - 1742 DNA GHGhigh gp2 | ecosystem: Host-associated > Mammals > Digestive system > Stomach > Rumen...
TTGCCATGCTGACAATTCTTAAGGGGTTGCCTTTGGCATACAACAAAGACCTGCAGGAAGATAAAGAAAGTGTTTTCGATGCTGTTGAAACAGTATCCGATTGTCTTGATGTTTTCATTCCGATGATTAAGACCATGAAAACGAACAGGGATAAAATGCTCAGCGCAGCAAAAAAAGGATTCATCAACGCAACCGACGTTGCAGATTACCTTGCAAAAAAAGGAATGCCTTTCAGGGATGCGTATAAACTGTCCGGTAAGATAGTGACTTACTGTGAAGAAAACTCAAAGGTGCTGGACGAACTGTCCATTGAAGAATACAAAAAGATGTCAGACTTGTTTGAAAAAGACATATATGAAGCAATAGATCTGAAAAACTGTGTTGATTCAAGGAATTCGGAAGGCGGAACAAGTTTGTCACAAGTCAAAAAACAGATTGACTTTATAAAAAAATCAACTAAAATATGTTAAGGATAAAATGGTGCAGTTGAATTATCTGCGCCATTACTTTTGGGAGGTGTTATATGGCTGTTGCAAGAAGTAAAAGTCTTACAAACGGGTCCTTATGGGACAAAATACTGCTGTTTGCACTTCCTATAGCTTTGACAGGAATTCTTCAGCAGCTGTTCAACTCCGCGGATATGGCAATAGTGGGAAATTTCGTAGGTACAGAAGCCCAGGCGGCAGTTGGAAGCAATGCACCTCTCATAAACCTTCTTATTAATATGTTCATGGGAATGGCAATAGGAACAAACGTTGTGGTATCGACCGCAATCGGAAGAGGAGATAAGGAAGCCATCAGCAAGGGCGTTCATACATCAATCCTGATGGCAGTGATAGGCGGTCTTGTTGTCATGGCGCTCGGAGAAATTTTTTCCAAGCCTATACTTTCGCTTCTCAACATTCCGGATGACGTATTTGACATGGCGCTCACATATCTCAGGATATACATTCTCGGTATGCCGATGTTCTTCATTTACAACTTTGAGGCCGCAATTTTCCGAAGCAATGGCGATTCCAAAACTCCTTTGATTGTCCTTGCAATGTCAGGACTACTGAATGTCATTCTCAATGTTGTTTTCGTTGTTGTTATAGGAATGAAGGTTGAAGGCGTTGCCATTGCGACGATTGTTTCCAATGCAGTAAGCACAATAGTACTGTTTATTATTCTTCTCAACACGAAGCAGGTAGTAAGGATAACATTTAAAAAGATACGCATTGACGTTAAGACAATGTGGGAGATTATAAAGATCGGTGTTCCATCCAGTATTCAGTCCTGCATGTATTCTGTTGCAAACATTATTCTCCAGACAGGAACAAACTCACTCGGCTCAGTTGCCATGGCAGGTGCTTCAACGGCAAACAACATAACCGCTTTTGCGTGGTTTACTCTCAGTTCTTTTGGTCAGGCATCCACGACATTTACCGGTCAGAACAACGGAGCCGGAAACATGAAGAGGTGCAAAAAGAGTCTCTACCTTTCATTAGGCATCGGGATGATAGTGCTTGTTGTAGTAGCTTCGCTTCTTATGCTGTTTGACGATACACTTTTTGCAATATTCAATAAAGATCCCGCAGTATGGGAATATGCCAGGATAGGTATGTACTACATATTACTGTCATATCCATGCAGTCTCATCCAGGACACGTGTTCGGGGTACCTTAGAGGATTCGGCCACTCCTTTATCCCAGCGGTCATAGCAATAATGTGCATATGTGTGTTCAGAATATTGTGGATTGTTTTCGTCTTTCCGATATACAATACATACTCTTCGATTGCAATTGTATATCCGATTACACTGACTTTGACGGCAATAGCAACTGTTGCGGCGCTCCTGATAATGCGGCCTGCAAAGAAGAGGGAGCTGGAACTGTAGAGACTGGATTCAGAACAAAGATGATAAGAAAACAAAAACGGGAGGCGGTGCCTCCCGTTTTCTAAATCAGTCTTTCCAGAGTTTTGCAGGATACAATCCTTCTTTTCTCTGTTGAATAATGAACTGGGTAAAACCTTCGCTGTCCTCTCTGTATGTGACGCCTTTCCATTTTGCGTTTGTTGGAATAACTTTGACGTCGCACTTGCCTTCAGATATCATTTTCTGGACAGTTGTAGGCAGCAAATACTCACATTTTGTGAGATTCGAACTGTTTTCTGTAAGGAAAGATTTGAAGTTGTTCTTCAGGTAAGAAACCACAGATGGTGTGAAACCAAAACAGTTCATTGAAGTAAGTGAGTTGAGGGCCAGAACTGTTTCCGTTCCGTCTCCGTTGAGATTGACAGCATGGTCTCCTCTGGATTCTATCTTTGTATTCTCAACAATTGTGGTGAGCATTCCGTTTGAGTCTTCAGCACAAATGCCTCTGGAAACGGTACCGTTCTCGCTCAATGTGTTTGAAAGAACATATCCGAGCAGACAATAGTGAGATTTATCTGTATCTTTTGCTGTCTTCAGGAAAGCGGCAAGTTTTTCAAATGTCTCTCTTCCATAGAAGTCGTCGGCGTTTATTACACCGAAATTGTCATGAACATTGTCAAGCGAAGCAACTGCATGAGCGGTTCCCCAGGGTTTGACTCTTCCTTCAGGATAAGTGAATCCTTCAGGGACATCCGGCCTCTGATATGCATAGTCAACATTGACGCCCGAATTTCTTATTCTTTTTGTAATTGTCTGATCAAATGCATCTCTGTGCTCTTCGCGAATCAGAAAAACGATTCTGTCAAAGCCTGCTTTTATTGCATCATAAACAGAGAAGTCTATAATAAATTCGTTATTCTCCGTAAGTGGTGTGAGCTGTTTTGTGCCGCCAAATCTGCTTCCCATTCCTGCGGCAAGTATTACTAGTGTCATTTTTCCCTCCGATTATTGATTGTCCGAATGATATCTTCTGAATTCGCCGCGGCGATTCTTTACCCATGCGACAAATTTGTCGAGCGCTTCGTCACTTATCATTCTTACATCGTAATAAGTGGAGTAGAAACTTGTAAAGGAATCATTATGGTATTTCTGCATAAAATCCCTTGTGGCAAACTCGATATAATCTGCCTTTTTGATGAGCGGATAGTAGTATCTCATCTTACCTTTTTTCTCAGAATAGAGAAACCCCTTTTCGTTTAAACGGGTCAGCATTGTTATCAATGCCGGTACCGGCCAGCCGTGTTCATTGCCTATTTGCTCCATTATCATGGTTGTGGTTACGGGCGGAGTATTATCCCATACCGCCTTCATTACTTCATATTCTGTATCCGGTAATTTTTTCATCAACATCACCTCTTGCCATTTCACTTCGAATTAATTATACACGCGTATAAAACGAGTGTCAATATTATGGACAAAGAATTTGAAAAAAAACAAATTGTTACATTGAAGTTCATGGCAAAAAATCGCAGATTAGCCTTACATACTCTACCACCTTATCAGCATATTTTGTAATGTCTATTCGTTCATGTGTTCATTCCTTGAAGTAAGGTATTTTCTTAGCCTTGTATTGACAATCCCCGTATTTCATGATATAACAACTTGTATAAACTTAAGTCTCATTCATACTGTGAATCAAAAAACAAAAATATTATCTACCTGGAGGTTGAAATGAAAAATGTTTTGTGATATTTATGGTGGCAGCCATTGTTCTACAATTAATGACAGCAGCGTTTGCTGTTGACAATTTTCAAATAGAAAAAATATCAGATTCACTTCTTCAGCAGATGTCCAAGAGCGGGGATGAAGAATTTGATGTGGTAATATGGTTTGACGAACCAGAACTTATATCTAAGTATCGACTTGAGTACAAATATACAATTAAAAAGTGTGAAACAGAAGGTGCAACAATTGAAACAGTAAGAGAGTTGAAAGAAAAATATCTTGAACTTGTAAAAACGACTTATAAGTCTGAAAACGAAAAAAGTGTTGCATCTCTTCATTTGAATAGAGCAGTAGACTACTTGGGTAATTATTCACCGGTTGTCATTACAAAACTAACAAAAGACGAAATATTGAATCTTACAAAAGTCTCTCAAGTTCAGATGTTGTGCCACAATGAACAAATTGAGATTTGTGATGATTATTCGTACGATAACTATAGAATTGATGATTTGACCAGAACGCTCCCAAACTTTACGGGAAATGGAATCATTATTGGCATCTATGATGGCTCTATTCCGAATTCATCTTTTTTGAGTGAGCATAATATTGATTCAAGCCATTGCTTCGGCATTGTAGGCCCAAGTGCAGGCCATGCTGCATTTGTAACTGAGATATGTATGGGATATGCTCCTGATGCAACATACTTCTTTACCGGCAATTCAAATGAATCAAATATTTATCAAATCGAATGGTTGATAAGCCAGGGAGTAGATATAATAAACATTACCGTGCTGTATTCTGGTTATAACAATTATAACGATTATACTAGATGGTTAGACCACGTAGGATACCAACACTTTTTAACAGTTGTTGTAAGTTCAGGCAACTCTGGAACGAATGGTGTTCTAACACCTGGGATGGCATATAATGCAATAACGGTTGGTGGTGTAAAGGATAACAATGGCACATATTCATGGTATAATCATTCGAGCTACTATGATGGTACTGAATACGCATTTAAGCCTGATATGAGTGCAGTAGAAACAAATGGAACAAGCGAGTCTGCCCCTCAAGTTTCTGGAGTTGTTGCACAGATGATGCAGGCGCGTTCAACTTTGATAGCTAGTCCAGATGAAGTAAAAGCCATCTTGCAAGCATCTGTTGACAAAAATCAGAATTACTATACACCGAGTTATCATCTGATTAACAGCTCATTAGAAAGCTATACCAAAATCGGTGCTGGAACCCTTTGTGCAAATAATGCAATTGCTGTTGCATCTGTTTCAGATACCCAATCGGGAGGCGTAATTGGAGGAGTCTTCACACCCACGTCGACTTATACAGATTTTAATTTTTTGGTTGATGAAAACCACCTCGGGAAGAATCTTAGAATTGTTTTATCATTTATGAACCCCGTAGAATGTTCGGGAACTCATTCTTCATCACCAAACACAGCATCGTCAAATGGTTTGGCTGACATTGACGTATATTTTTATCTTCCTGATGATACATTATATGCTTCATCAGTCACAACCAATAATTCCGAAATAATTGATCTAATCCAAGTTCCGTATGAGGGGATATGCAAAATCAGAATAGTTCAAACAACCGCAACAAACGATTATGTTTTCTGTGGTATAGCGTGGCATTATAGCGATTATACAGAATAAGACATATATTTGTTAATTCGAGTCAATACGGGAAGAACCAATAACAACCGTAGTAACAATTATTTACTGCGATGATTAGAAGCTGATAACGGGGGATTATTATGAAACGTATTATTTGGATATCATTGTTGTTATTGTTGATTTTATTAGTGTCCTGTGGCAGAAACACTATCCAGAATGAAACTGTTACAACTACTACTGATAGTATTAAAGAAGCGGAAACCACATTAGACGATTCCGAACAAAATGTATATTATAGTGAATTCACTTATGATGAATGGAAAAACGAAATAAACTATGGTGAGTATATCGAATATGTTGACTCAAACGAAAACATAAAGATGACAATTCGCATATACAAAATAAAGGACGAAAACGGAGATTCAGTCATAAAAAACACTTGTCCGATTCCGATGACTGTAACAGTAGAGAACATTGGGGCCGAGGACATATTCCAAGTCACACCGAGTTGTTGCACCGAACCGGAAGAAAAGCATCATCACAGAATAGGGATTTCTCTTAAAGATCAATATGGAAATGGTCTGCATGATGCACCCGAGTATACAGAACACCTTGCAATGTTAGGGGTGTATAAGATGTCTCCCGGCGATTCATTTGAATATTTATATTGTTTGACTGCGGGCGATGTATATGAACCTTGGATTGGCCAAGACAAGATAGACAAAGTTCATGAAATGGGATATAAGATATCATTTGATGAATTTTGGGTACATGATATTTTTATAAAGTTGTATGATTATACATGTTATAGTATTGAAGAAGTTCATTTTACTGGTCCCATTGGATTTTCTTACAAATTTGTAGATGGTTATACTACATATAATACTGATAATTTTTCTATAGACATAGACATCCCTGTAACTATTGTAAGATAATCCAACATATGTCAATAAAGCAACAATAAATAGGGGGCTGTTTCAAATCACTTTTAGGTTTGCAACAGCCCCATTTACATTATATTTTCTCAAGTATTCTGTCCAAAGCCTCTTTGGCATAGGTGAAAGACTCTTTGTTGTCTTTAAAACTGATGGATGTGTTGAACTTTTCGTGTGCAAGTGAGTTGAGCCCTTCAAATTCGAACAGGTGAGGTTCTATCGTCAGGAAAGTATCGTGCCTGGCTGTTTTGATATAGTCGGACAAAATATCCTCCATCCTCGCTTTTCCGTATCCTGCAGGGACGAAAATCCGATTGTCGAGAGCATCCTTAATATGGAAATACTCTATTCTGTCCTTCAGGATTTCATAACCCTTATATGCATCATGTCCCTTGAAAACCAAGTTGCCCATGTCGAACGTACAGTGAAGTCTTCCTTTGAAGTAGTCAAGCAAATCCAAACAGTTTTCGGCAGTTTCTCCATATATGTCTGATTCGTTTTCATGGCACATCTTCACGTTATATTCATCTGCAACATCAAGCATTTTTTCCAGTCTGAACAGAATCTGATCTCTGTCTTCAGATATGTCCCTTCCGTCAGCGGGGTAGAAACTGAACATCCTTACATAATCCGTGCCAAGCATACAGGCAAATTCACACATCTTTTTAGTAAGATCAAGATGTTTGTCAAAGTCCTCGTCTATCCTGATTTTTCCGAGAGGAGAACCGACGGAATTGGTTTTAAGTCCATAGTGGTCCATTACATTCTTGGTTTCCCTGATGTCTTTTTCGGTCATCTCTGCAATGCCTTTACCGTTCAGGTGCCTTATTTCAATGTATTCAATGCCAAATGATTTCATTCCTTCGCATTGTTCAACCAAATCGTCAGAATATTCATCTGCAAAAGCAGCCAAAATGTACTTTGCCATAATAACCTCCAAGTCTGTACAATAATATTATCTCAAAAACTCAAAAAACTTTCAAGATATTTTACTGAAGAGCCAACCTTTATGTTGCCATTAACGAAAACTTGTGAGATAATGGGAGTAGTATCTACGGGAGGACAGTATGGACATAGGACTCAACCTCTACTCGCTGAGAAATCAGATCAAAGAAGAAAAAGACTTTTACAGTACTATGGGTATTCTCAAAGAAATGGGAATATCTTTCGTACAGTATTCAGGTGCTGAGTTTTTGCCTGAACGAATAAAAAAAGTGTCAGATGAGACATCCGTCAGAGTTGTATTGACTCATGTTCCGTTTGACAGGATAGTGAACGACACAGACAGGCTCATGGAAGAGCATAATTTGTTTTCCTGTTCAAACATAGGGCTCGGAGCCATGGATCAGGCAATTGCAAGAGACGGGAAAAAACTGGAAGAGTTCGTGGAGCAGCTGGAAAAAGCTGCATGCCATATGGCTGGAAAAGGATTCAGTTTCTTTTACCACAACCACCATTTCGAATTCTATAAACACGAATCTGAAACAATTTTTGACTATATAACAGAAAATGCTCCTCACGTGAATTTTACACTTGATACATACTGGGTTCAGTACGGCGGAGCTGATATACACAGAATAATCGAAAAGCTGAATGGTAGAATCGGATGTGTCCATCTGAAAGATTATAAGATTCAGCTCAATAAAGACAATAAGTTCGAACCGGTTTTTGCTCCGCTCGGAGAAGGAAACATGGATTTCAGATCCATAGTTCCTGAGATGAAGAGTGCGGGAACCAAATTTTTCCTTATTGAGCAGGACAATGCGACGGAAATGGAAAGACCGTTCGAGCAGATAGAGAAAAGCGTAAGATTCATCAAAAACAACTTCTAGGAGGCCAAATGGATATCGTAAAATATGGAATTATCGGAATAGGAAACATGGGTGTAACTCATCTGAAAAACTTCATGGAAGGTCAGATTGAAAACGCATGCGTCAGCTGCGTTGCAGACCTGAAAGAGGAAAGAAGGCAATTCGTCAGAGATACATATCCAGGTGTTCAGGTTTTTGAAACCGGTGACGAAATGATTGAAAAAGGCGACATGGATGCTGTGGTAATCGCAACACCCCACTATTTCCATCCATATTTTGCAATCAAGGCTTTTGAAAAGAATCTGCATGTTGTCTGCGAAAAACCAGCAGGTGTATATACAAAACAGGTAAAGGAAATGATTGAAGCATCAAAAAAGTCGAGGGGGCTGTTTACAATGATGTTCAATCAGAGAACAAACTGCTTATACAGAAAAATGCGTGAAATAGTTCTTGAAGGAGGAATAGGCGAAGTCAAAAGAATCAACTGGATTATTACAGACTGGTTCAGGACTCAGTCATATTACGATTCAGGAGAGTGGAGAGCAACATGGAGCGGAGAAGGCGGCGGGGTACTGTTCAACCAGAGTCCGCATCAGCTTGATCTGATTCAGTGGGTTCCCAACATGTCTCCTAAAAGAGTCAGAGCATATTGTAAATTCGGAAAATACCATGACATAGAAGTTGAAGACGATGTGACAGCTTATTTCGAATACGAAAACGGAGCAACCGGGGTCTTCATAACAACAACGGGAGATGCACCGGGAACAAACAGATTCGAAATCTCAGGCACGCTCGGAAAACTGATTTGTGAAAACAACGAACTGACATATGTTAAGAATGCTGTTGAAGACAGTTACCAGTGCAAGACCGAAACACTTCCGTACAAGAAACCTGATACAGTGACAACAATTGTTGAAACAGATGGTGAAAACCCACAGCATCAGGGAATATTCAGAAACTTCACAAATGCAATTCTCGGCAAAGAAAAACTGTTTGTCAACGGCGAAGAAGGACTTTTGGGAGTTGAACTTCAGGACGCATGTCTTTTGTCTGAATGGACAAATCAGATGGTTACGCTACCGATAGACGATGATTTGTACCTGTCAGAATTAAACAAGAGAATTGCAACAAGCAAGAAAAAAACGAATGTAAATGAAAGGCTTCTCGATCACACGGGTTCATATTAATCAGAGAATACAAAAAAACCGAGATTTCCAGAACGGAGTCTCGGTATTGTAGTTATTTTTTTTGTTGTGAAATGGTTAATAATTGTTTATAATATGAATATCAAGTTGCGTGAGCAAAGGAGATAACTAATATGGCAAAGTCAAAGAAAGATTATTTTGGTCTTGCTTGGATAGTCAGTCTGATTCTGGCTATCATCCCAATCACTTCTTGGATATGTGGCTTTATAACCAGATTCTCAGAGGGCAAAATTGTTGCTGGTATTATCAGACTTCTTTTCGGGTTCACAATTGTTTGGCTTCTCGACCTGATTTTCATGATTTTCAGCCACAAGATTTGCAGATTGCTTAATTGCTGATTAGATTTTGAACACAAAAAGGACTGTTCGTCGAACAGTCCTTTTTGTGCGTCAATTTATTTTTTCGGATTCTTCCAGTCGAAGATTTTGTTTGGCTCTTCAAAGGGAAGCTTGAACATTCTTTCGCTTATTGTTTCACCATTCTTTTTGTGCATTATGACATTGACCAGCATCTGGACATCTGACAAGTCGTGACCATGAAATCCCGGTCTGAAATACCAGTAAACATTGTCGGGAACGCCTAGAAAATCGAAGACTTCTCTGGATGCTATCGTTGTCATGTATGAGCCTACAGGATTTGACCAAATGTCACCCGCAGCTTCTGAAACAAACAATGTTCTTGGTGCAATCATTGCTTTCAGATAATGTGTGTCGAACGGGAGTTTATCTTCACATTCGGTATACTTTTCCATTTCCGGACCCATCCAGAAAGAAAAATATGTCAAAAGATCCTTTAACGTTTCGCTCCGCCACTCTTTTTCGGTTTCATAAATTCCTTTCATATGGATTCTGTAACATCCGCACGCACCTGCACAAGTTTCATTCGGATTGACAATTTTTGCTCTCTCGTCCAAAGCTCCGGCAAGGGCGCAAGTCTTGGCTCCTCTTGAGTGACCCGTAAAAGTAAGATAATTGAAGTCGACGGGCAAGTTGAGCTTTTCGAGTGCATCGACACATCTGGAATAGCCCCACGCCCATGCGCCGAGGGCTCCGAATGTGTATTCCGGATATATATTGAAGAGTTGTCCCTGCTGCCTCTTGTCCTTCAGCAAATCGTGCGCAAGTTCAGTTCTGTCAAAGAATACCCAGCCTATTCCGTTATCCAGGGCGGTGTTGATATAATCTCTGTTCATGAAATATTTCCAGCACTGATCACCGGTAATGATGAAAGGTATTTTTCCTTCATACTTGGCAGGAATGAGAACCTGCATTCTGAAAGAAATGCTGTTGTTACGCTTTCCCGTGTGAATCAGGTAAGTGCAGACATCTTTTGCAACATACAGCGTCTCAACATCAAGGTATTCAGGCTCAGGGGGCTGGGTGCCGTATTGGAGTTCAATGGCTGTTTTGTATATTTCTTTTCTTCTTTTGTCCCAGTCCTTTTTTGTCTTCACGGTTTCTCCGCTTTCGAAAACAAATGGATTGGGAAGAGAACCGAGAACTTTCAGTTCAGTTATTCTCAGCATATCTTCTTTTACGCATTCAAATGTATCCATAAAACCTCACACAAAAACACTGAGTTGTTCAAAAGCTTCCTTGATGGAGTTTTCCATGCCGTTTTTCCAAAGGCACTCCAGGGAAATCCTTCCGTTGTAGTTGAGTTTTTTTAATATATTAGACCATTCAGACAGTATTACGCAATCTTCTTTTACAGGAGCGTCCCTGTCGTCGTTTGGTCTTGCCAGATGAACATGGGTCAGTTCGCCTTCGCGCAGGAGATCGAATTCGGAATAATTCTCCTTGTTTTTGAAGAAGTGGAAGAAGTCTACGAGACATCCCACATTGCCGTTGTTCAGCTCGCGTTTCATTCTGATGGCGTCGCTTAAGGTGTTGATGTAGTTTGTTTCATTATAGTTGAGCGGTTCAATGTACAGCTTAATTCCAAACCCGGCACCTGTATCAGCAAGTGAATTCACAAGAGACATAAAAATATATTCGGCCTTTTCTCTTTCCATGTCAACAGGAATTGATCTTGCCCTTCCGCTTCCGATGACACAATAGTCACTGTCAAAGCAATTTGCAATTTCAAAATTTCTTTTTGCGTATTCGACTATTGAATCCGCAGAATCGCAGTACAGCGAAACATCACCTGAAAA
>Ga0247610_10007362_pt1 | contig 11316 bp, 8 predicted proteins | sample 174DNAGHGhighgp2_FD_193483 | JGI IMG/M metagenome (GOLD analysis project Ga0247610, IMG submission 193483) | Sheep rumen microbial communities from Palmerston North, Manawatu-Wanganui, New Zealand - 1742 DNA GHGhigh gp2 | ecosystem: Host-associated > Mammals > Digestive system > Stomach > Rumen ...
AAGGCTTAACGAACTTCTTTTAGATGAGAATGCCCATTTGGGAGACATGATGCAGAAAGCCTTGCGATATCTGAACAAATTCTGGAAGCAACTATTCACTTACTCCTTTAACCATACCTTCATCGCGACTTGTCAGATGATGGGACTGTCAGTATTGAAATATTTTAAGAACCTCTTTGCAGCCATTGCTGCTGGACGAACAGATTACGAACGCTCGGCTTTGCCGCTTGTTCCCGTAAGGGTCTCAAGAATATGTTGCCTATGACACTTGGTGTTTGTAAGGCAGCTTAAAAAACAATAAAAAACTTAGTCAATTTTAATGTGTTTTACCTGAAAGGGCCACCTTTTAGGGCTATACGTCAGAATTGGCTGCTTACGAGTCGTGACAAAAGTCGATGAAGTCATGGTATTGACCTGAACAGTTTTGTTCACAGCCAGTGGCATAAGCATGCCAGGACTGCATAAATAAAGTTAAAAACAAAGATTTTCCAACTTCTTTACAAACTCTTAGAATCCTCATTCACACTGAGGATGTAGAGATTTTGGGACCAAGATTCGGACGCATACTAATCGCTGAATAGTTACAAAGTTCAGTAACTATTCAGCGATTGCCATATAGTAGTTGCCCGTGCTTAGAATAAAGCCCGGATAGCAGCGTATGGTGAGTTATTGTGTTTCTTAGTGGTCTCTACGATGGAGAGCAGATCGAGGAATGCATTTGCTCCAGCATCGGAACGGAAGGTACCGGAGTTCTTCATCTTAATCTTGACCTTTCTGATGCCCCTTTCACTTGCATTATTATCGGGAGGTATCGCTGGATTCTCGAGGAAGTTGAAGATGCAGTCCCTGCACTTGATGAGTCCATTCTTTAGTTTCCCGAATTGCTCTGCCATGTGTTCAAGGTTTTCTGTCAGCAGCCCGTCAAGCTTTATCAGCCACGGCTGTTTGTCAATGACGGCCTGGGGATTCTCGTTCCGCTCGTGGACGGCCTGCTGCAACAGGCTCTCGACATTTCCCGACCACTGTTGTTCTTTGTCCAGTTCGTTCAGGTATTGCAGCTCACGCAGCAGGTGTGCCACGCAGACCTGATGTTTCAGGAAGTTGAGCGTGAAGTAGGCGCTGTGGCGGTCGGTGACGGCAACCATTCTTTCGAGTGAGCTTCCGAAGCGGCTCTCCAGTTCCTTGTGCGAGCGTCCGCTACCATGGAACAGGAGCGTGAAATAGACGGTCTGTGCTATCCACGCCCAGTCAAGTTTCTTGTTGCAATAGAGCCCAGATTCATCAAAGCCTACGACGGCAGACTTCATGATGCACTCCTTTATCTTCTCTATGGCAGGCGCGGCATTCTTCCTGGCTTCGTTAACCCAGTTCACAAACGAGCCCTGGCTGATTTCCAGACCGAACACCTCCCTGAAGAAGTTGTCTATACGGCCGTAGGGCAGGAACATCACCACGCTTAGATAGACGACCAGTGACTTGACGGTAGCATCATATACCACGGCATTGGAGCCGCGCTTGCGGGGAGCATGCGACTGGATGCGCTTGCCGCACTGCTTGCAGACTGTGATGTAGTGGCGGATCTCCTTCACGACAGGCTTCAGATCTGGGATGGACACGACCTGCGTCACATAGTCCAGTATGCGTTCGCAGTCCTCCAGCGAGGCTCCGCACTTGGTGCAGTAGTTGGCCGCTATGTCTTCGGTCTCATCTGGTGCCTGTGTCATCTTCAAGGTGCTGCCCTCATGTCCCTCCTGTCCGCCAGGCTTTCTGCCTGTCGGCTTGCGCAGAGTCTTGGTACGGCGGACGGCCTCGTCCTTCATGTTCTCCTTAGAGGGAGGAGTGCTGCTGTTGCCGGAATTCTTGTCGGGGGACTCGTATTTGGCGAGTTGAGTGCGGAGTGACTCATTCTCTTTCTTCAGATTGCGGATTTCCTTATGCAGGGCCTCCGTATTACGATTAAGGTTACAGATTTCAGCATGCTGCGAGTTTATCGTCTCGCGCATCAACCGCATTTCCTCAGTCATGGTCAGCAGTGCCTCCGATATGTCCGTAACCTTCTCGTTCACAGGTGCAAAGGTACGAAAAATATCTGAAACAGCCAAACTTTTTAACAACTATTTCTTATATATTTTGCTGATAATCAGATGTTTACAAAAATACGATTCGTGAGAACCCGACGAATGAGAATACTCGTACCCCTATACGGGATTGTAATCTGTTAGCGAGGTGAAAATACTAACTAAAGGGCAGAATGGGATAATCGCTGAATAGTTACAAAGTTCACAAGCAGTGTTAAAAAACAAAAAATATTGGGGTTGTTGATGCCTTGTGTTATTGATAATTATTAAATTTGTAGCCAACTTGGGATAAAAATTTAAATTATGAGAGTAACATCTGATAATTATTCGACAGTGGATTTGGATACCCTTCCAATCAATAACGATTGGGATGGTAGAGATGTATCAGAGAGTCTGATGCATCGGATACATGCATACCCCGCCAAGTTCCCTGCCTTTATAACGACCAAGGCCATACAATATGCCGAATCGAAAGCCGTCCACGTGGATACCGTAGCTGATATATTCTGTGGCTGTGGCACTGTGGCTTACGAGACGGTGAAAGCCAAGCGCCACTTCTGGGGGTGTGACATCAATCCCGTTGCCACCTTGATAGCCCGCACGAAGAGCCGTCATTACGATAACAGCCGTCTGGCGTCCTACTATGAGCAGATGGTCAATGCCTTTGCTATGCAGACCTTTGATCCGGCAGATGCCATAGCCAACAATGAACGCGTCAAGTACTGGTTTCTGCAGCCGCAGATAGAAGACTTGAGTAAGTTGAAGCAGTCCATCGAGACTGTGGTAGACGATGAAACTTATCGTGAGTTTTTCCTCTGTGCATTCTCCAACATATTGAAGTCCTGCTCTCGTTGGCTCACAAAGTCTATCAAGCCACAAGTTGACCCCCTTAAAAAGCCGCACGATGTAATGTCAGCTTTCAGCACCCAGGTAAAAATGATGCAGAAGGCCAATCTTGAAAACGAGATAGACGGAGGTTTGGCAGACATTGAGACCGCCAATTGCCTTTCGCGAGAAGTGGAGCGACCCTTTGTAGATTTGCTGGTCACCAGTCCGCCATACGTCACCTCTTACGAGTATGCCGACCTGCACCAGCTGTCCACCCTTTGGTTAGGCTATGCGTCCGATTACCGTACCTTCCGCGAAGGCACTATTGGCAGTTTGCATGGCGAGAACCGCTTGTCCGAGCATTTGAAGAAATTGAACCATACCGGTCAGGACATCGTTTTCAAGCTCTATGCTACCGACAAGTCCAAATGCCGTTCCGTGTCACAGTATTATATAGACATGCAGAATGCCGTGAAGAAAGTGTATGAGATGATCCGTCCTGGTGGTGCTGCCCTTTTTGTGATAGGCAATACCGAGTACAAGGGCGTAAAGATAGACAATGCCCGTCATTTGGCAGAGGCGCTGTTGGTAGAGGGTTTCGAAGACGTGGAAGTTGACCGTCGCAAGATATCCAATAAGATCCTCACCCCTTACCGCGATGCGGTAGGAAAGTTCACGACCGACAAAAACAGTCGTAAGATATATTCCGAGGAGTTTATCATATTCGCAAAGAAACCGTTATGTCAGAACAATTAAAGATACGTCCATACGCCCGTCTGCTCACGATGCTTGGCGATCAGCTTATCAAGAATGAGCAGATTGCCGTTACGGAGCTGATGAAGAACTCCTACGATGCCGATGCCGACTGGGTGAAGGTGTCGTTTGAGGGGTTTGGAGATAATTGGAAAGTCCTTCCAGAATCCAAAATAGTTATTGAGGATAATGGAGTAGGAATGACAAAAGAAGTTATTTCTGAATCATGGATGAATCCTGCAACACCCAATAAAGTAGAGCGTGAGAGAACAGCCAAAAAGCAAAGGATTATACAAGGTGAGAAAGGAATTGGCCGTTATGCGATGCTAAAGTTGGGTAGGAAGGTGGAATTGACCACACGCTCGGAGGACAAGAAAGAACAAGGTGTTGAGTATTCTGTAAGTCTGGATTTGAGTGATTATGATGACAATTTCTTTGTAGATGGCGAGGAAGGAAGGGAAGGACTTTTTCTCGACACTTTGCAATTTGAACTATCATCCGCTCCTCCAGCTGTAATTGTGGGAAAAGATGTCGTGGTAAATAACATTCTTTTTGAGGGATTTAAGAATACACATGGAACAAGAATAGAGATAAGTAAGTTACGCGGCAAATGGACGCAAAGGAAGGTTGAAGATGTCAAAGAAAGTATAATAAGATTTGGAAGTCTTTTTGACGAGATTATACTTGATGAATCATCACGAGATGAGAGGTCATCTGATGCGAAAATGACAGTTGGTCTGTATCGAGATGAGGAGAATATCACAGGCGATGACAAAACTGAGCAGACCTTTCTTGGAAATCTGTTTGATACGAAGACTGTTATTAGAATAACCGGTGGACATTATAATTCCACTTTGCAGGAGTTGTATTTCAAAGAAAATGATGTCCCTAAGACCATTCGTGTCGCAAGTTCAGATTTTCGTGGACAGCGTATTTATAAAAAACACTTTGGTGAAGGTGACAAAACACGAACCGTATCAGATTTCGGAGATTTTGAATTTGATTTTTATATATTCGATTTCAATGCAAAAGAAACTAAATATGCGTTATCTGAAGAAGCCAAGAAGATAATACGATCACATAGAATCTATCTTCTCCGTGATGGAATCCGCGTGTTACCTTATGGTGATTCCACTGATGATTGGCTGCAGATAGATATAAGCCGCGGTACAATTAGTGCAGGCAATTTTTTCAGTAACGACCAGATAGTGGGGCGAGTTAAGATAACAAAGACAGGCAACCCCCACCTGAAAGATAAGACAAATCGTGAAGGTTTGATTGATGACGAAGATTTCACAGGTGACTTTATCTGTATTATCCAATCCTTTCTTTCTTATCTTCGCATGCAGAGCTATAAAGTCTATTTAGAGAACGAGAAGAAGCAAAAGGATATTGACGTAGTAAAATCCCAGCGTGTAGAGAAAGAGATAAATGACTTGAAGGATTATTTCAAAGAGAATAAAAAAGCCAGGGATTTGTTTGGTCAACTTGAAAAAACATACAAAGCTGAGCGTAAATACCTTTTGGAAAGAGCTCAACGTACTGAAGCCCTGGCAGCAGTCGGGCTTTCCGTTGAGACAGCCAGCCATGATATAATGTTGATGTACGGAAGAGGGATAGACACGCTCTCAAGGCTATTGAAAGCAAGTCAAGACCCAGACTTCGATTGCCATTCAGCATTTGACGAACTCACTAAGCTATATGGAATGCTTACCTATGTGAAGAACCAACTGTCTGATATGCAAAAGCTATTTGTTTCGTCAAAACAGTCGCGGAAGAATATCCGAGTGAAGGATATGCTGGACAAAGTGATAAGTATTTACCGCAATAGTCTAAAAGACAATCGCATTAGAATAGATATATCAGAAATAGGATCTCCTCTTATCGCCAAATGTACAATGGCAGAGGTTTTACAGATTCTAATTAATCTGATAGACAATTCAATTTACTGGCTTAATACTATTGACAACGACGACAAAACAATTCTCGTGACACTTGATGGCAATTCAACTCAGATGATATTTTCTGATAATGGGCCAGGTGTCAGGGATGACGATAAGGCTTATATATTTGAACCTTTCTTTTCAGGGAAAGGTTCAGAAGGTAGAGGTTTGGGTTTGTATATTATCAGGAGTATATTGAATAATAATGATTATTCTATACATCTTGCAGACATTCATCAAGAAAAGAAACTGAGCGGAGCAAACTTCGTGGTATCATTTATGAAAGACAGTGAAGATGGATATTAAGAAATTGTTTTCAGGCGTAGGCATTGTTATAGATGACATGCTGGATGAAGTTGAGATTCCTGACAAAATTCATGAAATCGTTTCTTCCTTGGAAGAGGCGAAGATGCCTTTGGTAAAGTATAATAGCCTTCCTGATAATGAAACCATAAGTAATCTCCGGGGAGCAAGTTTTATTCTACTTGACTGGCAACTATACAGGACCCTTAGTATTATTGACGGACAGGTTGAAACGTTGAAAGTGGCAGACCATGTAATAAGCAACAACAATAGAGTAAACACAACCTTTGTAGGAAAACTGCTATCAGAAACGTCCGTTCCTATTTTTATCTTTAGTAACAAGGACGATGTTCGGGATTGTTTGATAGAAAATGGCATTTCAGAGAACAAGCTGAACAGTTCACCGGTTTTTATAAAGAAAAAGGAAGAACTGTTCAATGAGGCAAATACCTTCAGCCTGTTTGAGGAGCTTGAAGAATGGGTAAGAAGTAAATCCGCCGTATATGTACTTAAAGAGTGGCTGTTGGCTTTCAATACTGCTAAGGAAGACCTGTTGAATGATTTCTCTCAAGGTTCTCAATATTGGCCAGGCATCATTTGGGAAAGTGCTGATGCAGACAGTGTAAATGCGTCAGATGAAGTTTCTTCTTTGATGATGCGGAATATAGCGTCAAGGATGACCCCTGTTGAATTTGATGCGGCTATAGTGACAAATAAGGCAGATGTTGATGACAAGGAAGCGTTGCTAAAAGTTCTACAGGCTCAACGATACATGAAGGTTGATCATGAATCAATGGCTGTGGTTGGAGATGTATATGTGTTTGAGCCGGACAAGATTGACGATCAAGGCATTCACAGTAATCCAGAGAACAAAGAAATAGCAATAAATATCAGGCCTACATGCGACTGCGTATTCAGGGAAGGTGCGCCCTCGTATATCTATTTGATTTATGGTAGTAAACTCAGTGAAGGTGCCCAAAAGGAAAAATATCTTAGCAAGTACCATAAATTTGAGGAGCTTGATGTTGATGCGATAGTTGGACCTATAGTTGATAATTCATACTATTCATTCAAGTTTAAAGATATAGAGATTGTTGATTTTAATTCTTATAAGCATCTTAGGAAAGGACGGGTCTTGGAACCGTTTATATCTCATATAACCGAAAGATATTCTCTTTATATCCAGCGACATGCATTACCAAGTCTGCCTGAGTATGCAGTGTGTGCTAAAGTGCCGGGTGAAAAGCCAAAGGATATACAAATAAGAACATTGCAGGAAGAGAACGAGCGATTAAAAAATATAATCTCCAATTTGAAAGATAATAGAGAGGCAATTGAACGGAAAAAGAAATCACTCATTGTAAGAGTGAAATGCAAGGGGCGCAAGAGGAGATAATTGGATTCTGGGAATTGTTGGTAAGAAAGTACATATAAAGTGTCCTTACCGCCACATCTTTTCACAGTTGGAGATTTACGAACAGTACTTCAATTCTCTATGTAGATGACGAAGGCACCGCCCAGATGCTGTTCACCCCTGCTGAACATCATCACTCAGTGGCTCGTGAGCGAGCCCGCCACCATCAAGGCTCTGTACGAAGGCTTGCCCGATGCCGCTAACGCCCATGTGGCTCAGAGAGATGGGAAATAGCGTGGGCACGAACGCCGCCGAACGCTACAGGCACATTTGCGGGACAAGCCCGCAAATGTGCCTGTAGCTCAGAAGCGGTACATCCCAAAGCCCGCGAGCGAACTTCCAGTTGTGAGATAAATAAAACGCCGGAGGCGGCAGAAACTGCAAAAAAAGATAAAGAATGGAGATAAAGGATATAACAGGAGTTGGTGAAATAGTCAAGCGAGTGATTGACTGTCTTGACAAGGGTGTCAGCTCGCTCTTGTCTCCGTTTGCTTACAAGCGGATGGAGAGGGCGAAAATGCTGATAGAGCAGGAACGCTCTGACCAGAACGCCATCATTGCTCTCAAGGATGCTATGGCTCAGGACATGATAGAAGTGGCACGTACCTCAAGAGACCGCAATCAACTCCATAACATAGCGGAAATCTATGGTGGGGCTATCCGTGAACTTCAGGACTTTGCCCCATCGCAACTGCCTGTTGCACTGCCTTCAGACGACTGGTCAGCCCTATTTTATGATAGCGCCAAAGACTGCTCCGACGATGACATACGTGTGATATGGTCGAAGATACTGGCAGGAGAGATAAAGAGTCCGGGTACTTATTACAAACGTACACTCACCAATCTGAAGCAGATGGAACGTCACGAAGCCGAGTGGTTTGTGAAATTGTGCAAGTACGTTATAGAAGACACTTACGTGCCGGAACTTGTATTGAACGAAGATTTATTTCCGTTTAATGAATATCAGTCGCTGGTAGATTGCGGGTTCCTTAATGCCAACCACGGCTCTATGGAAGTCAAGTTCGACAGTATGCTCCCTTTGCGGGATAAAGAACTTCATGTGAAGATTAAGGACAGACCCTACCACATGAATGTCATCATACTGACAGACACGGGTATGCAAATCAGCAAGCTGATAAGCGTTGAAGCAGATACTGTGTTTGCAGAGAAACTTGTGGAACAGATAAACAAGAGTGAAGTTGCGACGGCTATTGTAAAATGAGCCAGGAAGCCGCTTGGGCGATGAAGCATTATAGTAGGTTCTTTATACTGAGGACTTTAAGAAACTGTTTGTTGCTGTTCTAAAAATATATGAGCCCTATTTCAAAATACCTGCAAAGGAACAAAAAGTTTGGACTTTAATTGGCTGCCAGAAAGAAATAGCTGAAAGGTGCTTGATGACAATTTCAAAAAACCTTGAAACCTGGGGCTATCGGGATGCCTTCTGGAGTAAGTATAAGAGGGTGTTCAATTATAAGGATTAAGTCATATGACTCAGGAAGAACGTTGGATAATTCGATATGAAGAAGTGGTTGGCTTTATTGAGTCTAACCATAGGAATCCGTCAAAACACCGGATTGAGGAGCATGATATGCTTAACTGGTACAAGGCCAACAGGAAAGCTCTTAATGCAGGGAAGATGAAGGCTGAGCGAGTGGAGAAGTTTGGAAAACTTCTGGAAATGACGGAACAGTATAGGAGGAAGAACCAGTATGAATAGTGGTCGCGATAATATCGCAACATACAGGACAAAAAGAAACTCGATGGGAGAATCATCGAGCACTGTGACAAAGAATAAATAATGAGGCAGCTCGATACTACATATCATAGCGGGATGGCTGGGTATCTGATGGACTTCGGGTTTGGAGGGTTCATTGGGTACGGGAAAGGTGTGCCTGTAGGATTGGTGATGGAAGAGCTGAATATAAGCATGAGGTATTATTAGGAAGATAGCCCCTGCGTAGAAGTGCAGGGCTTGGCGGCTATCTCAACGGGTGAACCGTTGAGCACTGTTAGTATATAAGCATCCCCCGATTCAGTTTTTCGTGAGCTGGGTCGGGGGATGTCTTTTTTGGTCACTGGCGGCGGTAGTTGCCGATGACTTTGTAGATTTCGACGATGATGTCCTTGGGGATGCTGGACTCTTCGGGAGTGCCATCGACCATCTGTGTGAAGTTGATGGACACGGCCAACTGCCACATCAAGAATCGGCCAACCGTCACATCAAGAATCGGCCAACTGTCACATTAAAAATCGGCCAACTGCCACATTTATTGTTAAAAAAGTGGCTGAATTTGAAATTTAATTTGTATCTTTGCACCAAAATAGTCAAGAATATGGAATATAAGAAAAGAATTGCAGACCAAATACTGGCAGATAAGTTGGAAGCTTCAGGTGCTGTTCTAATTGAGGGACCAAAGTTCTGTGGTAAGACAACATTAGCTAAGCAACAGGCAGGTAGTGTTCTGTCAATGGCAGATCCTGATAAGTTGAGTCAGAACTTAGCTCTTGCAAAAACGAATATTACGAAACTTTTGGTTGGTGATACGCCAAGGCTGATAGATGAATGGCAGATTGCTCCCCAGTTTTGGGATGCGGTGAGAAATGAGGTGGATAGACGAGAGGATGATGGACAGTTTATACTGACTGGTTCTGCTGTACCTCCTAAACCGAAGAAGGATAAAGAGGGAAATGTGATACAGGAGGAACAGATACATCATACTGGAACTGGAAGAATTTCACGTCTTAAGTTACGTACGATGACATTATGGGAGTCGGAAGACTCAACAGGAATGGTAAGTTTGGGTGAATTATTTAAGAATCCAGAGTCTGTTGATGGTGAAAGCCATATAGATTTGGATAGACTCGCATATCTTACTTGTCGAGGTGGATGGCCAAAGGCTGTGCTGAAAAAGAGCGATAAAGCTGCTCTTGCACAAGCATTCGACTATTTCGACTCTGTGGTTAATAGTGATATCAAGAGAGTGGATGATGTAGATAGGGATGAGGAACTAGCCAAACGCATCATGCGTTCTTATGCTCGTAACCAGGCTAGTCAAGCAACGGCTGGAACAATATTGGCAGACATCAAGAACAACGGTGATGAGCAAATGTCTGAGAATACTGTGTACAGTTACATTAAGGCGCTAAGGGAAATCTTTGTTATAGAAGATTCTATTGCGTGGAATCCAAATTTGAGGAGTAAGACAGCTATCAGGACTTCGGATACTCGATATTTTATAGATCCATCCATTGCTACAGCAGCTTTGGGTTTGGGTCCAAACGATTTGATTAATGACTTGAATACGTTTGGCCTTATTTTTGAAACACTTGCTGTGAGGGATTTACGTGTCTATGCAGAGTCGTTGGATGGAAAGGTCTACCACTACAGGGACAAGAATAATCTTGAGTGCGATGCGGTCGTTCATCTTCGAAATGGTTCTTACGGTCTGATAGAAGTAAAGCTCGGAGGATATGAATTAATAAAAGAAGGGGCTGAGAGTCTAAAAGCACTATCAGATAAGATTGATACTACTAAGATGAAGAAGCCTTCCTTCTTAATGGTTTTGACAGGTGTTGGTGACTATGCATACAAGCGTCCAGAGGATGGGGTGTTAGTAGTTCCAATCGGATGTCTAAAAGAATGAATAACGATTATTTCGCATGGTGACAGTACTCATATTGTTGAGACGGTAAAGAGCATTCTGTCACAGACGTACCAGAATTCTTGCGTCCCTATGGTAGCAAGCGCCGCAAGCGTCGAGCGGGGAATTGTTGTTTGTGGCAAAAACGGATGATGAGAGCCTTAAGCCATTTTCGTTATTGAGAGAGGAGGATATCAAGATTCAAAAGATGGCCGGTAAGGTGTTGACGGATTCATATAGCAATAGCAGAATCAAGGCGTCGTTTATTGTCGGGGAAGATAATGACACTCCAAGAAGAAATTCCGCTTTGGCTAATGCCCAAGGGAGATGGATAGCTTTCCTTGATGCTGGAG
>Ga0247610_10007365_pt1 | contig 11315 bp, 11 predicted proteins | sample 174DNAGHGhighgp2_FD_193483 | JGI IMG/M metagenome (GOLD analysis project Ga0247610, IMG submission 193483) | Sheep rumen microbial communities from Palmerston North, Manawatu-Wanganui, New Zealand - 1742 DNA GHGhigh gp2 | ecosystem: Host-associated > Mammals > Digestive system > Stomach > Rumen...
GCAAGGAGGTCATCAACGAGGAAGAACTCATCGCCCTTATGACCGAGCGCGAAGACCTGAAGTACTGCACCGACATCGCCCCCGACGCATTGGACGAATTCAACAAATTCGAAAAACGCTTCTTCGCCACCCCGAAAAAACAGGGTGCTGAAACCGCTGAAGCCAACATGAACGCCGGTCTGGCTGCTGCCACCCAAATCGTAAACTTCTTTGTCAATGGCGATAAAAAGTTCCAAGTGAACAAATAATCGTCCATACCGCTATTTTTTATAAGAAAGGGCAGACTGCTAAAGTCTGCCTTTTTCTTTGTCCTTCAAAAAAACATGCCCGAAGTAATAAAAAAATCGTATTTTTGCCGTTTCTAAAAATATCAGCTTTATGAAAAAAGTAGCTTTATTATTGGTTTTTGGTTTATCCGCTGCGTTCATGTATGCGCAAAGTGCTTTGGTACCTGTAGGTGGGGACGCTCAAAGCAACACAGGCAGTGTCAGTTATACGGTAGGACAAGTTGCCGCAAGCACAGCCTCCAACAATAACGGGTCTATTTCCGTTGCAGAAGGCGTGCAACAGCCTTACGAAATCATGACCGTCGGAGTGAACCATTATCCGGGGATTACCCTTAACGCGAAGGTCTATCCGAACCCCACGGAGAACCTTGCACAATTGGAACTCAACGGTTTCGAAATCCCTAACGATGGCCTGCAGGCATACCTGTTCGACGGCAACGGCAAATTGCTGCAAGTCGTCAATGTCACGAGTGACCTGACCACTTTCCAAATCGGCCACTATGCAACAGGCAACTACCTGCTGGAACTGAAATCTGGAAACCAATCCTTAAAAACTTTCAAAGTCGTCAGAAAATAGCTACTTTTTATTCTATCGTTTGTTTTTATGACTATAAAAAACAATTGTACTCTCTTTATTCTGTTATTTTTCATGGCATTCGCCGGTTTTGCACAGAATGCCGTCCTCAAAGGTTTCACATATGATGAGTCCACGGGTGAAATCCTGCCCTACTGTACTATCCAGCTGATGGGCACCACCTACGGTGCTCTGTCGGACGTTTCGGGTGCGTTCCTCATCAACAAAATACCTGCAGGAACCTACACCGTAAAAGTCTCTCAACTGGGCTACGTAGATCTTTTGGACACAGTTGTTTTTTCAAGCAACGGTACCATAACCAAACGATACACGGTCTCTCCAAGTTCGCAAACACTTGACGCTGTGCAGATTGTGGGCGAGAACACCCGCAAGGAACAGGAAACCCGCACCGCAGTCATCAGCGTTACCCCGAAAGACATGAGCAAGATGCCGGCTATCGGCGGACAACCCGATTTCGCACAATATCTGCAAGTGCTCCCCGGTATCATCTCCACAGGCGACCAAGGCGGACAACTCTACGTGCGCGGCGGTACTCCTGTGCAGAATATGCTGCTTCTCGACGGTGTCATCCTTTTCAACCCGTTCCACTCCATAGGCATTTTCTCCGTTTTTGACATGGACATCATGAGCAGTGCGGATGTCTATACCGCCGGTTTCGGAGCGGAGTTCGGCGGCAGAATCTCCTCGGTGATGGACATCAAAACCCGCGACGGTAACATGAAACGGCTTGCTGGTAAGGTCGATGTCAGCAATATCGGTGCCCAGCTTCTTCTCGAAGGTCCCCTGGTGAAGCTCAAGGACGACCGCAAAACCTCCCTCAGCTTCATCCTTTCCGGAAAAGGATCTTTCCTCAACCACTCCTCCAAAGTGTTCTATCCCTACGTCGAAAATCCCGAAGGACTACCCTACAGCTTCCTGGATCTTTATGGCAAAATTACGCTTGCTTCTAAAAACGGTACCCGCTGGAATCTGTTTGGTTTCAACTATGACGATCGTGTAAAATACAGTTCTATAGCTAATTACGGATGGAACAACTGGGGCATCGGGACTAATTTCCTCATTGTACCCGGTGATGCTCCCACCACCATTGAGGGCTCTCTGGCCTATTCCAAATACGAATCCGAACTCCACGATGTCAACTATAAACCCAAAAAGAGCTCCATGGGCGGTTTCACTTTCGACTTTGGCTTCAATTACTACTTGGGTAACAGCTTCTTAAAGATGGGTATTGATGTGGTTGGTTACAACACGGACTACCAGTACTACACCATATATAATTCATTGCGCGAAATTGAGGACCACACCACCGACATGTCCATTTTCGTCAAATACAAATACAATTTCCACAATAAACTGTTGATCGAACCGAGTTTCAGACTGCAGTATTACTATTCGCTCGGCGAGGTTTCTCCCGAACCGCGTTTAGCTATCAAATATAACATACTCAAGAATTTACGCCTGAAAATGGCGGCGGGCATGTACTCCCAAAACCTCGTGGCAATCAGCTCCGACCAAGATGTGGTCAGTCTGTTCAACGGTTTTATCTCCTCGCCGTTGGATGAGGATTTGCTACCTAGCACCATGTTGAACAGCGACCAAGGGATCAAGGGTCGTCTGCAGAAATCGCAGCACGTGATTCTCGGTTTGGAATATGACCCCATCAACCCGTTGAGTATCAACATTGAAGGTTACTTCAAGAATTTCTCCCAACTGATTTCCGCCAATCGTTACAAAATGACGGATGAAGATAGCGAATTCATCTGGGAAAAAGGACAGGCATACGGCGGTGACATCTCCGTCAAATACGAGCAGAAAGGCGTATATATTTGGTTTGTTTATTCCTTGGGCTGGGTGAAGCGCAATGACGGCAGAATCATCTACTATCCGCATTTCGACCGTCGCCATAATATCAACTTGGTGGCCTCCTACGCTTTCGGAAAACGTCGTTCTTGGGAAATCAATTGCCGTTGGAACTTCGGTACGGGATTCCCGTTCACGCAGACTCAGGCCTTCTATCCGCACTATGACCCGTCTAACCTCAACGAGGACTACACCACGGTCAACGAGGATGTCTATTTCATGCTGGCCGAATTCAACGGTGCCCGACTGCCCAGTTACCAACGCCTCGACCTCGGTGCGAAAAAGAAGTTCTTCCTTACCCAACGCCAAACCCTCGAAGTCAGCGTTTCTATGACCAATGTTTATAACTGTAAGAACGTGTTTTATGTAAACAGATCGACAAATGATGTCATTTATCAGCTGCCGTTCCTTTACTATTTTGGCGTCACCTGGCGTTTCTAAGTTAGAATTGTCAATATAAGATATTGAATTTCAAAAATATACAAGAAAAATAAAAAAAATTCAAATCGGATGTCGCGCAATCAAAAAAAAGTGTATTTTTGCGCCATCAAACAACGAACGGATCGGTAGTTCAGTTTGGTTAGAATACATGCCTGTCACGCATGGGGTCGCGAGTTCGAGTCTCGTCCGGTCCGCAAAAATTTTAGAGACGCAATGCATTGCGTCTCTACTTTTTTATATCCCAAAATACCACAGCAAAATTCTTTTTCTTAAACTGGAAATTTCGTAGTTTTGCAAACTAATTTGATTTGACGATTGAAGTATGGAAGAAATCAAGACCACAGCGGATTTGATAATTCTGGTAGCAGAATGTACGGCGTATGACTATAAGGTTGAATTAGAGGAGCGGAAACCCAAAAGTTGGCTGAAGAGCGTGAGTGCTTTCGCCAACACTCGGGGCGGTTCGCTTTTCTTCGGCGTTGATAACGATGGCGTTGTCAGAGGTCTGGATGATGTACAGCATGTGTGTGAAGCCATCAGCATACACATCCGTGACCGGATGGACCCGCTGCCTGATGTGGAGATGATTCCGTTGGAAGTGGAGGACAAGAAAATTTTGCAGGTCAAAGTACACGAAGGCAACTACACACCCTACTATTATGTCGGTGACGGTCAGCGCGTCGCATACGTGCGCAATGGCGAAGAGAGTTTGCCCGCCACGGCGGAGGAGATGGTTCGTCTGGTGCTGAAAGGTTCTAACAGGACGTTTGATTCTTTACGCACGGATTGTAGAACGGATGACTATTCGTTTGCGTTGCTGGCAAGTACTTTCAGGGAACGCACGCAACAAGAATGGGACAAAAAGTATCTGCAATCGTTCGGGCTTGTGACCAAAGATGGATACCTCACGAATGCAGGAATGTTGTTTACGGACTATTGTGAGCTCAGCCAATCGAGACTGTATTGTACCCGATGGGCGGGACTTGAGAAGAACGATGCTCTGAACGATGCCGAGTATAAAGGGAATATCCTGCTATTGCTGCTTGAAGCGATGAACTTCGTGAAGTCGAGCACGCGCAAAGGGTGGGAAAAGTTACCTGATGGCAGAAAGAATAAGCCGGAGTATGCGGAGAGAGCCGTGCTGGAAGCGTTGGTAAACCATTTCATCCATCGCGATTACACGGTGATGGGCGGCGAGGTGCATTTGGACATCTACGACGACAGGTTGGTGATTACCTCTCCTGGCGGAATGTACAACGGACAAAAGGTGCAAGACCTTGACATTGAAGAGGTATCATCTGACAGGCGGAACCCGATATTGGCCAACGTGATGGCTCAGTTAGACTATATGGAGAAGCGGGGCAGCGGATTGAAGCGTATCTGCAATGAGACTCAGAGTTTGGAGTCATATAAGGAAGACCGGAAACCGAAATTCAAGTCCTCCTCCAGCCACTTCATAACTACCATTTATTCAATGGAATATGAGCGTGAGGGGATAAGTGAGAAACAAGTAGAGGGGACAAGTAGGGGACAAGTAAGTACAAGTAACAGTACAAGTAATAGTACAAGTAATAGTACAAGTGAGAAAATACTTCGACTGGTTCGCGTTATAAAGGAAGAAATGAGCATTAAGGAGATAATGGCGGAACTTGAGATGAAGAGTCGCCCTATGTTCTTGAACAATTATCTGACACCGGCTATAAAGGCGGGTCTTGTTAAAATGACGCAACCCGATTCTCCAAACAGTCCCACACAACGGTATGTGCTCACGGAGGATGGGCGGAAGCTGCTGGAATGATTCATTGTATCACAGAAAACTCAAAGAGAAAAAATGAAAAAGAAGAGTGTGACAAAAAGTGAAATCATTTTCTTTGTTTGTTTCTTTCTTTTTATCTTGTTATCAAGTATCTTGTTATTGCACAACTTTGAGTTTCTCGGACACGCGCCTTTAACGTGGGAAGAAATCAAAAAAGAAATGTGGAAATTCGTTGTCGTTTGTGTAATAGGGTCTTTTATTGTTACATTTGAGATACAAGACTATCTGCGGAAATGATGGAATATTGGATTCCAAATTTTTTTGCTATTCCTTTCCGTGAAGGATAATTGAACAAATTTTCCAGAATCTTCTCCCCGTGCATTTTTCACCCTAAAAAAATGCACCGCCACGATAAGAAGGCGTCATTCTGCTAACCCATACACTTTGTGTTCATTTAATTGACTGTGCGTATTTTGCTGGCGTTCATTTATTTGCAAGGTAATTAAATGAATACAAACGGCTGCACAATATGGGTGATAACGGAGAGATGAGTCTCGTCCGGTCCGCAAAAGAAAAAAAGAGGAACAAATGTTCCTCTTTTTTTTATTCATCGCTTTTCATCGTTTTTCATCGTTTTTCATCGCTTTTCATTCGTCCTTCACGCACCTCACCGAATGCCCATAACATTTGTACCCCAAATAGTTATAGCCTTCGTTTTTATAATCATAGATAACACAGGACCAGGCCTCGTCACGGCTGAAGTTGTCCGAACTCCAGAAATAGGCCTGATAACCGGCATATTGGCATCCCTCCTCCGTATAGGCACCAGCTGGAGAGGCTTCAAAACCGGACAAATACTCTTTCTTGATCACCAAATGAGGTTGCCATTGTTTCGTGGGTGCTTTCATCATCTCGCCGGCCACAGCACTACCCCCCAACGATCTGAATAGCATACTCCACTCTTCATTGTCAGGCAGATGCCAGCCTTCCGGACAGATGCCGCGCACAGGCTTTGACAAGGCTTTTCCGGACTTTACATGGTCATTGCGGTCGATGGCCGCCGCCCAACTGTAGAGAAGGCCGTTCCGGGAATTTGTCGGCATAGCATAATAGGCCGCATATAGCGGCTGCATAGCCGTAAAACGAGGGTTGTAGAGCCAATGCTTGCCCGTCGGGGAAGTGGAACAGCGCATGTTCTCCGCCATCCAACATTGCGTCCCGATCTGCACGGTGCGGTAACGGTTACCCTCGTGATCCTTCACAATCGGCGCCGACGGACAGAACGAATACGTGCCGGTTCCCTGCTGCGCCCACGTGGTGAAGCAGACACCCATTAAAAAGAAAAATAAGATTACATAATGGGTGAAGACATCTTTATGTAAAAACGTAGAGACGCAAAATTTTGCGTCTCTACAATATAGGTGGGAAGATAATATCATACAGGCGATTAGTACTTTGTCAATGACTCGAATTTGTCGAGGTTCTTGAGGGCGATAGCAGTACCGCGAGCCACGGCGCGCAACGGATCCTCCACCACATGGACAGGCAATTGCGTAATCTTGTTGATACGCTTGTCCAGACCGCGCAACAGAGAACCACCACCGGCCAAATAGATACCAGTCTTGAAAATATCGGCGGACAACTCCGGCGGAGTGACGTTAAGAGCTTGCATCACTGCGTCTTCAATAGCGTTAATAGAATTATTGAGGGCGGTGGCAATCTCTTGGTAGTTGATCATGATGCTACGCGGAATACCATGCACCAAATCGCGGCCATACACTTCGTAATCGGCCGGTGGGTTGTCCAGATGCGTGATAGCGGCACCCACATTGATCTTGATCTGCTCTGCCGTGGGAATACCGATGTCGAGGTTATGCTCGCGACGCATGAACTCCTTGATGTCAGTGTTGAGCCGGTCGCCAGCCACCTGTACAGACTTCTTGGACGCGATGGAACCGAGGGCGATGACAGCCACCTCACTGGTACCACCACCGATGTCGATAATCATGTTACCGTTGGCATCCAACACATCTATACCGCTACCAATAGCAGCAGCCATCGGCTCGTAAATCAAGCGAACTTCTTTGGCACCAGCCTGTTCCGCAGATTCACGGACAGCACGCTCCTCCACCTCAGTGATACCGGACGGAATACAAATCACCATCTTCATCGCCGGAGTAATCAAAGAGTGCTTGGTGTTGGTCATCTTGATGAACTCTCTCAGCATCAGCTCAGTAGGCTGGAAGTCGGCAATCACACCGTTCCGCAGAGGACGTACCGTATATATCTCTCCGGAGGTTTTTCCCTCCATCATCAGGGCCTTCTTACCAACCGCCACCACTGACTTTGTACGGGAATCGATGGCGATGATAGACGGCTCATCCACCACAACCTTGTTGTCATGCAAAATGACGGTGTTGGCCGTGCCCAGATCTATAGCTATCTCTCTAGTAAACAATGAAAATAAACCCATTTTTATGTTTTTAATAAACTTGCAATAATATAAAAATTCTTACTCTTATACGTGCTATGCTTCAAAAAGTTACAGTTACTAGTCCCAACAGCTTTCCCCAATCCTATCAGAACTCATCTTTTACCAAAATCCAACGATAAACTTGGTCGCCGCGACGCACCAACTCCTTGATCCTGACAGAACAATAGATTCCCTTGGTGACGCTTTCCACGGCCTGATCCTCCACCCGAATCTCCGCAACCTTGTCCTCATACACGCCCGTGGTAGGTCCGATGATCAGGAGGTCATCGCCAACAGAGAGGACATCCTCTTCCATGCAGATTTCCGCCACGCCGAGCTTACTGAAGTAGTTGGTAATCTTACCGATACGCCGTTTCATACGGGTAGCTTGCGAACCGTAGCGTTCCGACCATTCGCCCGTGGTTCTCCCAAGATAATAACCATCCCAAAAATCGCGGTTATAGACACTACGCAGACGATCCATCCACGCATTGATTTTCTCTATGTTAAAAGTCTGATCGTAAATGGCTTCCAAAGCTTCGTGGTAACATTCCGTCACCATCTTCACATATTCCGGCGAACGACCACGACCTTCAATCTTGAGCACGGAAACGCCAGCCTTCACGATTTTGTCGAGATAGCCGATGGTGCACAAGTCCTTGGGCGAGAAGATGTAAGGGTTATCGACCTGCAGCTCTAAACCGTCTTCTACGTCACGCACCTCATAGGCACGACGGCAAGGTTGCAGACACGCTCCCCGATTGGCAGGCGAGTTGTAGTTGTCGAGGCTGAGATAGCATCTGCCAGAAACGGCCATGCAGAGGGCGCCGTGCACGAAAATCTCGATCTTGACGAGCTCCCCTTTCGGACCTTTAATCTGCTGGCTTCCAATTGCCTGACAGATGTCTGCCACCTGTCGAAGCTGGCACTCACGACCTAACACAATCACATCAGCGAACTGCGCGTAATAGCGCACCGCCTCCACGTTAGTGACGTTGCACTGCGTGGAAAGGTGGATTTCTATGCCTTTTTCACGAGCATATTGGATGACCGCCATGTCGGAGGCGATGATGGCAGTGACCCCGCACTCCTTTGCCGCATCCAACAGTTCATGCATCTGCTGAATCTCATCGTTATATATAATGGTGTTGACGGTGAGATAGCTCTTCACCTGATGTTCTTTACAGATACGAACGATATTGGCCAAATCCTCCAAAGAGAAATTGGCGGCAGAACGGGAGCGCATGTTCATAGCGCCCACACCGAAATAGACCGAACCGGCACCGGCGGCGATAGCCGCGGAAAGCGACTCGTAGGAGCCTACCGGCGACATGATTTCCACAGGCATCATTGGATGGGGCTTTCGATTTTTTCGATATCAGTTTTCGGTTTGGCCAACATTTTCAGGAAATTGACCTCGTTTTTGGTAAGAAAACGCCATCTGCCACGCGGGAGGTCCTTCTTGGTCAGACCCGCGAAAATCACGCGGTCAAGCTTGACCACCTCGTAGCCGAGAGATTCGAAAATGCGGCGCACGATGCGGTTCTTGCCCGAATGAATCGTGATGCCGACCTCTTTCTTACCCTCGCCAACGTATTCCACATCATCAGGGACAATGAGGCCATCGCGAAGCTCAACACCGTTGTTGCGAAGCATATCCATATCGACGGAAGCAAACGGTTTGTCGAGTTCCACCGCATAGGTTTTCTCAATTTGAGAACTCGGGTGGGTGAGCTTTTTCGTAAGTTCCCCATCGTTCGTGAAGAGCAGCAGACCTGTGGTGTCACGGTCGAGGCGACCTACAGGGTAGATGCGTTCCTCACAGGCATCGCGCACGAGCTCCATCACGTTGGCGCGACCGCGCTCATCATCGGTGGTGGTGATGTAATCCTTTGGTTTGTTGAGCAGTACGTAAACCGGCTTTTCACGTTGCAGCACCTGATCGCCATAACGAACCTCATCGGTGGGCATCACTTTGTGGCCCATTTCGGTGACCACCTCGCCATTCACGGTGATGGCACCCGTGGCAATGAGCACGTCTGCCTCGCGACGAGAGCAGATGCCGGCATTAGCGATGTATTTGTTCAGCCGGATAGGACCGTGCTTTTCCTCGTATTCCAGCGACAAGACACGCTGTTTGCGAGGCAAAGTACGACCTTCGCTACGACGACGTTCGATGATTTCGCTCAAGATCTCGGACTCGGCCACTACATTGCGGCGACGCGGCTTGGAATCGTCATCTTCCTTGCGGAATCCGCGCTTGAAGGAGCGGTCACGACCCTTATTGCCTCTATTGTTGTCGCGATCACGGTCAAATTTGCGATCGCGCCCACGTCTACGCTCATTATCGTCATCACGGTCAAATTTGCGGTCACGTCCGCGTCCACGCTCTTTGTCGCGATCGCGGTCACGGTCACGCCCTCTTTCCCGTCCGAACTTGCGTTCCCCGTCATTGTCGTGGGAATAGCGCTTTTTGGAGAATTTCGGACCAAAATCCTCCTCTGAATTATCCTTATTAAACTTTCTGGTCATTCTATATAATACCTTTATAAAAAACCTGCAAAAATACGATTTTTTCGGATATTGCGAGTTAGGAATTATTGGGTTCGAACGCTATTCTGTAGAGACGTTTCAGGAAACGTCTCTACGATCGGTTTTGCGTCAATTTTTCAAAATTTCTGCGAAAATTTCACCCGTTTTTGAAAATAAAAATTTACAAATTCTCGTATGTTGTTGATTTTCAGTGAGAAAAAAATTTTAAAAATTTGTTCATCGTATTGTTCCGTGTATTACTTTTGCAGTGTCTTAGTTCACTAGTACACTAATTAAATATTAAACGATATGATACAATTAAACAATGTCCAATTCGGGTACGACAAAAACCGCAAGCTCTTCAACGGGGTGAACTTGCAGTTGGAACCCGGTCACATGTACGGATTGCTCGGTCGCAACGGCGCCGGCAAGACCACCCTGTTGAAAATCATGACGGGTCTGTTGTTCCCGCAGTCGGGCGACGCTATCATTGACGGCGAACCCGCGTACAAACGCTCTGCTCAACAGATGAGTGATGTCTATTTCCTTCAGGAGGAAATTTACGTTCCTCATCTGAAAATCAACCAGTTCGAGGCTGCTTTCGCGCCGTTTTATCCCAACTTCAGCCACGAGCAGTTCGTGGAGTATCTGAGGGAAATGGAGATGGACAACATGGTGGGTTTCATCGACAAATTTTCGCACGGACAGAAAAAGAAGGTGATGATCGCCTTCGCCTTAGCCACTAATGTGCCGTTGCTTATCATGGATGAGCCCACCAACGGTCTCGACATCCCCACCAAGAGCATCTTCCGCAAAATCATGGCGGCCTACGCCGACGAGCAGAAGACCGTGCTCATCTCCACGCACCAGGTGCGCGACCTGCACAGCCTTATCGATGCGGTCTCTATCATCGACAACGGCCGCATGATCCTCAACGTCCCCGGCTATGTCATCACCGACAAACTGCTCTTCGATATTAATGACGAAAAAACGAAGGATGGCAAGCTTTACTACACCGAAGAGACTCCGCGCGGCATCTATCAAGTGAAAGAAAACGTCAACCACCTCGATTCTTCCCTCGATTTGGAATTACTTTTCAACGCCGCCGTCTTAAACAAGCAAGAGTTCACGGAAATGTTCAAATAACCTTAAAATCTGAAGATTATGAAAAAATACACCAATAAGATTTTAATCATCACCGCCATCGTTTTGTTGTTGGGTTTGGTTATCGGTTATACCATTGATTTCCAGACCGGCTACCGCAGCGGCAGAATTAAATATGAGAAAATCGAAAAGGATTCGACGCAAGTGCTTCATTTTAATGGTCTGGATGAAATAGAGGCATACGCCGATTCCGTAGAGACGAGCCAA
>Ga0247610_10007366_pt1 | contig 11315 bp, 12 predicted proteins | sample 174DNAGHGhighgp2_FD_193483 | JGI IMG/M metagenome (GOLD analysis project Ga0247610, IMG submission 193483) | Sheep rumen microbial communities from Palmerston North, Manawatu-Wanganui, New Zealand - 1742 DNA GHGhigh gp2 | ecosystem: Host-associated > Mammals > Digestive system > Stomach > Rumen...
AAAAATGTTTCATGGAATTTCTATGAAATTCTACGAATAGAATTTACACCATAATTTCATTCTGCGAAATATTATAAAATTCATAGAAATTTCGGCGAATAAAAATTTATTGAAAAAACAGATCCAGATTAAAAAGTTTCAAAATCAAAATCTAAAACATAATCATTAGCTAATAATTCTTTCATTACTTCATTTAAAATTGTTAGTTTCTTTGTTGATTCGATGGATTCAATGCCATCATTAAAGAATCCTTGAAATTCATATGATTTTTCACCATTATCTGTATCATAATTAATTTTGATAATAATGTATTTTTTCATATCATCGAATAATTTTTCAGTTTTAAAGATTTCATTGCATATTAATTTAGATTGTTTCAATTCATTCATCAGAAACACCGCCAATTTCAGCATCAACAGATATATCATCAGAATCTTTTTTAATTGGATTTCCAGATGAATCAATTAAATAAAAAGTTGGCATTATAATATTAGCAGTTGCATCTTTGCCAATCAATTTATACAACAGATTCTGATTTTTAACTGCATCAATTTCTTTATCCTTATAATTCACCAGCTGCTGCAATTCCATTATCTGATTCTGCAACAATGAAATAATATTTGATTTAGCATCTAATTTTTTATTAACTTCAATTAATTCATCTTTGAGATCATCAAGTTTATCCGCTTTTTCTGTTAGTTTGCCAATATCAACCGCATTAAATTCAGCTATTTTAATTTTACAATCATTAATAATTTCTGCTTTTGCAGATATATCAGATTCTAAATCATCAATAGTTTTTTCATATGCTTTTAATTTAACAGATAAATCATCAAGCAAATTAGTTTTATCATGCAATTCTGCATTTAATTCATCAATCTTTTTATTATTTGCAATGATAATTTCATCTGAATCAGCATCAGTTATTGCATTTAATTCAGCTATTGGAATTATTGCAACATCATCACCATCATTAAATCCAGATTTAGCACCTAAATTAATATTAAATGATATGGATTCTTTTTTAATGCCTTTAACAGTTGTATATTTTTTAACTGATTTTTTAACAGTTGCTGTTTCATGTTGCATAATATATTATATTGGTACAAATCAGATATAAATATTTCATGGAAATTTCGGCGAATATTCAAAGAATAAAAAATAAGAAATACTAATAAATTAATTCGCCAGTATTGATATTAAGTTTAGGTTCGTTTTTCATGAAATCATCAAATGAAACACCAGATGCAGCATCATATTTTCCAATAGAATATTTTTCAAATATATTATCAGCAGCAAATATTTCATTAATTTCAGATTTCCACATAACAGATAAATCACTTATTTCTGAATGTGTTTCATAAATATCAATCAAATCAATAAAAGTATCAATAATACCAAATTCAACTAATAATTTATCAGTTTCATTATCAGATTCCGCCAGATGTTTTATAGTGGATTTGATTTCTGCAATATCATTTTTAATTTGATTGCCTGGATAAACCATCTTATTTAAAACATCAATGTTAAATTTTAAATCTTCCGATAATGATAAAAGGATTGTTTTTAAAGTTTCTATGTATTCAGATTCCATTGCGGAAACCTTACCATTTGCATCAGCAGATAATTCATTAAAATCATTCAGTAAATTATATAATAGGTTTGCATAATTATCAAAATTATAATAACCTTTCATAATATCCCTTAATGAATAAGATAATAATGAAATGCGTGTTTTAGCATCTTTATTAATATATTTATGTATAATAACATTTTCCGCAATGGATATTTTATCATTCAAACATGATCTAATATAATTATGGATATTATTGAATTTGCCATTAGTTAAATTTTCAATTTCATCTAATTTAGAATACAAATCATTAATTTCCGCAATTCTTTCATCATAATTAATTTCATCAGTTTCTGTTACATCATGCAATTTGCAAATATCATTAATAATAACATTAACATAATTTTCAAGCTGTTTAGAATCAAGTGATTTGATTTTATCAATTCTTTCTTTTTCTAATTCTTTAATTGTAACCATAGGCAGCACCACCATTTAAAAAGCTATTCTTTCTTTTTCTGGTTTTATAAATTCACATTTTTTTAAATCATATTTCGGTTCGTTTTTCATATATTCATCAAAATCATCATATTTATCTGGAAACTTTTTATGTAGATATTCAAACCTTTCAGCAGATATTTCTGCAAATCCATTATTATTATATAAATCCATGAAGTTTTTTTTAAGATCTAAAAAATTTGCTATTAATTCGGTTTCATCTTTCGCATTTTCCACTTGATGAAATAATGATGAATCATAACCAGAATTAATTAATGCTGCTTTTTCGAAATTACTGCGAATATTCAAAGTCTTTTTAAAACTTGATTTAACTGCATCAACAGTTTTATCAAAATAATCATCAGCAGCTAAATCATCAACATCAAATGTTTTTTCAATCTTATCAATTATTTCTAATATCAAATCAACATGGGATTTAATTAAATAATCCAAATCTTTCATTAAATGGGTATTAACGCCAAATTCATTATTTAAGTATTTTTCATGAATTTCAAATGTTATATCTAAATCATCAATAGTTGATAATTTAAAAAACAAATCATTAAGCATTCCATAATTTGAATAATTATCATAGTATAATGTTAATAGATTTTTTAATGTGGTTTTATTAGAACTTAATATAAACACCATCTTTTTTAGTAAATCAACAATTGAATCATAGATATTATTGAGTTTGTTAATATGTGCTGTAAAATAAGCATTTGCTAAATATCTGAATTTCCGATTTAATAAAACAGCATCTGCATTATTAAATTTGGTTTTTGCAAATTCCATATATGAATCGATTATATCAACAATTTCATCATTATCATCTGAATCAAATATTATCATTCCTTTTTGATATGGTTTCATTAATTCAATAACTAATGATTCAACATAATCATCACATTCTGCGGCGGATAATTTTTCTAATTCATCTTTTCCATATTTTTTAAAATCAGTTTTTAATTTAGATGTTGAAACCAATGTAATCACCATTTAAAACTAAATCCAAATAGTATATAAAATAAAACATTATAAAATATTATTAAAGGCTGATAAAATGTTTAATAAAAAACACATATGTTTTTAATAATTAAACCTTTACATAATAAGGAAAATCACCCTAAAACAATTTTATCGGCCTTTTTTTAAGATTATATTAAGTTTCACCAGCAATTGCAGATTTTTTATCTTTCATTTTTTTAATTCTTTCATCAAAATTAATCAGATCATTTAAATCATCATCAGATATTTCAGCATCATCAGTTGCGATTTTTTCAGAATCTTTAATTAGCAAACCTTTTTTAAGTTTTTCAAAATCGGCAGCTAATTCATCAATTTGTTTATCTTTATAAACACTATTTGCAACATTTACGCCATAAAATAAAGCTCTATACATATCTATTTTTAGTTTTTCTTTTTTTTCATCTCTAATTCGGCCATGTGTGGCCTTGTAATGTAAATTATTAATCGCATCATCTAATATTGCTAAATAAAGTATTCTTTTGTTGGAATCATCAATTAATTCAGCTGTTACAGAATCATTATTCTTTCCAGTTGCCAATAACATCACCATCATTTAAAACGAATTACTTGTTAAAATACTGAATGGAAATCTACAATGATGCAATATTATTAACTGCATCTGCAATAATTCCAATCCTTATTTTTTTTATTAAATTTTTAGTATTAAAGCATATCTATTAACACATTATTTTCCATTAGAATAAATCATTTTCACCATTTATTAATAAAACAACGAATGATGAATGATTATTTTAAAAATGAAAAAATATAAGGGGGGGTATATGCTTTTATTTCCATTTCAAAACATTCCAGGCAGCAATTAAATATTATTGTTTTTGCTGCATCACCAAATTTTTCAATTCTTTCATCTTTTCTTTAACAGCATCATCATCTGGCAGATCATAATATTTTCTTATGAAATCAAAATAGTTTAAATATAAATTTTCAGTAGCACATAAGAAATTCTTTTCGTATACCCTTGCAGATGGTGAATTATCATCATGAAATGGGCATTTATAACTGTTATAATTTGCAAATTCTCTGACTGGTTCGCCGATTATTAATTTTAGTAAAATCCGCATATCAGTAAAAATTGCATCTTTTTCAGAATCAGATATTGCAGCACCATTTATAGATTTATTAAGTTTCTTTTTTTCACTTATGATTATTTTGTTTTTATCGGATATTGTGTTATCAATTTGTTTTAAAGTAGCAACAAAATCTGCATCTGAAATTTTGAAATAAGATAAATCAAAAGGTGTTACATTCTGATTTCTGGATTTTTCTAAAACATCAGCAATTGATTCTGTTTCAATATCGAATGGAATATTAAACAAATTGCTTGTTTCATGTTTACTATAAATTACCCTTGATTTCCTTGCAATAGCATCTTTATTAACAGATAAATCTAATGTTGGTAAATCCAATGCTGATTTATATGTTTCAGCTAATTTATAAGAAATTTCACTATAATTAATTAATTTACATTCATCAAAGAATAAATATAAATGGATTCCTTTACTGCCAGAAAAAACAGTATATGGTTTGATATTGTTGGATTTAAAGAAATGATATAATTTCTTTGCATCATGAAATGGTTTAGATAAAATATCAGTTGTAAATAATAAATCTTGATATTTTTGCTGTATTTCTGCGATTCGTTTAAATCTGTCTTTGCCAGTTAGATCATCATATGCAATTTTAATTTCATTTTTCAAATCATGCAATTCAGCAGAATCAGAATCAAAATCGAAAAATAAGCAATTGCAATATCTCATAGATTCATCTTTAATTCTGAAATCGCCAATTGTTTTATAATATGTTAGTTGGCTAAACAATGCACCATGAATTTTATTTTTCGGATTTGTATATTTTCTTAAAAAATTCTTAATATTTTTGTTATAATTTAAATTAGCTTCATATGGTAAATATGGCGATTCAGTATTATATTTAAAATTTGGATTTGTTTTAACAAATAGAAAATCCCTTAAAAAATGGTTATTATAGAAATTCGGATAAAATTCTTTCCTTGTATATCTCATAACATCACCAGAATAAAGAAATTACTTTTATTATTAAAAAATGGAACTGATGGTAAAAATCAATTAAGTATAAAATTTTAATATTAGTTAAAATTGTTAGTAATATTAGTAATTTTATTACTTTTATTACCGAAATTACCACATTTTCTATATTCATTTTATTTTTTATATATACATATTTTTTTTTTGAGTACAGAAATATTGGTAATATTGGTAATAACGGTAATAAAACTTGAAATTTACCACCTGGAATTGTTAATATCTAAAACATTTCTTTCCAATCATCAAATCCCAAAGCATTATTTATATCAATGCAATCTTCATAAACTTTTTCGTTTTCGTAATGTTCGCCATCATCTGCCATATATCTATGATTGGTTTGATAAAATCCAGCACTTTCCATAGCTGTTTTTATAACTCTTGTTGATGCTTTTTTAGATTCTTTAAAAATCTTTTTCTTATCATAAGCAGATTTATAAAATTCTTTGAATTTCTGATTAACTTTTTTAACTGGCGTATAAGTATCAATAAGATAATATTTCCCATATTTTTTAATCCATTCATCATTTTTTATTTCCACTTTGATTTGCCATTTAGTTAATCGTTTATAATTGAAAATAATATCATCAGCTTTTAATTCATCTAATTTTTCAAATAATGTATTTTCATCAATAAACATTATTTCAGCACCTTTTTTAGCTGGATATGATTTCCATTCCCATTCATCATTCATTGCCTTTTTCTGTGATTCAGTAACAATTGATGTTTCACGAATTTTAAAATATTCTTGTAATGAATAGCTAAACATTAATGCGATTTCATCATCTCTTCCACCAGCTAAAATATTTTTAATATATGATTTTTTAGATTCAGATTCTTTAAATTCATTTTCAGCTAATATTAAAATTAATCTGCGTTCAAATCCATCACCAGATATTGATGGCAATGTATTCGATGCACCAACAATAACTGGTGTTGTTTCACCAGTTAATTTTGCACCAATATTTTCGCCTTTAATTTCAACTTCGCCACCATTACCAGAAACAAATGTGTTTAAAAATCCAATTTTTTCTATTCTGAAATTTTGCATATCATCATCAATATTAATATCTTTCGCAATAGTTGGCAGTAATTGGAATCTTAAATTTTCTGCGATGGTTTGAATTTTAACTTCACTATAATTAAAAATCCTTTTCATTATTGTTAATAAGGTTGATTTTCTGCTGTTAGGTTCACCAACAATAACAATTAATTTTTCAATTTCATTAATTGCCATTCCACACGCACCAACGCATTTATAAAATAACTCTTCATTCCAAACCCATCTTTTAGATTTTAATATTGTGTGATTCTCTTTATACAGATCTGATTTTTTAAATTCATCAGCAGCATTTTCAACATATGCAAATGGAACTGCTAATTTTGGTAATATGTTATCATAGAATTTATTTTCATAAAATATTTCATCAGCTGTATTAAGTGTACCATTCGTAAATTGAATTAAATCATAGTTTCTTTCAATTTTGCGTGTTATAAATCCTAATACTGCTTTTGATTTATTTTCAGATATTTCATTATAACCGAAATGCTTGTTAAAAAATGCGGAAACATCAGCAATTTTAATTTCTTTGAATCCTTTTTCAGTTTTCATATATCGTTTCCTGGTTTCGTATTCTAAAAAGAATAAACCATTGTTATTTAGATAATTAGCTAACAGCTTTGCAGATGGTTCTTTATCATTATCCAATGCTTTCAATATTTTAGATTCTATTGCATCAGCAACTTTTTCTGATAAATCAATTGCGTATTTTTTAAGAATATCTTTAACAACATCATCAGCATCAGTTAGCAATTCTTTCAATCTGCTTTTATCAGATGCTTTGCTAAATTCCACAATTGATTTTATCATCTCTTTAACTATATTATTTACAATTGGATCTATTGCTGGAATTTCAGCGAATGAAACTTTACTATAAACATCGGATTCTATGAATTTAAACAATGCGGTATTCTCTGATAATTCTGATGGTTTTAAATCTGCGTTATATGTATTAACAATAGCGGCCGCATCATTTTCTGCGTAATGTATCAAATAATAAATTTCATCTTTAATATAAAGCAATTGAAACTTATTTGAATCAAAATCATCAGCTATTGTTTCGCTTATTATAACATTTTCAGCAATAGCATCATCATCTAAAAATCCATTCTTTATTTCTAAAATTTCAGATTCTTTTTCATCAATCAATTCATTTAATGGATTTAATATCGCATTAGTTGGTGATTTTTCATTATCCAATCAAATCACCACCTTAAATTGAATAGATTCATTTAAATATTTAAAAAAACAGATGTATATATAAGAAACATCTGTTATTTGTTGTGTTGCTGGTGGTGGTGTGTATCTTTTTTTCACACCAGCAATTTTTGTTAAATTCATATTTCTATTCACCTTTTTCATTAACTTCCAATCTGTAATAATCATTGAAATCCTTGCTTTTTACTAATTTTGCAATTGCATTAAAATTTAGATCATGTAACGCATATACAATTTCATCATAATTACATCTGATGCTGCTGTTATTCCTTGCTGGAATCATCTTTTTTTCTTTCATTCCATAATTCAGAATATTCCATAAATTCTTTCCTTTGCTGATGGTATAATTTCCAAATTCATCAGCTTCATTTAAAGTAAATGGAACTGCAATTATTTCACCATTAACATTAATACTTTCATCTTTAACAGTACCATCATCATTTAAAACGAATTTACCAATTAAATCACCTAATATTAAGAAATCAATATATATAAAATCTTCATTTTTGTTTCTTTTTTTAGATGTAATTGCATCTGATATTCTGGTGATTTGCAAAGTAACACCATCAGAAACTTTTGATAATTCTTTTAAGAATAAATTTTTATTAAGATCATCATTTGATTCTTTAATTATTTCCACCATCGGAATCACCTTTTGCAGCTTTTGATTTTTCATAATACATATCTAAAATTTTTCTTTCATCATTCCATGCTTTGTATTGGTTTTTTTCATTATTCTTTTTCAGTATTGCATCAAATTCTTTTTCAGAAATATCTTTTGCTTTTTCTTTGCCATATTTATTTTCAATTTCAAATATTGTTTCATTCCATGATTTAATTGTTGCTAATCTGGTGAAAATATATTCATTCATTTTTGATTCATCATTAAGAATTTCAGATAAATCTTTTAAAACATTGTCTGCGATATTCCACTTTTTAGCAGTTACAATTTCATCACATAAAGATAAAGCCAAATTTAAAACATCTAAATCACTAATTTCTTTTTTAAATGTTTCTGCAATATATGATTTAATTGCATAATTATCAACCATCGCATGAGCGATATATTTTCCATCTGAATCTTTAAAATTATTTGATATTGTGGATTTAATTGGTTTAATATCATCAGTTTCTGATTTAACCATTGGTAACACCGCCAGAAACATCATCTGCCAATCCATCATGAAACATTTTCAATTTACTAAATAGATCCAATAATGCAGATTCATCATCAGCTAATCCATCAATAAATTCTTTAAAAATAACTGCTGCTAATTCGGATTTAATTAATTCATGCTTATCAATTCCAAATTCTCTATATGCTGCAATTACTCTAACAAAATCATTTGCAATACTTGGTGCGATTCTTAAATGAACGCTTACCTTTTTTTCAGATTCATCATATTTATATTTCTTAAAATAATCTGTTTCGTTTAAATCTACATTCAAACTTTCGCTTAAATTTTTAAATACCATCATTAACACCGTTTTCTGTTAATATTCAATGCAAAATGAATAATTGGTGTAAAAAATAGTCTGTGTGAATGGTATTCCATGATGTAATTTTATGCAATGCTAATGTAATACGCATTACATACCTTATTTTAAATTGTATACATAAAAATAGAATATAAGTCCAAAAGCCATTTTTATGGTAACAATTATTTCATGGTTTCAGATACGCCAATATCTGATGCCATATTAACTATTTTTTTATAAAATATTCATATTACATTATGTACTATTTCTATTTGAACAGATATATAAGCATTGCTACAAGTATAATGTTTTAAACACTTCAAACAATGCTAAATAACCTATTACTGTTTTTTTGTCTTATTTAATTCTGATTCTACCATATTATTAATAATATCAATTTTATCATTAACAGCATCAATTGATTTTTCTAATTCGCCAAATTTTTCATCAAATGCAGCATCAATTTTTTCATCAATCAATTCATCAATATCTGGTGCGGCCTTTGTTTCTTGAAATGCCAACCTGGAAATAATATCTTTTCCAAATTCAACAATATTATTTGAATTATATTTATCCGCAATACTGTTAATTGATTCATTGCATTTTTGTTTGCATTCCGCCATGATCTTATTTTTTAATTCATCTGAATCATTAATATCCATCTGGTTTAGATATTCATTCATAATATCATCAGTAGTTTCCAATTCTTTCACAGCTGCAATTATTAAATCTTTATATCTGATGTTTCCAGATGCGGATAATAAATTAATAGCTGCTAAATAATCAATTACATAAATATCAGTATTTCCAGCTGCATCAACTTCAAAATATAAGCAATATAAACAATTTACAAAAGAATCCCATTCACCAATCATTTCATGATCTGCAAATATTATTTCTGCGATATTGTAAATAAATAATTCAATGCCAGAATGAATTGCATTAGAATTAAATTTTAATGTTTGTTTATTAGCTGCATATGAATCGCCATCATAAATATCCAAATTGTTAGGAATGTTTTTTACTTCAAATAATTCTGCAAAATAAGTTTCTGAATGCAAATAATCGCCGATGTAATATCGTATATGATCATTAGATGAAAATTCTGTTAAATTTTCATGGTGATTTATACACATATTTTTTTGATTTATTGCATATGGAATTTTAACAGCTACGCCGCCAATATTATCTAAATAATCATTCAAAACAACTTTATCTGAAATGAAATTATTTAATATGTTATTGATAATATTTGTTGTAGTGTTTCCATTTAATTCTGCGTACGCATTTAATTTATCTATCAATCTTTGCGGCAATCTAACAGAATATGGGATTTTCTTTTCAATATTTAAAAACTTTGGATTTGACATTATAAAACAATCCTTTCATCAGTAGCTATTGCAAATTATCCATCGATTATTGCAGATAAATCAACATTATCCGCATCAGCAATAATTAGTGATTTGATATATTCATTGATTGATTCATCTTTAATTGTTGCTTTGATTTTTAACTTTTTGTATAATTCATGATCTATCTTTAAAGTAATTCGTTTTTCATCTTTCATAGTATCACCAGTTTCATAATATTTTCCTAAATTGCATTTTTGATATAATTTTTATTTTTACATCTTTTTATATGTTGCTATAAAATATGTATTTGTATAAATTAAATATTTAATGGTAAATACAATTTTACATTTTTTACAAATTATGCAACAATACAACGAATTGACATAATAAAAAATGAAATATTTTCAATATTTTAATCTGAATGTTGAACAAATAATTAATAATTTTTAAAAAAAGTAAACTTGAACTAAATTATATTTTTGATGCGGTTTGATATGTATCAAATGGGAAACTTTTGATTTTAGAATGGTACAAATGAAATATTAAATGTTGCATCAATTAAATTAATACTTCGGCCATCAACTATTAATTTAATCAAAGATATTATTTTAAATAATCAAATTTTCAGAAATTTCAGAATCTGAAAAAAATATGATTTCAAAGCTTCAATTAAATTAACAGAAACATCAATTAAAATAATAGTTATTGAATAAAGTGTTAAAAAAATTCATCATAAAATCAATATTTGAAAAAAACAGTTTATCGAAATTGCAGTTAGAAATTTAAAAAATGGTGAAAAAAATGCTAAATTTTGTTTAATTAGATTTTCAAAATTAATTGCATATCGATAATTCATAGAATTTTCCAGAAATTTCGGCGAATAAAAAAATGTTTCATGGAATTTTCTATGAAATTCTACGAATAGAATTTACACCATAATTTCATTCTGCGAAATATTATAAAATTCATAGAAATTTCGGCGAATAAAAATTTATTGAAAAAACAGATCCAGATTAAAAAGTTTCAAA
>Ga0247610_10007367_pt1 | contig 11314 bp, 8 predicted proteins | sample 174DNAGHGhighgp2_FD_193483 | JGI IMG/M metagenome (GOLD analysis project Ga0247610, IMG submission 193483) | Sheep rumen microbial communities from Palmerston North, Manawatu-Wanganui, New Zealand - 1742 DNA GHGhigh gp2 | ecosystem: Host-associated > Mammals > Digestive system > Stomach > Rumen ...
GCGCAAGCGTCGTTTCCATGCTGTCGATGCGTTCTACCAGGATGTTCTTGAGTGCGCCCGAAGGCATGTCGAGAACAGAACCCAGCGGCACTCGTGAAAGTTTGTCGCAAAGATCCTTGCGGATGTTGCCGAGAACGTTGAACGTCGCTATGTGCGAAAGCGTCGTCGAAATGCTGTGGAACAGGACATTCCCGAACCAGAATGCCGCAATAATCAGGCATTCCTTAAGGTAAACATCCCAGTCGCGCACGCCCGAAAGTAGTTCGCGTACGATATTTGCGATAATGATGTAAGGAGCGATTCCGCAAGCGACGCGCAAGAGCGCAAAGAAGATGCTTGCGATGTAGTATTTTTTCTTGTTTTTGGCAAACAGGAAAATCCAAGAGAGCAGAGATTTCTTTTTCATAGCTTTTCCTCCCAAAAGGGCTGAATCAAATTTTGGAAAAAAACGTTTTCTGTTCTACTCCAAACGGATTTTCGCCAAACCTTTTGGAGTAGAATTTTTTTTGTTTATTTCTCAATTTGGGCGCGATGAAACACATTTTTGCATACAAATTGACAACACTCATGTTGGTGATGGTTGCGATTGCCTCTGTGGCCGCGCGTGCACAGGAATCGTCGAGTGGAGAAAACGCCGAATCTGCCGAAGAAATCACGAATTTTGACGATGTTTTTGCCGAAGAAACTACCGAAAATACAGCGACAGATGATGTCGTGGATTTGTCAGCAGAGAAAAGTCGCTCAACGCAATCCGATGTAACCCTTCTCGACGAAATGGGTGTCGAAGGCGAAGGAATCAACGAGGCCGCTCCCGTCGACAAGAAAACCAAGGCCGAATCGGTCAAGGTGATGGATGCCACGGAACTGCAAAGCTCCAGCGCCACCATCGCAGATGCCACGAATCGATCTTCGGGCGTAAAAATCCGCCAGTCGGGAGGCATGGGCAGCGAAAGCAAAATCAACATCCGCGGCATGGAAGGCAAAAATGTGAAGGTGCTTGTCGATGGTGTCCCTGTCGATAACGGCAACGGGAATTTCTCCGTCAACGATATTCCCATCGACAAGATTGACCGCATCGAAATCTACAAGAGTTATGTGCCCGAACGCTTCGCGACCGACGGCATGGGCGGCGTAATTAACATCGTAACGCATGATTTGCCCAAGAGTTCCATTACGGGTTCTTATAGTTTCGGGAGTTTCAACACGCATAAGGCCTCGCTCGACGCAAAATACGTGTGGGTAACTGATTCGCTCAAGAGCCGCGCTATCTCCACCGGAATTTCGGCCTATTACAACTACTCCGACAACGATTACGAATTCACCACGCCCTACATGGACACGATTGTAACGCGAGATCACGACCGTTATTACAGTTACAACGTGTTGCCTTTTGTCTCCTTCGAGAAATACTTCTTTGACAAGGCGACTTTGGGCGTGATTTACAACGCGATGGATAAAGAAATTCAGTCAAACGCCCACCGCATCGAGGAGGCGACCGCAAATGCGCAGTCGTATGGCGTGAACCTTTCCCTTGAAAAGGCGAACTTGTTTGTGAAGGGACTTTCGATGGGTCTGTCGTTAAGCTACGCTTACGGTGAAGAGTCTGTTGTCGATACAAGCCACACATATTATTTTGGCTGGGGGAGGGATAAAGTCCGCGAAAGCAAAAAGGCGTTTGGCGAAATCACGATGGGCGGAGCATCGCACATCGAACGCAAAAATCAGACTTTTGTAGCTCCCTGGAACTTTGATTACGCCTTTACCCAGAATCATGTTCTCACCTGGAGTGGCCTGTACCGCTACGAATCGCAGGATCCGACAGACAAGCGTATGGTTAAGGGGCAGATGCTCAACAATGCAGGGTTCCCGGGCCATAGTAATTCGGTGGTGTCGGGCCTTTCGCTCGAAAATAATTTCTGGAACGAACGCATCCAGAATGTGGCGGGCATCAAGGGGTATTATTATGTTATCGAGGCTGAAAACGACGGCGAAAAACGTATCCAGCAGCTGGCGGATGATTATGCCGACAACAAGGATTATGGTTATAGCGAAAACTTGCGCGTGAAAATTCTAGATCAGCTTGCCGTTATTGATCAGTTTGCTGTCAAGGGCGGTTATCAGCACAGCCTGCGATTCCCGACCCGCGAGGAAATCTTTGGTGACGGTATGTACGTGCAATGTGCCCCGAACTTGAAGCCCGAAAAGTCGGATAATTTTACGGCGGGTGCCGAACTAGATTTGCGACAGATTCCGCTGTTGCTCAAGTTGCACTTGGAATTCAACTGGTTCTACATGCTTATGGATGACCGTATTTTCTGGAACAACTATGCGGCCGTTCCGCGCCCCTATTATAATAGTGTTGGCACCAAGACGACCGGCTTTGAAATCGATGCAGCGGTTGAGATCAACGAGTACATTTCTCTTTCTTACAACCTCACCAAGCAAGATGCCGAAAGCCGCGAGACGGATTTGGCGTTCGGAATTGCGAAGGGACTCACTGTGCCGAACATTCCTACGCTTTACATGAATTTCGGTGCAGAATTCCATATCGGCGATCTGCTCTTCCGTGATGATTTCTTCAAACTTTACTGGCTTGCGAATTACACCGACGAATATTACTACTCGTGGAAAGTTTCCAACAAGCAGAATCGCTCCATTCCAAGTTCCTTCTCGCAAGATATTGGCGTAGAATACTCGATTCTTGCAAACAAACTCTCGTGGAATTTCGAGGTGCGCAACTTTATGGATGAACTCGTCTACGATAAGTATGGCGAATCCAAGCCCGGTCGCGCCTTTGCGACCAAGATCAAGTTTACACTATAAACAAAAGGAAACCAAATGAACCTCTTCAAAAATAAAATCATGATGGCCGTTGCATCGGCAAGCCTTGTGTTTGGCCTGGCCGCGTGCGATGACTCCAGCAGCGCATCTTCCGACGAACCGGCCAGCTCCAGTTCCGTCGAAAAGGACAAGAGCTCTTCTTCTGAAAAAGAAGAACCGAAATCCAGCTCTTCTGTCAAGGAAGAAGATAAGTCCAGTTCTTCCGAAGAAGAAAAGCAGGAAGAAACCAAGTACCTTCTCTCCTTTATGATGGAAACATCGCAGTTTGTGGGTATCGCTCCGCTTTCTGCCGACCAAAAAAAGATTGTCAAGGACTTTATCGAAGCTCCGAACACAGGCTCTGTGGCCTATTTCAACGGCTCCGTCTATGTGCTTGCTACAGACGATGCCATGAACAGTACACTTGCTCGTTACGAGGTTGATAACGATTACAAGATGGCAGACAAGGCTGCGGCCACGGCCAAGTTCACGGGCACAAACGCCATCGCCATGAAATTCTTGCATACCAATGGCTTGGATGGAAAACTGTATGTGGAACAGGCTTTGGACGATGCGATTACTGTCGTTGACATCAAGACACTTGAAACGGTTAAGACGATTGATCTTTCGGAATACCTGGATGAAGAAAGCGGTGCTATAAGCACTGTTCCGGGCTCTGCAGTCATTGATGGAAAGAAAATGTATGTGTCGCTCAACCAGTTTGTCGATTTCAATAACTTGATTGCCGGTCCGCGTGGCTCCGTGGCGATTATTGATTTGAATAAGGATGAAGTGGAAAAGGTTATCTATACCGACCAGGTGGCTGCTCTCGGCGGCATGGACGACATGAACGGCACGGCCTCTTTTGTCGACGAAAAGGGTGACATCTACTTCTACTCCAACGCCTCCTACAGCTTCATTGAAGGTTACCAGGAAGGTTGGGTGCGCATCAAGAGCGGCGAAAGCGAATTCGATAAGGATTGGGTCTTCCGCATGCATGATGCTGCTTATGACGGCAAGGAATCTAACAACAACAGCCTCATGGTCGGCGGCACCTACATGGGTGATGGCAAGTTCTTCGGCTTCTTCGGCAACTTCGCCGATCCGACCAACTTCAACAACTACGAATGGGAATTCGTGGTGGTCGATGTCTACAAGAAGACTGTCGAAAAGGTCAATGGCCTCACCCCGACCATTCCGTGGTTTGCACCTTCTATCCATCTTGATTACGATCGCAAGAGCGTCCTCGTAGGCCACGCCGACAGCAAGGGCGGCGCCATTTATCGCTACGACATCGCTAGCGGCAAGGTCTCCAAGGAAATGGACGTGACCACCGGAACCGCCTACTACATCGTCCCAGTTGTAGAATATTATCTCGACATTAAGTAGTACTTATTCATATACCAACAGCACGGCCACCCTGCTTAACCGCGGGGTGGCTGTTGTGTTGGGGGGGGGCTAGCTTATTTTCCCTTCATGCTTTCCTGAATTAAACGTATAACGATTTCGGGCGTTATAAGTTCCATTACATGATAGGATGTCATTTCGTTGCCCATATCTTTGAATGATGCTCCGAAGTGGTAAACGGTATCGTCCAACAGCAAGAATCGGTCATGAATAGTCCGCATGGTCTTTAGTTCTAGGCCGGGGTATTGCTTGTTGTGCAATGCTACGGCTTCTTTGAATTCTGGGGTGATATGCGCTGAATAGATTGTAGTGTAAACTCCCTTTGCTCGCATTGCCGCGAATTTCAATACATCTATGTTGGCGTACGGGTCAATGAATGTGAGCGAACGCTTTGCAATTCTCACCAAATCGCTAATTAGAATAAATCCCTCAAAACGGGACCCTGTTGTGAGAATGCCGCTGGTGGGTGTTTGTCCGGCCTTGACAAAGAAATCAATATGTTTTTCGACGGCGGAAAGGCGAGTGTCCACGTTGTCAAGCTTCGCGCATTGATTTTCAATCATTTGGCGCTGCTCGTTTAAACGGTCCACAATCTGCAAGTCGGTCGCAATCTTCCGCTGATTCACTGCGTAACCCTTCAGCATGTATTCTTTCAGAACTTGGTTTGCCCAGCGACGGAATAATGTTGCGTTTTTACTATTGACTCGGTATCCGACAGAAAGGATTGCGTCGAGATTATAGTATTTGGTTTCATACACCTGTTTTGAATCATTACCCATATGTTCCAAAATGGAACATGTGCTGCTTTCATCTAGTTCTTGGGATGCATAAATGTTTTTCAGGTGCTTTGTAATAGCTGGTCGTTTGGTGCCAAATAAATCGGCGATTTGCATCTGTGTGAGCCAAACAGTTTCATTTACTACACGTACCTCCAGCCGAATTTCTCCTTCCGGCTGATAAAGTACAATTTCACCAGAATCCGATTCCATTGTCGGATTCGGCATTGCATTTGTCATTCTGGCCTTTGAGCCGGAATCCTTTCCCTTGATTTTTCCCATAGCCTTACCTATGGAACGCATTCCCCATAAACCAAGCCTTTGGCTCGGTGCAGTAGTAAACTGCGGGCCCCTGTCGGGGGATATACCAAAGTGCCAGTATTTCTGGCACGATAAGCAATATAAAAAATATTCCAATTTGACAAAGGGGAAAGTCCCAGCCCCGGTATTGTCATTGCGAGCGAAGAGTGGTCGCTTAGCTTTGAACAGTCAAGGAATTGCATGCGGATTTACTCCAATTTGAAATATCGTTTCTTCTTAATGTTGAGAAAAATGCGATATTTTCGCCAATAATGTATATCTTTGTAAATTTTTTGTGCTGTTTGCCTGTTTTTAAATTATCTTTAGTGAGTAAAGCTTAAAAACACAAATTCCAAACGAAGGGATGGTTCAAAATGAAAAAGATTGGCGTGATCTCCTTAATGACTGCTTTGTTATGCTTTGGCATGGGCTCTTCGAATGTTCCGTCTCTAGAAACGGAGGCTCCCATAGATGAGAATGAACGAGCCATGAGCCATGTCAACTATATTCAATATGAACTGGCAAAAACCCGTAAAAGTGGCAATAAATTCACCGTTGAAAAGGAAATGAAAGCTATTCTGAATACCATTAATCAGACAACGTTGAAACACTCAGATCTAATTAATGCTTATGATGAAATCCTCAAGTATATGGAAAGTATAAGGGCCTCCGACGCTGAACAAGAAATTTTAGCAAAAGAGATGGAGCTCAAACGGAAAAATGCAATATTCAATAGTTTTTCTGGATTGGGAGCAGCTTTTTTAAATCCAAATCCGGTTTCACTTGCTTCTGCTTTGTTGATGACGGGCTTCAATTACGCAAGAACTGTTAATGATCTTGAAGCAGAGGGCCTGATATCAAATATGAAACTAGGTGAGGACAAAAAAGCTACCATAAATAGTGAACGTATTGCATTATGGACTGCTGCTGCTAAAATCTTTAAAGACAGTAAATATGAAAGTACGACATTCATCAATGAAGATATGATGGATAATTATATGGAAATGGATTTTAAGTTGGAATCAAATCTTAATGACAAACGTATTGCACGAGAAGTATATACTTATTTGTCTGATTTTGAAGTGAAAGAGCAGTTTAAATTCTTTATTCCTTACTATGTTACTTTGTTAAAGGCTGGATATGTAGAAGATGATGCTGGGAAAATTAAAACGAATTACAAAAAAATATGGGAGCTTTCAAATGCCGAATATAGGCGCTTTTATATCAAAAATCCATATTTATATGAGGCTACAAAATATGCTTTACTTTATTTAATGAAACATCAAGAAGAAAGTGTAGACAACTTACCCATTGATGAAATGATTGAACGATTTAAAAAAGAAGGTGATAAATCTAAAGTGTCAATGGTGGAGGATGAATATTTCTTGGTTGGCATTTATGAATATATGAATCAAAAGAAACCAGGAACGTATTATGGGAAAATTAAGGAAAGTCTTAACCTGTTAGTCGATTTAAATGTAGAAAATGATACTACTGATTTTTACAGCAAGTATAAATGTTTGGAGTCTAAAAAACGTGATAATGACTATTGTTTCAGATTGTCAAAGAAAGTTTCCAAAGACTTGTTGAGTAAAGGACGTTTTGAGTTTGTTGAAAATGGCGATTTCAAGGTTGCGTTTTCTCTAAATGCGGAAGTTGAAGCGACTTGTGTTGATAAAAAACAGGGCAAAGAATTGCATTTTATGAAAAGAATAGATGAGCGAGGTAAATGTATTGAATCTGTGAAGAAATTCCAAAAGCAGAAAAAAGGAGATACTTATGAATTCATCGCTGAAAATGTAGGCGCGCTGGAATATGAAAATATCAAAGTTACACTTAAATTTAAGATGGGCGAATATAATGCTGTTGGTTTAGGAATCGCTGATTACAAAGGTGAAATGACAACGCAGTTTGAATTGAAAGAATTTGGAAAATGATACGACTTATTCTTTTGTTTGCTTTTACTGCGTTTTCCTGGGCTGTTCAACCAGCTCGAGAAACTCCCGCTTGCAAAAAATGCAATAAGACTAGTGCTACAGTGCATTTTGACGATAATGGTGATTGTAGAATGTGCTTGTACAAAATATATGATGAACTAGGCGAAAAATTTTCTACCGCGAACCAGGAATTGTATTGTGGTAATAGATTTTATTATGGACCAAATGCAAAATGTAATATACACATTCTAGGTATTGCAGATTTTTCTGATTCAACCCTTTCTGATTGTGTGTCTTTGGAACACGTGGCTCCAAAATCACACTTTAATCAAGACAAGGGATTAAGTAACGATTTTCATAATTTGTTCCCTGCTTTATTGTTTGTTAACACCGCTAGAAAAGATAAATTCTTTGCCGAAGGTCATGGAAAAGTTCTGTTTGGTAAGTGTAAATCTAGTATCGACAAAGGCGACTATGGAAAGATGTATCCCCGTGACGAAATCAAGGGAGTTATTGCTCGTGCTTATTTATACATGATGGACGTAAGTGCTGTTTTAAAGACAAGGACTTTTTCTGAAATGGGAGACGGTTTTGAAATGATGTTGAAAGGATGGAACGATTCCTACCCTCCAGATGCTGTAGAATGTAAACGAGAAAAGCTAATCTATGAAATACAGGGTAATCATAATCCTTATATTTCAAACCATCCAAATTGTAAGTTTATAAAATAAAAAAGGAAATTACAATGAAAATAAATGTTGTTACTTTGTTTTTGACGACATCCATTTGTCTTATGGGGATGTCATAATGAGACTCTAGAATCAGTATAGGAAACGGTCTTTTCTCATGGATTACAGACCAAACTGATGCGGATGCAGCCGGAATATTTTCTTTAAAGGATAGTAAAATTGTAAGTAAGCCTTTTAGTAAATTAGAATATTCTTTGGTACATTGTATTCAGGATTAACTAATACAAATTTGGCTCATTTAGGGCTGTTTCGACGGAAACAGCCCCTTTTTACCCCCATTTTCCGCAGTTTAGCCTTTACTAATTAGCCGTGGCTTTCTAAATTTAGCGTTGACTAATATATAAGGTGCGTTTTTGTCTAATCGGAGCCGTCCTATGGAACAAGTAAAGTTAAGCCAGAGCCTTGAAGACTACTTGGAGATGGTACACATGCTGCGCCTTGCGAACGGGATTGCCCGTGTCCGCGACATTGCGGCGGCGCTCAAGGTCAAGATGCCGTCGGTTGCCAAGGCGGTAATCGAACTCAAGAAGCTCGGCCTTGTGACGCAGGAGCCTTACAGCGGCATCGAACTCACCTCGGAAGGTGCGCTTGTGGCGTCCCAGATTCTGAACCGTCACATTCTGCTGAAGAGTTTTTTGATCAAGCTCGGCGTGTCCGAGGCGATAGCCGACAAGGATGCCTGCTGCATGGAACACATTCTTTCGGCGGAGACTCTCGAGAAAATCGAGGAATTTGTGAACACGCCCAGTGAACCGTCGAAAAAGTCGAAGGCTGCTAAATCTACGAAAAAGTAAATCGTTGGTGTATGAATAACGAACCGAAGTTTTCGGAACTTAAAAAAGGCGACAAGGCCGAAATTATTGGATACAACACGGGTGATTCTCGGTACAAGTCCAAGCTTTTATCGATGGGACTTGTGCGCGGCGTGGTGCTGCAGGTTTTGCAGGTGGCCCCGCTCGGCGACCCGGTCGAGGTGAGCGTGCTTTCATACAGGCTTTCGCTCCGTAAACAAGAAGCCAACGTGCTCAAGTTGAGGAGAGTCTGATGCCTATCGAGAAAGAAGTTTTCACGATTGCGATTGCGGGTAACCCGAACTGCGGAAAGACGGCGCTCTTTAACTCGCTTACCGGCTCGAACCAGATTGTGGGCAACTGGCCTGGCGTGACTGTCGAAAAGAAGGAAGGCCAGTTCAAGCTCGATAACCACACGATTCGCGTGGTGGACTTGCCGGGTATCTACGCGCTGTTTGCGAACTCCGAAGACGAACGCGCCGCTCTCGATTACTTGCTCAAGGGCGAGGCGGACCTGGTCGTGAACATTCTGGATGCCACAAACCTGGAACGCAACCTGTTCCTCACGAGCCAGTTGATGGAAAAGGGCGTGCCGATGGTCTTAGCGGTGAACATGATGGACATCGCGGCGAGCCGCGGCATCCATGTGGACCTGCACAAGCTCGAGGAAATCCTCGGCGTGACGGCGATTGGCCTCACGGCGGTTTCGCCCAAGAGCTGCGAAGGATTCGTGAACGACTTGCACAAGCTGCTGCACAACAGCCGAGAACTTCCGCTCCCGAAGGCGGTCAAGCATTCCGAAGTTCTGGAAAAGCTGATTGAAGAAATTTCGGTGCCGCTCAAGCCCGTAGCCGACAAACTAGGGGCAAGCCCGCGCTGGACGGCGGTGCAGTACCTGGAACATAGCGGGCGAGTGCTGGAACTTGCCGACGAGCTCGGTGTCGAAATCCCGCACGACAAGATTGAAGAGGATTTGGGTGAAGAGGTGGAATTTGCGCTGGCGGATTCACGCTATTCCTATGCCCGCGATATCGCCAAGGCGGTCATCCGCGACAACACTAATACGAGCACGCGAACCGACAAACTCGATAAACTTTTCCTGAATCGCATTTTGGGAATCCCGCTTTTCCTTATCGCCATGTATCTGGTGTTCTGGTTTGCGGTAAAGGTCGGTAGTGCGTTCATTGATTTCTTCGACATCCTGTTCGGCGGAATTTTCGTGGATGGCATGACGGAACTGTTGACGAAGGTTGGCGCTCCGGGCGTTGTCGTGGCGCTCTTGGCGAACGGCATCGGTACGGGCATCCAGACGGTGTCAACATTCATTCCGGTCATTTTCTTTATGTTCCTTTGCCTTTCGTTCCTTGAAGATTCCGGCTATATGTCGCGTGCGGCGTTCGTGGCGGATCGCTTTATGCGGTTCCTCGGGCTCCCGGGAAAGGCTTTCGTGCCGATGATTGTGGGCTTTGGCTGCTCGGTACCGGCGCTCATGGGCACGCGCACGCTCGAAAACAAGCGCGAAAGGTTCCTTACTTTGTTCCTGGTGCCGTTCATGAGCTGCGGCGCACGCCTCCCGGTGTATGCGCTGTTCGGTGCGGCGTTCTTCGGCGAAAGCGCAGGAACACTCGTCTTCGGGATTTACCTGACGGGCATCGTGATTGCGCTGATCTACGGCCTGCTCTTGCGCCATACGGTTTTCATGGGCAAGGAATCGACGTTCATCATGGAACTGCCGCCTTACCATTTGCCCAAGGTGCGTAACCTTTTCCGCCATGCATGGCTCCGCCTCAAGGAATTCGTTTTCCGTGCGGGCAAGGTTGTGCTCATCATGGTGACTGTCCTTGGCTTTATGGGCTCCGTCGGCACTGACGGAAGTTTCGGCAACGACAATAATGAAAAGTCGGTGTTGAGTGCCGTGGGGACGGTGATTACGCCGGTGTTTGAACCCTTCGGCGTTGAACGCGACAACTGGCCCGCTTCTGTGGCGCTCTTTACGGGGCTCTTCGCGAAAGAGGCGATTGTCGGAACGCTCAATTCGCTGTATGCCATCGAGGGCACGGGCGACTCGGCTCCGGAAGAAACTGCCGCGGACGAAGGCTTTAGCCTGAAATCTACCGTGAAAGATGCTCTCGTGAGTGTCCCGGCGAACCTGGTAGAAGTCTTTACCTCGATTGCGAACCCGCTGGGCGTCAAGGATGCCATCGATGAATCCGAAAGTGCCGGGAACGAAGGGGCGTACAAGACGATGCAGGCGCATTTCAACCTGGGGCGCTTCCAGGTGCTGGCCTACCTGCTGTTCATCTTGCTCTATGTGCCGTGCCTTGCCGCCATGGGAACCGCCTTCCGCGAACTCGGGCGCTTTTACGGAACGCTCATGATGGTGCTTCAGACGGTTATCGGCTGGAGCCTCTCGGTGCTGTTCTTCCAGGTAACCTGCGGACATTCTACCGCATGGATTTTCACCTCGGTGGCACTGCTCGCCGGTGTGGTCGTGAGCCTCGTGCTGATTGGTCGTGACCAGCGCAAAAAGAAAG
>Ga0247610_10007368_pt1 | contig 11312 bp, 8 predicted proteins | sample 174DNAGHGhighgp2_FD_193483 | JGI IMG/M metagenome (GOLD analysis project Ga0247610, IMG submission 193483) | Sheep rumen microbial communities from Palmerston North, Manawatu-Wanganui, New Zealand - 1742 DNA GHGhigh gp2 | ecosystem: Host-associated > Mammals > Digestive system > Stomach > Rumen ...
GCGCTGCATTACGGCCATCCCAAGGCCGCAGCACAGCCGGTCAAGGTCGATGGCGAAGATCCCGCCATGACCGACAAGACCCGTCGCGCGTTCCTTGTGGGAACCGCTATCGTGGGTGCCGATGTCGCACTGGCCCAGGCGGCCAAGAAGGTGGACGGCGGCCTCGCTGTCATCGAGGACAAGGTGCCGGCCAAGCGTTCCACCCCCATCACGCCTCCTGGCTCGGTCAGCGCGCGCAATTTTGCCCAGCACTGTACCGCTTGCCAGCTGTGTGTCGCCAAGTGCCCCAATGGCGTGCTGCGCCCATCAACCGATCCGCTGCGACTGATGCAGCCCGAACTGAGCTTTGAGCGCGGTGCCTGCCGTCCCGAGTGTGTCGAGTGCTCAACCGTGTGTCCCACCGGCGCCATCAAGCCCATCACGGTGGCCCAGAAGTCATCGACCATGATTGGCCATGCCGTGTGGGTCAAGGCCAACTGCCTCGTGCTCACCGATGGCGTGACCTGTGGCAACTGCGCCCGCCATTGTCCCGCTGGTGCCATCATGATGGTGCCCAGCAACCCCCAGGACGAGACTTCGCCCATGGTGCCTGCAGTGAATGCCGCCATGTGCATCGGTTGCGGTACCTGCGAGTATGTGTGCCCGTCAAGGCCCTTCAGCGCCATCTATGTCGAGGGACACGAGGTCCACAGCGAGATTTAACCCTAACCATCACCTCATCAAGTTAGAATTATGAACGAGAAACATCATAACGACAATCAGCAGGGCGGCAAGAAACTGAGTCGCCGCACTTTCCTCAAGGCGCTGGGACTGGGAACAGCAACGGCTGCCGCTCCCGTCATCGTGAGCTGTGCCAGTGGTGATGAAACCAAGGCACCCGCACAGGAGCCGCCCGTGGGCAAGATGACTTATCGGGAGAACCCCAAGACCAAGGAGAAAGTCTCCATCCTGGGCTACGGGATGATGCGCCTGCCAGCCACCAACGGCAAACCATTTGGCCGCGACAATGATGCCGAGATTGACCAGGAGATGGTTAACCGACAGGTTGACTATGCCATCGAGCATGGTGTCAATTATTTTGACACATCGCCCGCCTACAGCCGCGGACTGAGCGAGCGTGCAACGGGCATTGCCCTGAGCCGTCACAAGCGCGACGAGTACTTCATCGCTACCAAGCTTTCCAACTTCGCTCCCGAGACCCAGACCCGTGCCGCCAGCATCGAGATGTTCCAGAACTCACTCAAGGAACTGCAGGTCGATTACATCGACTACCTGCTGCTGCACTCCATTGGCGGCGGCGAGCCGGGACATGCAATGGAACTGTTTGAGAACCGCTATATCAACAACGGCATTCTCGACTATCTGCTGGAGCAGCGGGAAAAGGGAGTCATTCGCAATCTTGGCTTCTCCTATCACGGCGATATTGCTGTGTTTGACTACCTGCTGGCTAACCACGACAAGTACAAGTGGGACTTTGTGCAGATCGAGCTCAACTACCTGGACTGGAGGCATGCCAAGGACTTCAGCGAGGAGAATACCAATGCCGAGTACCTCTATGCCGAGCTCGACAAGCGCGGCATCCCTGCCGTGATCATGGAACCCCTGCTGGGCGGACGTCTCGCGTCACTGCCACAGCCCCTGGCACGCAAGATCCTTGCCCGTGACCCCGAGCGCACATTGGCCTCATGGGCCTTCCGCTTTGCCGGCTCCTTCCCGCGGGTGCTCACCGTGCTCAGCGGCATGACCTATATGGAACACCTCAAGGAGAACCTGTGCACCTATTGCCCGCTCGAGGAACTCACCGACGAGGAGAAGGAATTCCTCTATGGCGTGGCCGACGAGATTGTGGGCTATAACACCATCCCCTGCAACGACTGCAAGTACTGCATGCCATGCCCCTATGGCATCGACATTCCCGGTGTGCTCACCCACTACAACAAGTGCATTGCCGAGGGTAACCTCACCCGCGACCGCAACGATCCCGACTATGCCCGTGCACGCAAGGCCTTCCTCGTGGGATATGACCGCAGCGTGCCCAGGCTGCGACAGGCCGACCACTGCATCGGCTGCGGCCAGTGTGTGGAGCATTGCCCACAGCGCATCCAGATTCCCCGCGAGATGGAGCGCATCAACAACTATGTCGAAGCTCTCAAGCAGGGCATCGATCGCGGCCTCGAGGCATGAGGATTAGCGCCGCAAGACGACAAAAATCAACGAATATTGACAGGAAAATGGTGTGAAAGCACCATTTTCCCTTAAATTATATAAGGTGGAAATTAAAAACTTGTTTTTTTTATGCCTCACTTTCAGAAAATGATGTATATTTGCAGGCTGAAAAAGACGTTTGAAGTGAAATTTAACAAAATTTAATTAAATAATTAACAAATCAAATGCAAACTAAAGGTTTTATTAAAGTCCTTACCATTGCACTGTTGTTGATTTGTGCTTTCTATCTGTCGTTTACGTTTGTGAGCACTCACTACCAGAACAAGGCAGAACAGAAGGCTCTTGCCGTTGCCGGTATCAAGAGTGCCGACACCAGCAATGAGAAGTACAAGACAGCGCTCAATGCGTATCTGGACTCCCTCGCCAACGAGAAGGTGTACCTTGGTTACTACACCTTCCAGCAGGTTCGTGAGAAAGAGTTGGGCCTCGGCCTTGACTTGAAGGGTGGTATGAACGTGACACTGCAAATCTCGGTGCCCGACATCTTGCGCGCCCTTGCGAACAACAATCCCGACAAGAAGTTTAACCAGGCCATCGACAACGTGTCCAGCAACCAGACGGCTCAGGACGACTTTGTGGGCTCCTTCTGCAAGGAGTATAAGAAGCTCGCTCCCGAGGGCAACTTGGCTCAGATCTTCCGCAACATCGAGCGCGTGAAGGAGAAACCCAATGCCAACGACGCCGAGGTTCAGAATATCCTCAACGATGAGGTGAACGCTATGGTGGACAACTCCTACAAGGTGTTGCGCAACCGTATCGACCGCTTTGGTGTGGTTCAACCCAATATCCAGAAACTGCAGAGCACTGGCCGCATCCTGCTCGAGCTCCCGGGTGTGAAAGAACCCGAGCGCGTGCGCAAACTGTTGCAGGGTGCCGCTAACCTTGAATTCTACGAGACCTATACCCTGGGTGATGTCGTGGCTTCGCTGCGTCAACTGAGCGATCAGGCACAGGCCAACAAGACTGTTGCCAACACCAATCAGGCCGCTGCTGCCGACACCACCGCTACGGCTCAGGCTACCGAGGCTCAGGCCGCTACCGACAGTGCTGCCAAGGCTGCCGAGAAGGCTCCTGCCGCTAAGCAGAAGGGTCAGATGACCCTGGCTCAGCTCACCGGATTTGAAGCGCTGGCAGGTGCTGGCGCCGGCTCGCCCGTTGTGGGCTATGTAGCTACCGGTGACACCGCTGCTGTTAACGCTATCATCAACTCGCCCATCGCCAAGACTATCCTTCCCGCCGACTTGAAGCTGGGTTGGACTGTTAAGCCCGAGAAGATGCAGGGTGGCGGTGAGGTATTCCAGCTCATCGCACTGCGCACCGTTAACGGACAGCCCGTCCTGAACGGTGACGTCGTTACCCGCGCAACCAGCGAGTTTGACAACCTGCAGGGTCAGGTCGTTTCCATGACCATGAATGATGAGGGCGCACGTCAGTGGAGCCGCATCACTGGTCAGAACATCGGCAAGGCTATCGCCATCGTCCTCGATGACCAGGTTTACTCCTTCCCCAATGTCAACAGCCAGATTGACGGTGGCCGTTCACAAATCAGTGGCCGCTTTACCGTTGAGGAGGCTGGTGACCTTGCCAACGTGCTCGAGTCTGGTAAGATGGTAGCACGCGTTAACGTGGCCAGCGAGAGCGTGATTGGCCCGTCGCTGGGTAAGGAATCCATCCGCAAGGGTCTCATCTCGTTCATCGTGGCCCTCGTGCTGCTGATGATCTTCATGGTGTGCACCTACGGTATCCACGCTGGCAGCATTGCCAACCTGGGTCTGTTGATGAACCTGTTCTTCACCATCGGCATCCTGGCTTCGTTCCAGAGCGTGCTCACCCTGCCTGGTATCGCCGGTATTGTGCTGACGCTGGGTATGGCGGTCGACGCCAACGTGCTTATCTTTGAACGTTGTAAGGAGGAGTTGCGTGCCGGCAAGGGCCTCAAGGCTGCCGTCAGCGATGGTTACAAGAATGCATTCTCGGCCATCTTCGACTCTAACTTGACCACCATCATCACCGGTATCATTCTGATCCTGCTCGGTTCTGGTCCCATCCGCGGTTTTGCCGTTACCCTGGTAATCGGTATCTGCTGCTCGTTCTTCACTGCAGTGTTTGCAACGCGCCTTGTGATGGAGCACTTCGTGAACAAGGGCACCTTCGACAAGATGACCTTCAACACCAGCCTCACCCGTCACCTGATGGAGAACGTCAACTTCAACTTCATGGGCGCTGCCAAGAAGACCTCGATCATCGTGCTGGCTCTCATCGTTGTGATCGGTCTGCTCTTCGGTCTGCGTGGCCTGAACCGTGGTATCGACTTCTCTGGTGGTCGCAACTTTGTTGTGCAATTTGACCACCCCGTTTCGACCCAGGCTTTGGAGACTCAGCTCGAGGCCCAGTTCCCCGGTGCAACGACTTCGGTCATCACCATTGACAACGACACCAAGGTGCGCGTATCGACCAACTACAAGATCGAAGATACTCGCGAAGGTATCGACGACGAGATCATGGGCAAGCTCTATGACGGCTTGAAGAGCGATCTCGGTTCGATGTCCAAGGAGGACTTCAGCATGTCTAACGAGAGTGTGGGCGTTGTTTCGAGCGAAACCGTTGGCCCGAGCATCGCTAGCGACATGACCCGCCAGGCCATCTGGGCTGTGCTGTTCTCGCTGCTTGCAATGGCACTCTACATCCTGTTCCGTTTCCGCAACATCGCGTTCTCTATCGGCGCTCTGGCTGCCGTAGCGTTCACCTCGTTTGTGGTAATCGGTTTCTACAACCTGCATGGCCTGCTGCCCTTCTCGATGGAGATTGACCAGACCTTCATCGCCGCTATCCTGACCGTTATCGGTTATCAGGTGAACGATACCGTGGTTGTATTTGACCGTGTGCGTGAGTACCGCAAGCTCTATCCCAAGCAGGATCTGTACACCACCTTCAACAAGGCCCTGTGCAGCACCCTGTCACGAACCACGATGACCTCTATCACGACCCTGCTCGTGCTGTTCATCATGCTGTTCCTGGGTGGTGAGTCGATCCGCAGCTTCATCTTCGCGATGATTCTGGGTGTTATCATCGGTACCTGCTCGTCTCTGTTCATCGCTTCGCCCGTGGCCTACTGGATCGCACGCCGCAGCGACAAGAAGGAGGCAGCTCTTGCCACCAAGAGGTAATTCTTGATAAAGAAACAAATCGGCTGGCACCGTGGTGCCAAACCGCAAGCCAGCCGGTTTCTTGATGCTCCTGTAGTTCAATGGATAGAATGGAGGTTTCCTAAACCTTAGATTTGGGTTCGATTCCCAGCGGGAGTACAAATCGCCTGAGTGCAACAGCGCTCAGGCGATTTGTTTAAGGGTCGAAAATGAAACAGAGTTTAGAGTTTGTCGGGGGGAATGATCCCACTAAACTCTAAACCCTAGACTCTATGCTTCAAGTTCCTGAAACATTTAGGAACTTGAATGAAATCACTTCTTGAAGAAGCGGTTGTAAAGGCCGGTGAAGCCTTGGCCGTGGCGTGCCTCGTCACGTGCCATCTCGTGAACGGTGTCGTGGATGGCGTCAAGACCCTGAGCCTTGGCCAGCTTGGCGATGCGGAACTTGTCCTCGCAGGCGCCAGCCTCGGCGGCCATACGCTTCTCGAGGTTGGTCTTGGTGTCCCAGACTACCTCGCCCAGCAGCTCGGCAAATTTGGCAGCATGCTCGGCCTCTTCAAAGGCGTAGCGCTTGAAGGCCTCGGCGACCTCGGGATAACCCTCGCGGTCGGCCTGGCGCGACATGGCCAGATACATGCCCACCTCTGAGCATTCGCCCTCGAAGTGTGCCTTTAGGCCAGCAAGAATTTCGGGGTCAACGCCCTTGGCAACGCCGATAACGTGCTCGGCGGCATAGTTAACCTCGGCATCCTCCTTGAGTTCCTTGAACTTCTCGGCGGGTTGTTTACACTGCGGACATTTCTCGGGAGGGGTATCACCCTCGTGCACGTAACCGCACACGGTGCAGATCCATTTCTTAGCCATAATTGATATTGAATTCGATATTTCTTTTGTTAGTAAGTTAAACAGGTGTTTTTAATAATTCAGGTGTAGAGGTATTGAGCGGTTGAGTAGGGGGTTACTCGGTCACTTCCTCAAAGTCCTCGGGTCCAACGCCGCACAGGGGGCACTCTTCGGGAGGTGTGTCACCCTCATGGATGTAACCACACACAACGCATTTCCATTTCTTCATTGTCGTGAATTGTTTTAGATGGTTAATAAAATTCTCTTTGCTGGTTACAAAGTTAAGCCATCTGTGCCCAATACTCCAAATTTTTTATTGTTTTTTATGAAAAATCCCCGCAATGCCACTGCATCGCGGGGACTCTTGTTCCTTAACGGACTGGCTGGAGATTAGCCGTTGTGCTTCTTCATCACCTTGATCAGGTCGAGCATCTTGTGGCTGTAGCCAATCTCGTTGTCATACCACGATACCACCTTGACGAACTTGTCGGTCAGGTAAACACCGGCGTCGGCGTCAAAGATCGAGGTCAGGGGGCAACCCAGGAAGTCGCTGCTGACAACCTTGTCCTCGGTGTAACCCAGAATACCCTTCAGCTCACCCTCGCTGGCCTTCTTCATGGCTGCGCAGATGTCCTCCTTGGTGGCGGGGTTCTTCAAGTTCACGGTCAGGTCAACAACCGATACGTCGAGGGTGGGGACGCGCATCGAGATACCGGTCAGCTTGCCGTCGAGCTCGGGGATAACCTTACCAACAGCCTTGGCGGCACCGGTCGAGCTGGGAATGATGTTGCCGCATGCGGCACGGCCACCACGCCAGTCCTTTGCACTGGGACCGTCAACGGTGCGCTGGGTAGCGGTTACCGAGTGAACGGTGGTCATCAGACCGCTCTCAATGCCGAAGTTGTCGTTCAGCACCTTAGCGATGGGAGCCAAGCAGTTGGTGGTGCAGCTGGCGTTGCTCACGATGGTCTGGCCGGCATACTTGTCGGTGTTCACGCCGCAAACAAACATGTCTGCCTGACGGCCGTCATCACCCTTCTTGCTGGGAGCAGACAGAACCACGTACTTGGCGCCAGCCTTCAAGTGCTGCTCGGCGCGGTCCATGGTCAGATAGAAACCGGTGGACTCAACGATATACTCGGCACCAATCTCACCCCAGGGGATGTTCTGGGCTTCCTTCTCAGCGTAGATGTGGATGTGCTGACCATTAACGATGAGCTCTTTCTTCTCCAGGTCATAGTCCACAGTACCGTCGAAGCGGCCATGCATGGTGTCATACTTGAGCATATAGGCCATGTAGTCAACGTCGAGCAGGTCGTTGATACCTACTACCTCGATGTCGTTAACGTTCTCGGGTTCAAATGCTGAACGGAATACAAAACGGCCAATACGTCCGAATCCATTAATACCGATTTTAATTTTCTCCATAATGCGTTTTTAATAATTTTTTAATAAATAATGCAGTTATATAAGTTTTGTTTGTTTTTTTTGTTATCTTTGCCATGACATTAGTCAACGGCTGTCTATACGGCCACAAAATTAGCTAAAATATTTTATAAACTGAACCTTCATCGCCAAAAAGGTGGTTTTTTATAGGTTTATTAAGAATGTTTAATAGTTAATTTGCTGATAATGTAACCAATAGATAATTTTTATATTAACTTTTAAACTTGCTAAATTATGGGTTTTGTAAAAGAATTTAAAGAGTTTGCAATGAAGGGCAACGTGATGGACATGGCTGTCGGTGTTATCATCGGTGGAGCTTTTGGCAAAATCGTCACTTCGCTCGTTGATGATGTGCTGATGCCCGCTATCGGTCTGCTGACGGGTGGTGTTGACCTCTCTGGTCTGGAATATCATCTGCCTCCCGTGTCCGAGATGGTTGGTGATGCCGCTTCGGCTGTTGGTGCCGAGGGCGCTGTTGATGCCGTTGCCAATGCCGCTAACACGGTTGCCGCTAATGCTGGTGTTGCTGCCGAGGCTGCTGGCGCTACGCTCAAGTATGGCCTGTTCCTGCAGAATGTCATCGACTTCCTCATCATCGCCTTCTGCATCTTCTTGATGATCAAGGCCATGAACAAGCTCATGCCCAAGAAGGAAGAGCCCGAGGCTCCCGCTGGTCCCACTCAGGAAGAGCTGCTCACCGACATCCGCGATCTGCTCAAGAATCAAAAGTGATTCTCCTGGCATGCTCTTGACAGTTGTGATTGCCACAGTGTGGCAACCATGGCTTGAATGAAAAATCGGCGCCCGCTACTGTTCACGGTAGCGGGCGCTGTCAACTATGGATATTGCTAAAATAAGGCTATGCCTCAGGATACGGCATAGCCTTTAATCGTTGGATACAAGAGGTGTTATTCGTTGATTTTCAGTAAGCCTGTACGATACGCCTTGCCAATCAATTCGGCAACGTTGCGCGAAGCTGTCTTGCGAAGCAATTGCTTGCGGTGATACTCCACAGTGTTGGAAGAAATGAAAATCTTCTCACCTATCTCTTTGCTGTTATATCCTAATGACAGCAGCTCCAGTACTTCCTTCTCTCGGGAAGTGAGTTCGGTTTTGGGGGCACTCATAATATCATGTTTTTTGATAAGATGCTAATTATAACGTACTTGCAAAAATAATTAGGAAAACCCATCAAACCAAAAAAATTGACAACTAATTAGACAGAATGATATCAAAACTATTTCTTTCAGTAGAAAAAATTGCGCATTTGTTAAGGAGATGCGAAAAAAATGCTTCTTTTAGGTCTCAAACCAATAAAATAAGGCGTATTCAAAAGTTACAATAAACCGTTAACCAGTTTCGATACCAGGGGATAATGCAACGTTTTTTGCTAGGTAAAATGCTATAAATTGACGATGGCTGTGTGGTCGTTGATGACCGACTCGTGCTTGGTGCCGATGTCGTTGCGGTCCTCAAGAATGCTGCGCAGCACTAGCCGTGCAATGCCATACACGCGCAGGCGCAGGGCGGCCTTGGCCAGCGGGCGCAGGATGCCCCGGGTGACCTCGTCGACAACACGGTTGACGCCCCCAATGAGCTGCTCGACCAGCGCCAGATTGTCGGTCCCGCCCTCGTTGCCCTCGGCAAAGGCGATGTAAATCTTGGTGGCCGGCTCCTGCAGATGCTTGAGCAGCATGTCGGCAATCTTGGCGGGCGAGTCAGGCAGATTGACGTAGCGCATGACAAAGGCATGCTTGTTCCTGTAGTTGCCGATGGCCTGGCTGATTTCGGGCCAGTAGCGTGTGAGCACGCCATGGGTCATGGTGGGGATGCAGTTCACGAAGATGTCGCGAGAGCGTTCGCTGAAGTCCGGGTCCGATGGCAGGCTGTGCAGGGTACAGGTGCGCAGCTGCAGCTTGCCACTGGTGGGGTTGCACGAGGCAATGCGCCACTGGCAGGGATAGCCCACGGCTGCCGCAGTGGCAATCTCGACCATCTGGCCCTGGCGCAGGTTGGTCTGGCTGATGTCGCTGATGTGCAGATGGCCCGTGAAAATGACATGTACACCCGCATCCACAAGCCGCTGGCACAACTGGCCGGCATCGTCAACCATATAGGGGGCTGCTAGGGTGTCCTCCATGTGGAAATGGGGCACCAGGTGGTGGTGCATCATGGCAATGACGCGGCGACCGCTCGCAGTGGCGCGCGCGGCTTGGTCAACTAGCCATTGCTGTGTGCTGGCCTCGAGGCTGCCGCTGGCCTTGCAATGGTCACGGGCGTCGCCGCGTGAGACAAAGGTGTTCAGGCGGTCCATACAGGCATCGATGGCCAGGATGGTGAGCTTGTCGTTCACGTCACGGCAGTAGCTCAGCGTGTCGGGGTCACGCCGTGAAGTATCGTCATAGCCCATTTCCTTGTAAAGCTCGGCAAACTCGCTGCGTGTGATGGTGGCGGTGGGGGTTGTGGTGTCGCCGTCAAAGGTTTTGGCGTCAGGGTTGTTGATGTCGTGGTTGCCGGGAACAACGAGTACCTGGATTCCTGCATCCACCAGCCGTTGCAGCTTGGATGCCACCAGCTCATGGCTCACACGTTCGCCATCCTTGGTCAAGTCGCCCGTCACCAGCACCATGTCGGGCTTGATGTCTACAATGTCGCTCACCAGAGTGTCGAGGATCTCGGCACTCTCGCGCAGCATCTTGCGGTCGCGGTCCAGGTATTGCTGGAATGCGCTTCCCTCGTTGATGAGGAGAGCGGGTGCCATCACATGCAGGTCGCTGATGACGGCGATTCTGATTTTGGAATTGGTGGTTGACGGGTTCATGACGGGATGGGGTATTAAAGTTTGATGTTCACATGCAGGTCATCGGTGTGCGACTCGTTGGGGGTGCCCACAGCGTTGCGGTCCTCGAGCACACTGCGCACGATGGGTTCCAGCTTGGGATAGACGTCGGCCAGGAAGAATTCCCACAGGGCGTCGGCTTGATCGGGGGCGATTTCCTCAATCATGGCGCGTACGCCTTGCTTGCCCTGGTCGATGATGCCCTGGCTGTCTTTCTCTTGCTCGTTACCCTCGACAACAGCCAGCATGGCACGCGAGAGCACCTCGCTGAGGTGGCGCAGGGCGAGCTGGGTGGCCTGCTGGGATGTCTCGGGCAGATTGGTCTTGCCGCCGCCCACCTCAAGCATCCTTTTGAGCTGTCCCATGCGCGTCCCCACCTTGCCCCACACCTTGTTGGACATCATTGCGGTGATGCCGGCCGTGGCGGCGATGATGCGCTGGCGGCCCTGCTCGCGCAGGGTGGGGCAGCCGCTGGTGGCATTCAGCCAGCGGGTCTCGATCTCGAGCGACCGGCGTTTCTTGTCTAGGGTTGCCACACGCATGGCAAACGGGTAGCAGATGGCCGATCCGGTGGCGATTTCCACCAGGCGTTCGGTATGGTCACTATTATATAATGTGGCGGCATCGGTCACATGCAGGTGCCCCGTGAACAGGGTGTGGATGCCGGCGTCCATCAGCTGGCGGGCGATGTTGTCGTGGTCCTTGACGATATAGTTGGCCAGCAGTTGGTCTTCTTGGTCAAAGTGCGGCACCAGGTGATGGTGCATCATGGCGATGACACGTTTCCCGTGCTTTTTTGCGTTACTGGCCTG
>Ga0247610_10007369_pt1 | contig 11312 bp, 14 predicted proteins | sample 174DNAGHGhighgp2_FD_193483 | JGI IMG/M metagenome (GOLD analysis project Ga0247610, IMG submission 193483) | Sheep rumen microbial communities from Palmerston North, Manawatu-Wanganui, New Zealand - 1742 DNA GHGhigh gp2 | ecosystem: Host-associated > Mammals > Digestive system > Stomach > Rumen...
CTAAAAATAATCACCTATGAAAAAAACTACTCATTACTTTAAATCAACTTGCGTTTTCGAGTGCGGTCACGCGGTCTTCAAGATCTTGTATGCGCTGTTCCAACTCTGCGACCTTTGCGTTATAGTCAGTTATGGATACAAAATTACTTTCTACCCAGTATTGCGACACGCCACCGCCGCCACCTGTTCCACCACCGCTGCTATTGCCGCCGCTGCTGACGGAATACTTAGAGATATTTATATCTCTTTTAGCTACTCGCTTGAAATATTTTCTTGTTAACGTCTTGCTCATGTCTTAGATCTCCATTAATTTGACTTCAGAAATGCCGTCGCGCCAGTTGTGGCTGATGCTGACTGGGAAATATCTGCTACCTTCGAGCGTGATGATAGACTTGGGTGATGCCGCCACGCGCGAGTTCCAGAGTTGGAGCGTTAGTACCTGTCGTATGGTCGAGCCATAGGATGCAATCAGGTTGGCATTGTGCTGCTCCGGCTTTTGATACGATGATTTGTATGGGATGGTATCGATGACAGCCGTGTCGCTCATCAGCAGTCCGTAGCCCATCTCACAGCGCATCGTGTTGTCGCCTTCGGTCTTCACCTTGTCGGTCGTGAATATCGAGTCCACCGTCACCTCTTCGGGGAATGCGCCACCCGTAGCGGTGTAGTTCAGGTCGTTGGCTTCCGAGTCCTGTTGGCGACGCACGAATCCGATCTCGAAATCCTGCAAGGGGAAATAGCCGTTTTTTGTAAGCCCTACAGTTTCTGGAACAACATCGTTGATGGCGAAATAAATCTTACCTGACAGCGTGGTGGTGATGGCGATACCAGTACCCTCGTATTCGGTCTCGTTGATAGAGGTGCGCGTGTCCTCTATACCCTCGGTATCGCATTTCAATGTGAAGGTGCTGGCGGTTGTAGTCCATGCGCTTCCGTTCCAATAGTGGTTGCCAATTTTAAGAACGCAGTTTGCAATACATTCCCAGTTGGCATCAGATTTGCCGTTGATGAAGAGGATACCATCGCTCAGGATGTATGAAGCCTGCGACTCAAATACGATGAGCGGTGTCGAACTGTGGCGAGGGCCATAGTCTTCTGAGCGGAAGGCTTCGAGCATTGTAGTCCAGTTGTACTTCAACTTCGGTTCATTCATGTCGGTGTCGAAGATGGCGAGACGGCCATAACATTGCGGATTCCCCTCGACAGCCGACTCTACATAGGTCGAAATTTTGACCAGCGCATTCTCATAGTTGAGTGCCGAACGCTGAAGAATCCATGACTCGTTTGAGCCGATATTCTTCCAATGCTCACCGCGCGACGGAGTGTTGTTCCTATACTTTTTCAGCAGATTGTCATCGGGCAACTCGATGATGGTGTCGAAGGCATTGAGTTCTGAGTTGAATTTCACAGACTTGCAGCCAGGTATCCACTCTTCCGTGTGGTCGGTGCTGGCGAAGTCGGCATCTGCAAGTGTATGTGTCGAAAATGTCTCAAAAGTAGTCGATGAACCATTCGCAAGTTGTGCCATCGTGAACACTTGCACCACATCGTTTCTTTCGGAGTCTGTAATATTTGTGAACCAGATGCCGTCGCCATGTGTGCGACATGACCATCCGTAGAACTTGCACACCTCTTCAAGTATCTCCTGACAGTTGTAGGATGGCTTAAGTGTGCCGTCATCTTCGTCGAGAAAGTTCCTCCAGATGACGCGATACTGCAACCATGCCGACACATAGCCTGGGTTTCCACAATGGAAATAAGCCTTATAGGTCAGTCCTGAAAGTTTGCCGAATAGGTATTCGAGCAGCTGGCCGATGGTCACCGTGTCTCCGGGGCCTTGCACATCGACATTAAATGACTCCAAGACGGAGAGACCGCACACGATTGGCAGCTCAAAGTCTTCATAGATGGCTGGCCATGTCGTGCCGTAAGTTCCCGTCTGCACATAGCCTTGCCACACGATGGTTGTGCCCTTCTTTAATGTTACAGGCATAGCCGTGGCCGACGATGGGATCAGCTGTCGCCACGTCGTCTTATCCGTACACTTCAGTCTGATGTATCCGCTCTGCGTGCGTACTGGGATGAACATATCCGAGTCGCTGTCCTCGTCGGTCGATATAGGTTCGTCTGAGAGTGGCAGAGCCGCAGATGGAGTCACACCGTCGATGCGCAGGGTGAATGTCTCACCGTCGAGCGATATAAATGATTGCTGATATGCCATAGTCTTACTTTTTTATGATTGCGGCACAGCGAGTTCGCCAGTACCTTGAAATGAGAATGCACCTGTTGCGAGGTTGCCGCGCGTTGCGCTGATCTTGCAAGTCTTCAGGATGGCTTGCCCCTCGATGATGTTTGAGCCTGCGCGGTCGCGGAACTGAAGGGTGTAGGTGGTGCCTACGGTCAGCATCTTCGTGATGTCAGCACCAGCCAGCACCAGGAATCCCGTCGATACCGTCCACTGCTTGCGACCTGCAATGAACTGCCGCCACTGTGCAGACGAAGGATTTGTCACTTCGAGCGTTTCGCAGTCTGTCTGAATCTCGTTGCTCTTCGTGCCAGCGATGGCCGTGCCGTTGAGATACACCAGAATATTGTTACCTAATTGTGCCATATCGATTATAGATTTTTACCAGTTAGTATTGATCCGCGACCAGAGCGGCGAGCGTATCGGTCAGCCGATAGGAAGATGTCCTCGCCCACCACGCGGCCTACGACATTCACCGTCGAGCCATTGTTCTGGAGCTGGCTCGCCAACGTGCTTTGCTGCGCTCTCGAGAGCACTAACTCGCCTGCATTGACCATCGCATCAGGGCCACCGTAGATGTTATCACCACTATATGAGTTGCCCTTTACGATACCACCCTGAGCATAGCCTGTGGCCGAGTGGATGGCGGCAATCGTGCTGATCATCGTGGCTGTTCCGGCAGCTGCTGCTGCAATCCAATCCCAAGGTGTGAAGGTACCTTTGAGCGACGATGCAAACGTGAGTGCGATGGTGGCGATGGCCTGCGCTATCGTGCCCATCACCTTGGCCGCAGGGTCTTCTATCTGACTCATCGCAGCACCGACGGCACCGATGGCCGTACCCGCATTGCGCCAGTTTTCAGCCAAGTTACCCGAGTCCTTGTCGGCATCCTTGGCGGTCACGCCCTGCACCTTGTTGAGCTTCTGGAAGGCATCTACCAAGTCCTCGACCGAACTTGTTGAATCCTTCGCCCCTTCGGTGATGGCCTTCCATATCTCAGACGGCCCTTCGTCTTCTGCCTTAACTGCTGCAAGCGCGGCTTTGTTTGCATCAAATGCTATCGACGAGACATTGAACGCTTTTCTGCCGCTACCGCGACTGCCACCGTTCTTTTTCTTCGGAGCCGTGCCGCTGACGGTGATTTCAGGAATGCTGGCGATGGCGTTCTTGCGGATCAGTCGGCCGTTGTCGTCAACGGTGTCGGTGACATCGGTCATACCTCTCGTTACGATGTCTTCCTTTGACGGGCCATTCAAGAAGTTGGCCAGCGAGTTGAACATCTGAATTAGTGGCCTGATGGCGTTGTTCGCGAGGTCGATAGCACCTATCTTCAGATCCGTCCAGAGTGTTGCGCCTGCACCAGTCAGTGAGTTCATCGTGTCACCCAGCTCCTTCATGGCGTTGTCAAGTCGTGCCTGTCCTTGCGCGGCACGGTCGGCAGCTGTCTCGACGTAACCGCCTGCGGCCTCCATACGCTCCTGGATGATTTCTGCCACAGCGGTGGTCATGTCGCCCGTCTCCTTCATTCGGTTCTTGATTTCCTCGGCAGAGAGTCCGAGGTTGTCGAGAATGGGGAGCGACTTACGGCCAAGACCCGTCACGATGGAGTCAACGAGGTAGTTCACATCCTGACCAGTGTCCTTGGCTTGCTGCTGGGCGAAAGCGAGGAATGTGCCCATCTGTTCAAGCGAGAGGTTAAAGTTGTCAAACTTCACCGCTTGCTTCATCAGTTCAAGATCGTTGACCGTTCCATGTGTTGCCTCGCGCAAATTATCAAGAAGTCCTGGTTGGTTCAATCGCTCAAAGGCTTTCGATACACCTTCGGCCTCCTTCGACATCTCCATGCCTCTGCTTGCTGCATCAGCAAAACCACTGGCAACTGTGCCAATCACAGCAGCAAATGAGGCATACTGAGCGGCAGCAGCCACGATTGATTTTGTCGATTGATTCATTATGCCGCCCAGCGTCAGGTTGTCTTGTTTAAACCCGTCGAGCGTTTTCCTCGCTTTGGCAATGTTAGCATCATAATTGCTAACATCAGCCTTCATTCTTAATAATACATCACTTTTAGCCATTTGTCTGCTGCTTTACATATTCGTTAATTGCTTCTGCCACTTGATTGGCTGCGTCCTCCATGTGCCGCGGTGCAGTACGTCCGAACCAATCTGTTCTTCTTATACTGCCACGATTGCCGAAACGAGACATACGCTTGACTGTTCCAGACCCCAAAAATCTGAGTATATAATTTCTGTCAGTACCAAAATAATATTCTAAGCGATTGCGCTCATCGTCGATTCTTGGCCTACGATTACCGCCTCGCTGGTTGGGGTTCTGATCTATTTTGCGTTGTCTTATCAGCATATATTTTGCCCCAGCTTTACCCGCTTTTTTCTGAAGAATACTAACATTACCACCAAAACCCTCTTTATACACAAAGTATTTGACGGCTCTTGCGGCTTTTCGCGGGTCATCTTTCATGTAGTTTTTTGCGTCTTGTGAGAGTTTCTTTCGTACATCTTTTAGCAAATCCTTGATGTACTTTCTGAATATAGAAGCCATCTGCGGGTCGTTGGTCATAATGCGACCAAAGGCTTCAAGATTCTCCGTGAACCCTGAAAGCTCTACACTTGCGCTTCCCCTGCCTGTAGAATAACTACGAGTTGTTTTATTCTTCCAATAATCTGGATTGTTTGAATATGCTCCCATAAAAAAGCCCAATTAGCTGTTACACTAATCGGGCTTTTCGTTGATTGGGGTTTACTTTACAAATCTAATCAGTGTACCTCCACAGGTATTTTTTTGCAATAGTGGATTTCCTCTGACAGCATGAATGGATACAGCCAACGGTCACACCGTTATCAGCAGCAGCCTCATTCATGGAGTTGTATGTCCTGATATAATTCATATTAAGGTCATACTGGTTAACCCTTCTGCGCCTTGCGTTGCCTTTGATGCTGTGAGCCTTCCAATATTCCTTGGTTCGTGGTTCAAAACTCCATCGGTAGCCTTTCCACTTTCCTGTCTTGCTTTCGTACATGACGTGAACCATCGCACCCTGATATGTACCCAGTATCTTCTCTACGTCTGCACAGCATTTGTGTTTGGCTACGAAGTCACCGTCTAATGTATATTGATACACGGGTTTTCGCTTCCATGCCACAACGTCGCTGTAATTCAGATTATATTGATAGGTACACCATTCAAGATTCTCTGCACGATTGTCTGTCTTAATCTCGTTCTTATGATTCACAACAAGCCCAGGCTTAAACCCTGAAACGAAGTGCAAGGCTACAAGCCTATGCACCTCGTAGTGCGTATAGTTCCGACTGCCGTCACTCAGTGAAACACGAAAATAGCCTTTTCCTTTGTTCATTGATGGGTTTATCATTCTGCCTTTTAAAAAATGTGGATGTTCATGGTTAGTCCATCGATCAAGACTTCGCACCCTGCCCATGTTGCTCACCTGGTAGCGACCTTCAAAGCCTTTGATGTCTTTCCAAATCTCTTCCATAGTCGGTTACATTTGGGTGTCGTATTCAAAGAATATCTCACGCACAAGTTTGATGGCTGGGTCGTCGTAGTGCTTGTCGCCAATAGTCCACATCAGTTGCCGTGTACCTTCGATGAATCGTGACAGCTCTTCAAGAGTGCTGTGCATCGTCTTTGCTCCACATGGCAAGATCATGTTGTCGGTGTCGTTGGGGTCAAGTGTGCTGTTGTGGTCAATCAGTTGGAGGGCAAGCCCTGCGAATGTCTGCGCCACTACTCGCATATTGTCCTTCAACGACTCTTTCGTCACCACTCCGTAGATGGGGATAAGCGGCTCTAATGCACGGGCGACATCCTCGGCTTCACGCTTTACGAACTCTGTTAACAGCAGATGGGCAGCGTTGCGCTCCTTCATCTTCTTCTCAAATGCTTTGTTACTCATAACGTTTGATATTTGAACAAATAAAATAGCAGCACTACGCGCTGTTCAGGATTCAAACGGGGAATTCCTTGTGGTCGTTATCCGATACCACACGCGGTGCTGCTGTGCATATTAACCTATCTATATATCGGCCATAAAAATAGCCGCCTTGTTGGGCGACATCTTACGCCCGTTTGAAATTTGAACGGTGCAAAGATAAGCGATTCCACGCAAACTTGCAAGAAATCGGCTATATTTTTAAGATTATTAAACAAAAAAGGCGACCGCCGTCGCCCTGAAGTTAAGCAAATACTAAACTAAAACAAATCAAACTAAAACTATGATGATGAAAACTTACAAGTCTTAACGCTTCAGCAGATTGTCGATTACCTTCTTGCGGTTCTTCCCGAAGTCGGGGAACACAAAACTGACATGAACCCAATAGGTACCGCTTGCGGAATGCTCCCAGATGAGTTGGTCGAATGGCAGATGGTTCTTGATGTAGTCGAAGACCTTGCGCCCGAATTTGAGGTCTCCATCGATGTCGATATCTGCTGCCTGACCTTTCATGTGCTGCGAGTTATAGACACCACCGACGGCAGCGTTCAACCGCTGGCACCTGAACCCGCTGCTGATCTTGATAGGTCTTTCCATCGCCACGCGGAGCGGTTCAAGCACATAGGCGCATAGATACACAAGATTTATAATCTGTTGAATGCTCGGTTTATTGTCGATGCCTCTCGCTTTAGCGGTTTCGCTTGCATACATCTCTTCTATCGTGAAGTGCATTGTGACAGGGATATTCATAACTAAAAATCGTTTTCTGGTTCAATGTCATGGGGCTGTTGATCTTCCGGTCGGATGGTCTTTTCAATTTCCCCGGCTTGAGATATTGTTACGGGGACGCGAATGGCACATCCCTCGCGTCCACACAGGAAAGGGCGCATACAATCGACGATGCGACCGTTGCGGGCGACATCTCTTCGTAACATTCTGACCTGTTCTTCAAGTTCGTCTTGACGTTTACTGAGATTGTCCCGATCGTGGCGAAGATTTCGTCGGTCATCCTTCAGCTCTCTGATGTAGGCTTTCTGTTCGTCACGATCAGATTTCACGTCTGAAATAAGTTGCTGATACACATCCTGCAACTCTTTGGCTGCATCGACCTCGGCTGTCTTTGCTTCGGCCTTTGCTTTGCGCCTCTGCCACCGCCAGGTGAAGAATGCGCCACCGCCACCGCCAAGTAATAGCGATAGCAGTGCAATGATTGTGTCTATTGATATTTCCATTTGAATGAATTTAATTAACTACAATCCCTTACAAATGGCTGTGGGGGTTTACGCAGATGCGTAGGTACACGAAAAAACCCCGATGGCGATTGTTATAGTGACGGGCCATCGGGGAACACCTTAATAACTTAAACTTACAATTTATGAATCTAAGAGATTTGTGCGACCCCTCGCTTGGGGTGGAATGAAGCCTCACGGCTTGATATAGCGCGACAAGAGAAATTTGGCTACGGCAAAAACCTGCGCACTTTGATAGCAGCGTAAACGATGACGGCTATCAAGGCAATGATACCAGTGATGATGAAAAACCAGTCGAGCTTAGAACGCTTGCGCTCGACATACTCCGTGACGGGGTAAGGCTGCGGGATGGTGTCGTGGCTGGCGATGTACACGGAGTCGTGATGCCAGCGGTCGCGGAACTTGGTGTGCCACTTCTCGACGAACATCGTGTCGCCCTTCTCACTGACGATGGTCGAGTCGTGGATAAAGACTGTTGCGCGCTCATATTTCGTCACCTTCAGTGTGTCGGTGCGCACGGTCTCGATAGGCACATACTTGGTGGTTGTGCAGCCGGTAAACAGCAGCAGCCCGAAGACTGCTACTGCGGCCGCCAATGCCAACAACAACACTGTGCGATACGATTCTGAGATAGTTCTAAACCCTTTCATACTTTCCGTTCATTTTGCGGTGCGGGGTTTACTGCTGTCACTCTTCCTTCTTCGCCACTCTCCCTGCTTCCAGCACTGGCAATCCTGCCTCGGTGGGGATGTAGATGATCTTGTTGTTCGTGTTCGCATTCTGCTGACGCACCCAGAGGTATTGGATGTATGCCGGAGTGATGCTGCCGTTCTCGATATGGATGGCCTCGGCTGCACCTTTGGCACGCTCGATTTCGGCCTGTGCGTTCAGTTTCTCTGCTTCGAGGTTTGCCTTGGCTTCTTCAATCTTGATTTTGCGGTTCTGCTCTGCTTTGGCAAACTCGGCCTTGCCTTCCATCTCCTGCCGCCAAACATTATACTTCGGTATGACGTACATACAACTGCCAACACCGCCAAGAATTAAAAACAACCCAGTAGCAATCAATACTACCCATGATTTTAAATTAATTTCGTACATAGTCTTCTAAATTAATGTAATTTTGAATTAAAATCCCCGATTCGTGAGATTTCTACAAATCGGGGCTTCTGAATGTGACTTTTTCTCGTTTAGAACTTTAGTCCATCAGCCGTTGGCTCAATCTTGTCGCCCGTCGAAGGGTCTTTGCTCGATGGGTACGGGTTCGTGTCGTTCAGACGCTTCAAATCCATACCCAGCCACATGACCGCCTCCTGGAGTTTAGTGATGGCTAAACTGCGCTCGCGGCTTGGCGGTAGGTTCTTCACTTCCTGGATTTTCTCGTCCAGTTCCTTTCTAAGTCTCTTGTTCTCGGTAATTTCTTGTAATCTTTCCATTTTACTAAAATTTAATGGGTTTATGATCATGGGGTCAGTCCCCGTGATCGCTTCGTGGTCTCGCATCATTAATTCTCACCTCTCTCGCTCCCGTCCTCTCAAGGTCGATGAGACACTCACCGAGGCGACGGAGTTGGCGGTCATTATTTAATGTAATACAGGTCTTCATCTCGCCTTCCTCGATGTAGAGGATGACATGATCGTTCTCATAGTGTCGTGTAACTTTCATAAATCTGTCCTTTCTTTAAATCTTTTATACACTGCATCATCGAATAAATCTGCGCAAAGCGACCCTGGCCCAAGCCAATCCAAGCACTCTTTTCGCAGTGAGCAAGTTTCGCACTCATTTATACCTGGATCAACATCCACTAACTCATGCACTACTCCATCAATGATGATGGCATTCTTTAAACCTTCAATCATAATTCGATTTATTTACTGATCTGATTTTCCGCTGCATCATAGAGTATCAATCCCGACAGCAGCATTTGAACGGGATCGACCTTGGTGGCTGCACCACCATCCTTCTTCACGGGCTTCACGTTCTCCATGCCGTCGCTGCTTTCTTGGAGAGTGCAGCAGCCGAAGCAATAAGGCCAGAGAGGGTTCATCGAGAGGTGAATCTTCGGGTCGGGAATCTGATGCCCCATCCCGTCATCACGCGAGCGTTTTACCATGTAGTCAAACTCATTGACCACGGGGTTGTAAGTGGCGAAGTTCTGGCGCACAGGCAACACGAACTGCTTTGGGTCGAGCCCGATGTCGAATACCCACTGGCTCATGGCATTCACCACCGTCTTTGCATTGTATGGGTCGTAACCGAATGCTCCAAAATCGACACCTTTCGAGTCGAGCTCGATGATGCGGTTCACAGGCCACGACGGGTCGAAGGTCTTACCAGGCACGATGGTGAGCCACCCATCGCGTGCCCACTTCAACAGCAACTCACGGATGGGGCTTGCGTTCACGGCATCCTCGCTCATATAGACATCCATATCTCCGAAGAACTCATCGGTGTGGGTGTTGTAGCAGAGGAACGCTGCACCATTGAGGTCATCGCCTCGCGAAAAGTCCATGCCAGCGAAGACTATCCAACCGTCGGCAGAGGTGCAATCGTCCACCCGTCTGTCTATCTGGATGGCACGAATCTCTTCCGGCTTAAACCAGTCGTGAGTGGTTTGCGAGGCATAGACGTTGAAGAGTTTAGAGAATAGTTCGCCCTTCGTCATCTTTCCATTCTTCATATCTGCAATGCTATCCTCATAGAACTGATGCTGACAGGTGACACCGAGCATCGGATTGATCTTCCTTCGTAGGCTCTTCGAGGTGAGCAGCAGCTCTTCATCGTGCTTCTCCCAATCGTCGGGTTCCAGCAACAGCGACAGTTGGCGGTCATCACTGAGTGTCGGCTGCTCCTCGCCTGTATAGAACTTGATCTCGCGGAGCAGATTCTCATGCAGTCCGTTAAGCATATCGATGAAGGGGCCTGATGATATCGTGCCCGCTGTGGTAGTGCCGAAGGTCAGTCCCTCGCGTCTTGGGCCCATCGACGAGCGCATCACGTTGACCAGTCCCATCATGTCGCTCTTGCCGTTGACGTAGGGCGACGAACCCAACTCATCCCAGTTTACGAGTTCGGCAAACGGGCCATCCTTCGTCTTTCCTCCGGCAGTCAGCGGCATGATCATCGCGTTTCTAACAGAGTGGAAGGCTGGCTTCCACACTATCTGCTTCGACGTGATGTTAAACCTATTGCGGGTGTCGATATCCTTCAGCATGAATGTGGCGCGACTGAAGAGGATGCGCGACTGAAACTCTGCATTCGCACAGCAGTAGATTTCCGAATTATAGTCGCCCATCAGGAAGAACACCACCTGAATGTATGCCGACATACCCGTCTTATCGGTCTTTCGAGGGGTATAGAGAACGAAATAATTACAGAGCCTTCGCCAGTCTTCTACCATCCCGTCTTCGTTCTCGCGCTCGGTGGGCAACAGTTCGGGCTTGTCGATGGCTTTGACCTCCGTATTGAACCAATGGTGGAAGCCGAACACCGATGCCAGCACGAACACCTGGAATGGTTGCCAACGATAGACGTGTGCCGTGTCGGTGCCTGGACACTTAATGCCGCCTCGCAGATGTCGCCACCGCCCGTCAGGTCGCTGCTCCCATTCGCCCTCTCGCAGTTTGATGATCTGCTGCACGCGCTCGGTGTTGAAGTCGTAGGTCTGCATCAGCCGTAGAAACTTCACGGCACAGAGTATCTCATAGCCATTGTGCAGATCGGGGTTGCTGATGATACCACCGAAATACTCCGCAAGTCGCTGGTCGATGTCTGCCAATCGGCCGAGCATCCCCGAAGCATAGTCGATGAGTATCGCGTGGGCTTGATTTTTTTCTTCTTGCGTCATAGTGCG
>Ga0247610_10007375_pt1 | contig 11307 bp, 1 predicted proteins | sample 174DNAGHGhighgp2_FD_193483 | JGI IMG/M metagenome (GOLD analysis project Ga0247610, IMG submission 193483) | Sheep rumen microbial communities from Palmerston North, Manawatu-Wanganui, New Zealand - 1742 DNA GHGhigh gp2 | ecosystem: Host-associated > Mammals > Digestive system > Stomach > Rumen ...
CTCCTGTGCGCGCAGCAATTTCGTTGATAGATTCTGCTGTTTGACCATTGTTAATCGTTTTGGCGTTTTCTAATGATTTGGGGAAGTCTTGCATAATTTGCGTTGCAGACAAACCCGTGATCGCTTGTATTGCTTCGAGTTGTTGTGCAAACGTACCGTTTTCAAGTTTAGCCCCAAGTTGTTGGTTGTTATACAACGAGCTCTCAAATTCAATCTTTGCTTTAATCGCAAACTCTCCGCCGCGTTTTAATCCTTCTATCAGATTAGCGGTACCTTGCAATACTTCGCCAGCTTGTTCAAGCTCTGAAACACCTGATACAGCAATGGCAACTTCGTAGTTAAGTTTAATACGCTGTCCTTCTTCTGTTGCTTGCTGCTCAGGAGAAAGCTCCAGATACTTTTTGAGATCCGGGAAAGCATTTTCAAGAGCGGACCAATCAGCTTCGTCGATGTTTTTTAGCGCTGTTTGTGCACTCGTCCAATCTCTGTAATTACCAGAAGCAACACGCTGAGCCATTTTTGCAATATCTGAATTAAGATATTGTCTTGTACCAAGAGACTTCTTGATTCTTGCCTTTGTAAGCGCTTCGTTTACAGCTTTCTGAGCATCCGAACCTTCATATGTGCCACTTGTAATCGACTCAAAGATAGCAGCAAGCTGTTCTTCACCGCCAAAGAAAGACTGCATCTGTTTATAGAATGGATCGAGCATCTGATCTTTTTGTAATTCTTTTATGAATGTAGGATCAGCTGTAATCAAATCCATTACAGATTCCATAACATCAGGAGTTTTGAATTGATCAGGTGATGCATTCGCGACGGCAGTTTTAAACAAGTCTAAGGATCCTTCTTGTCCACGACGTAAATAAGCTGCAATCATCTCAGGGTTGCTGGCCATGTATGCCTGTAACACAGGAGCCATTTCTGAGTCTTCCGCGTCACGCATGAAATCGTCCCAGGAATTATACGATTCAATTGGTTTGATTGCCTGTTTACGCTCTGCATCAAAATTGCGGATCAATGATTGCACTTCGGAAGGTAGCTGTGATTCGTTAATGATTCCATTTTGCAAATTGTCAAGTAATTCGCTTTCTCCTAGTACTCTTGCTATGAAATCATTTCTTTCATCAGCTGTGTGTCCAGTTGTTAATCCCTCCTGGAGAATCTTGAGTGTATCATACGGATTCTTTTCGTTTGCTTGTATACGAGCCGTGTCAAACAAACTTGCCATTGATTGATATACAGTTGCACCACTTTTATATTGTTTAACATCGCTTAATCTGTATCTTCCATATGATCTACGAACATATTCTTTCGCTTCATCTAAATTTGTAAATCCTTGATTGCCAACTCGATACTGATAATATAGATCAGGCGCGTATTGTTCGACAAAGGCTTGTCTGGATTCTTCTGAAGCCATTTCGTCGGAAAAACTAGAAAACAATGAACCAATTGCGTTTTCGTTTAGCATTCCATTTTCTGGATTAAAATATTTGCCGCCTTTTGATTCAAAATCTTTATACAATTCTTGTCCCATTGCTGTTTCAAGAGCTGTACGCAATGCCTCTTCTGTGACGGTTTCCGTTGCGTATATCCCGAAAGGACTTTGATCTAAGATGTTTTTCACAGTTTGATTCGCTGCCATGCGTCTTGCTGTAGTAAATCCAGAACGAGACTGAATGCCAACTTGTTCGTCTAGCCACGTTGCAGCATCGTTAATTAATGTACGATTTAATAATTCTGCATTTTCGCCCCAAAGACTCGGGTTAGCCTGCATTCGCTCTGGTAAGGCGTTTTTGATTGTGTTTGATCCACTTGCTATACTAGATACAATTTCTGCTTTATCTTGATCGGAGAGCTCATTATAAACTGATAAATCAACATTTCCATATTCATCAATAAGAGCATCGTAACTTTCGGATAATGTTCCGGTGCGTCTGCCATATTTGTTATTTAGATCAGACCGTCTATAGTATAGTTCGGTTTGAATGGCTTCGTTCAATCCATCTACTGACGATAGGCGAGCATTAACAATTCTAGCTGCAGTATCGTATTTAGCATAATCTTCATCTGTTTTACCACCAGATATTAACGCTGCAAGTAAATCTTCTTGTCCTGCTTGTGTTAAAACATTGTCGACAAATGTTACGTAATCCTTGTATGGCTCATATCCTTTTGCGATATGATAAGTGTTTAACAAAGCTGCACCAGATGCCAAATCTATACCTTTGTAGCCAGCCCATTCTCCACTTTCTTGAATATTGTTCGCGATAACACGTGCATTGTATTTTAGAATAGGACTAGTATAGTTTTCAGTTAATGTGTTGTCGTATAAATCTTTTCCATATGCGGTTGCAAGATCAACCATGCGCTGGAAAGCATTCCCTTGCGAGAGCTTTAAAAAACCTTCCGATGCTTCCCCTGCTTGAGTAACAACATTTTTCCATTGGGATAGGTTGGCTGTGGCTTGAGCAATTTGGTCTGAAAGATCCGGGAACGCTCCGGCGAGATCCGCCAAAGCATTCTTTAAATTGCTTTCGTTTTCAAGACTTTGCAGTTTTTGCCAAGCTATACCAAATTCTTCAACTTGCTTGATTGCTTTCTGCTGCGCTTCGTATTTAGACTGATCTGATTTTGTTTCAACGTTATGTGCGCCAAGTTCTTTTTCGGCTTCTTCAAGACGAAGCTCCTTTTCGGATTTTGGGTTCACGACCTGTCCGATGATGGAAGAGAGTCCAAGTCCGCCTGCTAACGTCGCAATTCCTGTGATTGCACCTAAAACCCAACCTATCGGACCGCTGAGCTTTGTTGCAACAGCAAGAGCTGTACTTATTCCAACAATTCCGCCAGCAATAATACTCAAGCCTGAGCCTATTGATCCAGCGTTTTCGGCGGCAGTAGACAACCCTTGGAACAAAGAAGAAATGCCATCGATGACTCCAGTAATAGAACCTGCATCTACAAGACTTGCCACTACAGAATCAAACGAAGAACGGAATGTATCCATTGACGCAGACAGACTCTGCATCGCAATCTCGTATTTGCTTTGAGTAATGCCTTCGGAATCTTCTGCTAATCCCAAATACTTATCGAGCGTAGCTCCGCCATCTTCCGACATACCTTCCATCAACGTAGAGAATACGTTGGTTTGCCGTGTACCAGCCAAAGCATTTGTAACAATAGACTTCTGAGCGTCGCTTAAGTTCTGCCATACCTTAGACAGGTCTGACATAACTTCGTAAGCAGTTCTCATCTTGCCTGTTGTTTTGTTATCCCACAGATCTACGCCTACAGCTTTTAATGCAGCTTCGGCATCGCTTGCAGTGGTCTTTTCACCGTTTTGATCTGCCGTATAGCCGGACAGGCTTAATCTCCGCATACGGGAGAACACGGTTTGAAGGGCTGTACCTACTTGAGTACCGCTTAACTGAGTATCGGATGTACCGATTGTTAAGAGTGCAGTAAGCTCTTCGTAGGACACACCGGCAACCTTGGCAGATGCGGCCGCTTTTTGCATACCTTTACCAATCTCGGCAGCGGTTGTAGCAGCGGAGTCACCCAACGCTACAAGAGCATCCATTGCTTCGGTAGCAGAGCCGACCAAGTCATTCTGGAGAGCCGTAGTAATGATCTTTGTAGCTTCGGCAACGTTGAGTTTGGTGACGGTAGCAAACTTGATAATAGAATCTGTGCGTTCGGATACTTCCTGATCGCTTAAGCCTTGACGATAGAGTGCGGCTTCGGTTGTTGCGACATTGGAAACAGATGTACGTAACCCTAAAGCTTTGTTAATCGTCTGAGAGCGGACAGCTTGCATGTCTGTATCAGACTTTAACGTGATAGCTTGGATCTCGTTCATGGAAGAGTCGAACTCTTTGACGAAGCGCTTGGTTTCTTGAAGAGCCTTTTGGAAGACTTGGCGGCCAAGACGCTGAACAACCATTCCTATTGACGCACTTAAGCCTTGGAACGCTGCTGACGCCCGTGCTCCGAATGTGCCAAGCTGATTAACCTGATCCGAAGCTTCGGCGATTTGACTATTATATTTGTCAATATCAATCTGGTTGCCTTGCGCTCTTGTTAACAGTTTTTGATATTGGGCATCATCTTTTAGTGCATCTGCGTTCCCGCCATTCTTTCGAATATAATCATTTAATTCAAGCGTATATTGTTTTTGATTGCGGACCGCGTCGTCTCTTGTTAACGTCAAACTAGAGATTCTTTGTTGCAATCCATATTTCTGATCTTCGAGCCCAAACATGGCCTGAGCAATTCTAGATCTCGTATAACGTCTTCTCATTTGCTGTTGAGAACGAGCAAACTGAGATCTCATTTGATCAAGTTCGTATGCTCCGCGTGCTTGCTTTGACTCCAGAAAGTTAGCATTCTGAAGATTAGAAAGAGCGAGTTCTTGCGCAAGTTGATCGTTAACGTTGCGATCAAGAACATCGTCCCCATAAGAGAACATTAACGCAGACGCTTCAGCTGTACGTCCCTGCTTGCGCAAGTCTTCGTACAAATTGTTTCTTTGCTGCTCTAATGTGTCTCGTATTTGCGCAGCGCGCTCGTTTCTGGTTAGCGACCGCCCCTCAAGTTTTGCGATCGTTTGACGTTGCTGCAGATTCGTAGCAAGTTCTCTTTGCTGGTACTCGTAATCTACCTGTTCTCTAGCTCTTTGCTGCATTCTTGCGTTGGAGAATTCACGCTCAAACGCATATTGATCAAAATCCTGTTCGCCTCGATGATCTTGGATATATTGATCTCGACGGAGTTTCATTTGATCATAAGCCTGCGAAATGGCTTCTTGCCTGGTCAAATATTGACCAGAAACAGTTTGCTCAAGATTTCTACGTGCAATCTGACTTTGAGTATTTTGTATTTTGTCTTTTCTTTGCTCGGATTCTTTTTCTCGTTCCTCGTAAGCCGCCCAATCTGTGTTATCAAGAATTTTTCTAAGATCTTTACCCAAACTTGAATCAGCGCCAACCTCTATAATCCTGTCTGCAATCTGATCCTTAATAGACTGAGTATTTCTTGAAGCACGGGTTTTGGCAGAAGAGCGTTTCCCGCTGATTAATTCTTCATATCCAGTTTTAACGCTCTCTTCTTTTCTGGTTAATCTTTCAGCCAATTCTTTAGCTTGTTTATTAATTGCTTTGTCGTCAGGTAAATTTTCATATATTTCTTGTATAGCCTGCAAGTCGTGAACGGCTTTTTCTACTTCTTCCTGGGAGTTCTGTGAATCAATAATCTCATAAGCTCTATCAGCGGCTTTCATTAATTCGCTAGATAAACTTAATCTTTGTTGTTTCCATTCGTTTGCTTTTTGTTGCGGTGTTTTACCACCCAAACCCAATGCCTTTTTGTTTTCATTTACAACATCAAGAATTACATTATCATCATATTGGGCAAGCTTTGACATTTGTTCATCGTAAAAATCTTTTGACATTAATCCTTCTTTGTAGTTTTGTGTTATAGCATCGCGCCTTTTTTGTAGTAAATCTCTCCTGCTTTGAATCTGTACATCTAAGCTGTTTCTGTCTCGATAGCCTAAACGGCCTTCGAGTTCTTCCATTGCTAAAGTTGCGTTTTGTTCGTTCTCTTTTGTGTATTTATCAATTAAACGTTTTTTATCATCTTGCTGTTTGAAGATGTTTTCACGAACAGTTTGTAATCCAGCACCATACATATCCTGTTCTTCTTGTGAAAAATGCGATCTGTCAAACTTCATCTTTTTGATTATTTCTTTTTCATATCCTCTGCTCTCTTCAATTCCCGCATCAAGTTCATCCAGTTTTTTCTTCTGTGATGATTTATCTTCTGTGTTTTCAACTGCATCAACAATTGAGTCAGAAACCTGTTTTGTATAAGCAACGGCTTTGCTGACAAAATCTCTGGTTAAATTTCTGTATAAATCACTTCTTCTATTTTGAATATCTTTTAAAACAACCTGCTTTTCTTTGTCAGTTAATACCTCATCCGCATTTATACTGTTAGTTTCTTGCTCTAGCGCGTCAAGTATGGGTTTTGCTGTCCCATAAAACTGTTTGTTCCAGTAACCGTGCGCTTGAGAAACGCCTTTTACTTTATTTTCGTTTCCGAGCGCACTGACAAGAAGCTGTTCCGCTGCAGTACGAGCATCGCTCATTAATTGTTGGTGCTTTGTTTGTGCTTCTACTCGATGCGCTTGTGTTGCATCAAGATTTTTAATTTTCTCTTCAAGTTCAACAACCCGTTTTTCGGCTTCTGTTTGAGAAACCGGTTTTTGATCAACGGTTGTTTTTTGTTCTGGAATTACTTCTGGTTTGTTTTCTCCTGCATATCCTTTATAACTTTGATCGGTTGATCCTGGGCCAAACCTGTGGCCTTCTTCATTTTTAGGAGTTTTATCATGACGTTGATCTTTTTGTGTGTTTTCAACTTTTTGTGTAACGCCTTCAGTTTCTTTTTCAAGATCATGCTTTGCTTGTTCAAGTTGTTCTACAAATTTACTTCTTTGCTCGATATAAGAACGGGTTTCTGCGGAAACAATATTTGCTGTTCCTGTATTTTGAAACATCTGATCAAAAAACTCGTCGCCAAGTTTTGCGCGCCCAAAGTGCGATGTGAAGCCAAACATATCAACCATCTGGGACGCTGTGTTTATAGAATACTTCCTTCCTTCATTTTCAACGTACGATTTTATATCTTTATATACGCGGCCAGAAGGAGACACATATCCTTTTTGTTCAGAGCTATAATTTTGATTTGCTTCATTTTCAAGTTCAGCTTTTGCGTTTGCTATCATTTCAACAATGGAATATTCTTCTTCTTCGGTTAAGCGTCCTCGTTTCCCAGAAGCCCACTCTGGCAGCATATGTCTCATAGTACTCATTAACTCTTGCCTTGCAGGGCCTTCTGTTCCATAATCCAGAGCATTCATTGCCTGAGAGATAGCATCCCATCTGGTTGTGTCTGACATGCCATTGCGATATAGCATATTAGCAAAAGCCAATCCCATAACCTGGTTCGCCATATTTACAGAAGGTGCATTAATTTCATCAACGCCCATTGCACGAAGTGCACGCATGTTAACAGCTGGGCCTTCTTTTCCATTAATCGTAGTCCTAAACAAATCAGGATTTGAATAATCAAGATCTTTTGTTAAATTTCCTTTTTCATCACGAAGATACATATCGTCGTCATATCTAAATAATTCGTGCGCATGATCTGTAAATTTTGTATATTCTTTTTGAAGATTAATCACATCCCATGCTTCTTGGGGCGTTTTATACGCTATGGGATTTTTTGCGTCAGTTGACGCAGCGTCATAAATTGCTTGCATGACTTGCATGCCGGGAATGTATTTTGCGGCGATAACAGGATTTGATAAATCAAGCATCATTCCTCTTGCTCCGCCGCTACCAAAGCCCATGCCAGCAGGTTGACTTGCAGTTCTCTCAGCTGTTTGAGCTCCTTGTTCTGCTATATCTTTTAAATTGCCAACGTCCCTTATTTCTTTTTCAAGGCCTTGTTTCGAAAAAACCTGATCTTTTGTTAATTCCTCGATTTCTTTAACGAGAACGGGATCATGAATAATTTTAAAGTGATCGGAGTCGAAGTCTATACCTTGCAGAACATCACGATCTGACTCAGACATATAAGCTCCGGCCGTCGTACTGATTCCAAAACCTTCATACAGAGCGCGAATTGCATCTCCTTGTGTTGCAGCAAGATTCGTTGCTTTCAATATGTTCCCATATCCACTAGGAGATCTAAGTAACGTTAAACGCTCATGTTCTGGAGAAGTGTGCCCGAAATCAACAACATTACCAGATTTTAACACAATCATATCTTCGATTTCCTGATCGGAAAACTCTTGACTAATCCCAGCTTTTTTAAAAATCTCTCTTGCTCGGCCGATCATTCCGGCCGTTTTTCCGCCGTACATTGACTGCAAAATTGCAGATAAAGGATTTGCGGCAGCTACAACATTTGAAAATTTAGAATCTTTGTCTCCAAAATCAAAAAACGTCCCAGATATAATATCTTGGATCATTCTGGTTTTATAGTTGTCTACCCATGCTTTTGCCTGACTTGTTCCTAAAAGCTGCGGTTTTTGCGTAACTTGCTGCGAAAACCAGTCATCTTGATTCCCGAAGACATACTTTAATTGCCCGGTTTCTGTTTCAAGCTCTCTCATTCTTTCAAGAGCTAACTCGATTTGATGCTTTCTTGTTGCTGGAGAAAAATTCAAAAATGACATTTGCTGTACGCCGATGTTGTCGGAGCGTTTGTCATCTTTTTCATAGTTTGCCATTTCGCCCCATCCAAGATTTCTAACTTCGGCTTCAGCCATACGGTTTATTTCTTCACTTGGTCTAAATGTATATGTACCATCATCATTTTTCTTCATGTAAGCCATTTGGTTTTTTATCATGGACAATGGCAACATAACATTTGCGGATGAAGCATCGTAGTATTCTCCATTCGGCCCTTTTACCATCGCACGTCCTTGTTCATCAAGAAGACCCCATTTTCCAAATGCCGCACCGAGATCCTTTCCCGCAAACGTAAAAACAGAACCTTTACCGGCTGCACCAACTCTTGTTTGAAAAGAATCTTTTACTACTTGGTTAGAAGCCCACATGGCTCCGTCTCCAAATTCGATTTCTTTTCCGTCAAGCATTCCTTTTGTGTCGACTACTGCAATTTTGATTCCTTCTGTGTTAAGCCCTAAATCTGCAGACGGAGACCATTTTTTGTTTAAAGACTCAAAATGCTTTCCGTACATTTTTGCGGTGAGTTTGCTTGGATCTGCACCGTTTGAAACAATGTCTTCGATAACGGCATCGCTAAAGTTTCCAAAATATGATCCTGTGAATCCGGCTGGGTTTGCCCATTGTGCAACACGTGCGTTTGCTGCATCTCTTGCGTTTTGAGCAATCATACGGATAACAGGGCCATCTTTTCCGGAATGGACTGTATCGACAACAAACGGAACGCCATCGAATGTTTTACCATTTCGCCATAAATTTCTAAGTTCAGCTGCGTGCTCCTGATTTGTTTTGTCATACCCTTCAAGAGATACTAATCTAATTACATCTGACACATCATCGTTGTGTCTCCACCGCCCCTGCCCAAGCACTCGGGTGGCTTGGCTTTCACTTATTTCAACACTTTTACTTTTTTCATATCCTTGATTTTGAACAAAAGGAGAATGCTTTTCCACGACATATGAGTCAAGAGCTCGTTTCGGCTCTGTATAATTTTTTCTCCAATATGTATTCCCAGCTGCTAAACCCCATGCCGCTTCATCTTCCATGCCTTCAATGGCTTTCATTGCCAAAACCGCACGTCCGCTGCTTGATTGACTTAATCTGCCTGCAAGTGTTTTCCTATCAAGCTTAGCAATATATTGATATGGATCTTCCAATCTGCCTTTCGTTATACCGGCAACTCTGGCAACCATTTCATCATATAATGCGCCTCTGAAGTCTTCCCATTGAGCGCGAGTTATTTCTTCTTGTGTTTCCAGCATTCCACGATTGTCTCGTCTGGATATTCCTGAAGCAATCGCAGCGCGAACAGCAATTGGATCTTTCGCAAGAATTCTATCAAGCTTATCTCTCTGTTCCGAACCAAGCACCATACGTGCTTGTTCGTCTGTTAAATTCGCACGTTGATATGTGTGTCCCCACGATTTTTTGTAAGAATCGGGTATAAAACTAAGAGGATCACCGCGCTCAAAATAATTTGATATCGGCAAAGCCGTGCCATACCTTTGCTTCTGATACTCTTTAAGATACTGTGATGGGACAACGTGTGGCAGCAAAAACTTTAAATACTCATCAAAATCCATTGCGGCATCAGCAGAAACATTGTGTTTGGCTAATACACCAAGAATTTCTTTGTCTTTTACGCCGCCGCCATTGGAGTACATGATCCCTTTGATTAAATCATCAACTTTCATCACTCCGGTACGTTTACCGTCTCCGTTTAATGAGCTAATTCGTGTTCTGATGATATTAGACACTTCCGGTGTAATAGCATCAAATTCTTTTCTGATTGCATCAGGGAGACCGCCAAACCACGAATGAGCCATTTGAACCCCGAAGTTTGTATTTCCAGTCCTTAAAGCCCGCATGCTATTTAGTTCTTCAATCGCAGTGCTTGCTTGCTGTTCATATCTCGCACGAGATTCATCAGAAATAGTTTCATCTGAAAGTTTGTCAAAAGTTTTTCCTAAGTTTTCGGCAACCGTTGCAGTTTTTTCTAATGAGTTATCTACAACTCGTGTAAAATTCGGCATGTCGGCGAAAGCTTGCTTCATGCCATTAATTCCGTTTACTACTTCTTTTAGTTCGTTTTTTGTGTTACCAAAATCGATATTTCCTTTGATTGTAACACCTATCTCATTCCAGCCCATAAAACAAACCTCCTAATTGACATATTTAACAATACCTTGTAAACTGATTAAGTAATTTTGCGATAAAAAAGGGGAGTATAAATGAATACAGATTTCTTTGATAGTTATGGAAAAGATTTCGGAAAAATAGTTGATATCTTTGGTGTGTTACGTGAAATCACAGAAGCAGATGAAGATTATCCTTATGTTGCAGTTTCAAAAGAAATCTATGAGCTTCTTGATAAACCAGAATATAACGAAACATTTGAATCATATGGAACCGTATATACAATAAATTGTTTCGAACAACAGAATATAAATAAAATATTGTTGCTTTGTATAAAACTTGTTGCTGAAACAATTCAGAATTTTCAAAACGAGATAGTATACGAAATTAATGATGTTGTTAGTTCGTACAACTCCAAAAAGATAGATGGAGACTCTGCTATGTTAGATATTGAAGTAATATTTACAACCTTAATTCGGATCTACACAGTAACAAAAAAAGCTCTCAATCGGGCAATGGAAATATCAACAGATGACGGAATTGAGACAACTAAACTCAATTTATATGCATCAAAATTAGATCAACAAATCTCTATGCAAAAGAAAGAGATACAAAAACAAAGACTATTTGACAGCATATAATAAATAAAAAATCAAATATTTAATCATCGTTTTACCCTTGTTTGACATGTCGTGTTTAATTATATATAATAACCACAAGATTTAGCAGAGGAGTGATTAAATGTTAGATACCGTATGGTGCACTAAATGCGGCAACAAAAACAGTATCCGTAAGTACGCGCTCGACAACCTCTACGTATGTGCCGACTGCGGACATGTTAAAGGTTACGAGTGCCCTGATTGCGACAGGTTCTACGATTATAACAATTTAGCACTCCTTGACGGTAAGTATG
>Ga0247610_10007379_pt1 | contig 11304 bp, 17 predicted proteins | sample 174DNAGHGhighgp2_FD_193483 | JGI IMG/M metagenome (GOLD analysis project Ga0247610, IMG submission 193483) | Sheep rumen microbial communities from Palmerston North, Manawatu-Wanganui, New Zealand - 1742 DNA GHGhigh gp2 | ecosystem: Host-associated > Mammals > Digestive system > Stomach > Rumen...
CTACATACCAATTGGAACTGTATATGGTAACACCTTTATGCTTATATATGATACTAAGAAAGAAAAGTATATTGTGCCAAAAGAACCAATTGAATTATAGAAATTGAAATCATTAAGCCGCCTTACACAGTCTTAATTCATCCCAAGTAACAATCAGTCCAATTGACTTGTCGAACATATGGGCGAATCAGAACGATTCGCTCTTTTTTTCTTGTGTTACAACAACACTTTGTGCCAACTGCTATATTATTACCAAAAAAAAGGACTGCTTAATTGTAGTCCTTTTTTCTGTATGCTTCCAATTCTTTTTTATATTCTTCTGTGTTGACAAATCCGCAACATTTAAGTTCCGGGCAAAATCCACAATAAACACAATTTCTAACCATTTTATCAGCCATAACGGGGTCAAACTCTCGTATTTTATCTTTAACCATTTGCCAAGCCTCTCTTGTTTCTTTTGACGCACAAGTACAAAGTCTTTTTCTTGAAATATTCTTCAATGTCTGTGCATTAACAACAAAATCTTGGTCATTTGGTTCTCCTTGAGGAAGTTCGTCCCTATCACAATTTAATTTTCTCCTATCTCCCCTCTGTGAATGAATAAATGGCAAAGTAAAATCATGTCTTAATATATGAACCCCTGTCCACTGCCTTAAGTCCTTAAATGCTATAAGATATTCTACAAGTTTAATTGGAGAATGCTCTGCAAGCAATACTCCTGCTTTCCAATTATCGCTTGGCTCTTTATCTATAGGCTCTTTACCTATTGTCCTTCTTGCTGCGTTTAATGCCCTTTTCCAAGGTGTTTCTTGTATAACGTTAACTTCTGTTTTAATGTCCATAACAATTATTTTCTAATCAGTCTATTTATTTGAGAGTATATTTTGCAAGTTTTTCGTCCCTTAATCTTCTTAATTTGTTATCAATCTCATTTTCGTAATCGTCAAAACCTAATATAACTGCCATTTGCTCACACATAATGGTAACATCTGCCAGTTCTGTTAAAATTTCTTCTTTTGTCACTCTCCCCCTTCTAACTCTTGCTAATGCTGTAATTAGTTCTCCAACCTCTTCAAATACCATATCCTTCTGTGCTTCAACACCCCACACGTCAATTGCTTTCTGATAAATCTTCTTTTTTTCTTCTTTTTCCATTAGTATTAAAAATTATAAGTAAAATTAATAAAATTAAAATCAAGGCAGCGATAACCAAAATTGGTGCAAAAACCCACCACCAAGACCATGTTATTACTCCTGTAAGTTTAAGTATTAGAAATGTTAAAAACAATGTTTCGCTTATTATTCTAAATTCTATTATTCCTGCTTGTAATACTTCTCCCATATTATATTACTTTTATTGTTATTCCTACAGATTTAAGTATATCAATTACCAAATCAAAATAATCTTCTTCAAGAGGTTTTGATAATTTAAATACACTTTCATCCTTATTATTCTTAATTTCAAAATTTGTTTCGTTATTGCTAACGTAAAATCCATTATTACTTCTGAAAAACAACTCTTCCTCTATTGCTTCCAAATCTGCATTTTCAAGTTTCTCATATTTATATTTTTTTTCTTTTATGAGCCTATTTAATGCTTTACCTTGAGAAGAATCCTCTCGTAACAAAAGGTAGTCCCTAACATCTACATCATCGTATTGATATTGTGTTCCGTTTGAAAACACAACCTTTAAAGTTTTTGGCCTATTATCATTATCAATACATTCTGTATAAATAACATTACTACTATCGTACCAACAGTATTCTGTGTCTATACCATCGTTGCTTTTCGCATAATAACTAAATTTTTTACTCATTTTTATGATATTTAAAACGATAATTTTTTATGGCTTTTTCTTCTGCCTTTTAAACAATTGCCAATTCTTCCTATATTAGAACATTCGTAATTCTCATAGATTGGATGCTGTTTCCACTTCTCACCAGATATTTGCTCATCTGTACAATTATAATACAATATGCCCATTACTTATTTTTATTAAATTCATCTAATAATTTTTGACCTATTTTTTCTCTTATATTCATTATATTACTAGCATTACTATCGCCCAATTTATCAGCAATGTATTGAGCAGAACAAAGATGTTCATATAAAGACCCATAATTCACATTGTCTTTATTTACTAAATTGTTTATGTCAGATTCTTTATAACGCCTATGTCCGCCTTCTGTTCTGATTGCTATTAATTTTCCGTTGTTATCCCATCTTTGTAAGGTTGTTTTACTTACATTAAGAATTTCTTGTACTTCTTTAATTGTTAATAATTTATCCATAATATAATACACATTTATATATAAATATCATCAATTTTAAGAAAGTTTGCTTATTTTTACATAAATTTTATGCCATTATCAATATTATTGCAATAAATGTTAAATTTTTTAGACATATAATTATTTTATTTTATTATTATATTATGTGTAACTATAAGCATTAGTAGTATAATACATATTAAATGCTGAATTGGTATTATACTGCGTGGTTGTAGTGTTATAAGTAGTCGTAGTGTTATAAATGGCTGTAGATGGCTCAAAATAAAAAGTCTCTCCAGTTGGTAAATCCATAGCAATGGCAGGCACGATATTTGATGCCAAAGTGCTGCTATACACCTTATTCGATAAATTTGTCCATTTGTATAATGGGGCTAAAAACGAATAATCATAAGATTTATAAACATATTTTTTCTTATCCATAATAAAATTTTTATAAGTTAACATATTGCAAATATACTAAAAAAATGTTAAAAAAAGAAATACTATTTATAAAAAAACATACTTGATTGTTAAAAATAAAAATCTATATTTTAAAAAAAAGAAATATAAAAATTATGGGAGAAAACAAAAATTATTCTTATGAACTACAAGAAGTACTGTCTTATATGATTGACGTTCTTGTTAACGAATTTCCTACCGATGTATTTACACCTGAATATCTTATTGTTTCAATTTTAGACATTAAAAAATGTCACGCAAATATGTTTCTTGACAATTACCTAATGTCTAATAATATGGATGAATTAAGAGAAATTTATACGTCTGTATTAAAAAACAACAATAAGCCTATAGTTGACAAAAAACCAATTGTAAATATAGGAGGAAACGAGAATGAAATTATAAATGTCAAAAAAGTAGAATTCGATTTTGAGTTAACAAAAATAATGGAAAAGGCGGAAGAAGAAGCAAGGAAAACTAACTCATCACAAGTTGGAACTGAACATATTCTTCTTTCAATACTAAACCCAAATAATGAAATTAAGACTCAAGAAGTATTTAAGACAGTTGGCATTAGTTATGAATTGATATTTGACAAATGCAAAGATAATAAAACTAAGGCAAGGCAAATAAGGAAAAATAATTTTATCAATAATAATGGCTTCTCTCATAAAGAGCAGCAAAAACAACAAATAATTCCTCTGAAAAGTGAAGTTAACACTGCGTCAGTAACAGCAACCGGAGAATTTACTACCAAGTATACGACTAATATTAATGAGTTGGTAAAGAACGGCAAAGTAGATGAATTGGTTGGAAGAGACAAAGAAATTTCTCAAATTATTAAAGTGTTGGCTAGAAGAAAAAAGAATAATGTTGTATTGGTCGGAAACGGTGGAGTTGGAAAAACTGCTATTGTTTATGGGCTTGCTCAAAAAATTGTAAACGGTGATGTTCCTGCAATTCTCGAAGGAAAGGAAATTGTTGCTATAAACATTATGTCGCTTGTTAGCGGAACTCATTTCAGAGGAATGTTTGAAGAAAGAGTAAAAGGGTTGTTTGATGAATTGAAATCAAATAATAAATACATATTATTCATAGATGATATGCAGTCAGTTCTAAAAAGTGGAAGTAAAGATAAAGACACTGACATTTCAAATATGATAAGTGATGTTCTAACAGAGGGAGAAGTAAGGGTTATTGGAACTACATCATTTAAAGATTATAGAAACAGCATTGAAAACAATCCAAGTATTTCTAATAAATTACAAAGAATTGTTATTGAACCATCAAGTGTTGATGAGACTATACAAATATTAAACAACAATAAGAAATATTATGAGGATTTTCACAATGTAAAATATACAGATGAAGCCATAAAAAAATGTGCAGAACTGTCAGAACGTTATATAACAGATAGAAGTCTACCAGATTCTGCTTTTGATGTTTTTGACTTAACTGGTGCATACGTTTCATTAGAAAATTCAGAATCAAATGAATTTGGTGACTTAAAAAAGAGACTCAATGAAATTGAAAAAGAGAAGGCTGAAATTTTAAATAATGGAGAATTTGAAAAAATAGATGCATTAACAATTGAGGAAAACGATGTTAAAAAACGAATAAATGACTTCAAGAGAAATGAAAAGTCATCAGAAAGTAATAAAGTAAAGGTCTATGCGAATGACATATCAAAAACAATTTCTGATATGACCGGTGTCCCAATTTCAAAACTTTCCACAAACGAAAAAGAAAGAATCTTGCATATTGACGATAAACTTAAAGAAAGCGTTATAGGACAAGATGAAGCAGTAGAAAGTCTATGTAGAGTCATTAAAAGAAACAAGGTTGGATTAGGGGATAAAACTAAAACTATGGCTAATATTTTAATGGCAGGCCCTTCAGGTAGCGGAAAAACGTTAATTGCAAAAAAACTGGCTGAGGAAATCTTTGGAGATGAGAAAGCATTGATAAGAATTGATATGTCTGAATACTCAGAAAAAAATTCTGTAGCAAAATTGACAGGCGCTGCCCCGGGATATATAGGATACGAAAATGGCGGGCAACTAACAGAAGCAATAAAGCATAAACAACATTGCGTACTTTTATTAGATGAGATAGAAAAGGCTGACCAAGAAGTATATAACATTTTCTTACAACTATTTGATGAGGGAAGATTGACAGATAGCGCAGGACAAGTTGTTAATTTCAAAAATGTAATAGTATTGATGACATCTAATATAGGCGCGAAAAAAGCCGCTGATTTTGGTAATGGACTTGGATTTGTTACAGATGAAGTTACTAATAAAAAATCAATCATAGAAAAAGAATTAAAACAAAAATTCACTCCAGAGTTTCTAAATAGAATTGATAAAATTGTTTATTTCAATACATTAACAAATGATAATCTTAAAGATATTGTTAAACTTGAAATTAATAAATTTAGCAAGAGATTGAAAGAAATAAAATATGATTTAAAATACGATGAAAGCGTAGTTTCATATATACACGAAGAAGCCATTAAGCAAAAAGAATATGGTGCAAGACCAATAATTAGACTTGTACAAAATACGCTTGAGGACAAAATAACAGATATGATTCTTGAAAACGAATACGAGCCTGAATACGCATTTACAGCAACTTGTAGCAATAATCATATTGAAATAAAATAAAGCGTCTCATAGTTTTTCAATATATTTCACTTCATAAATGGCAGAGTTGTTTAATTTAAATTCTGCCATTTTTATTAAAATAAGCATAATTTACTTAAAATATTTGGTTTTTTCATTTATTTTATGTATATTTGCACTTGTAAATCATTTGTCATTATGATGATAAATTTATGTAACAGATTGGTAGACAATAATTTAACCAAAGAAGAACTGTTACCTAACATAGAAATTGTAAGCACAACGTATGATGATGCTCCAATTTTAACAGAACTATTGGCTAAGTGTTTTAACCTTCCAGGTGGGCAAGAAGAAGCATTAAGACAATTGCTGTTTTCAAACGCGCAACTAGATGCATCAGTTAAAGCCATAGACAAAAGAAATGGTGATATATATGGATTCCTAATATTTAGTATTTTCCCAATACATATGGGGTCTCCAATAATGCATTTAAACCCAAAACTTGGTGGTTTCCTAATACAATTCAATCAGATTAATGGACATTCGTTCATAATTGATGAAAGACTTAGAGGCACAGGAATTGACAAAAAAATGCTGTTTCACCAAATGGAATATTTGAAAAAATATGACCTAATATGGATTGCTGTAGAAAACTCCCTGAAAACCCATTCATATTGGAAAAGATTAGGGTTTAAAGAGTTATTTTCTATCCCAGAAGCAATCTTTTATGGCATTTTTAACGATAAAACCATCTCTAATGATATTTATATTTTAGTAGATGAGTTAAAAAATGAAGAAAATCATTATAGACGAGAATAAAGAATACCTTCTCTATGAGGAAGCCGTTATTGAAGAAATGTTTGGCGGGTGGGGAGAAAAAGTTAAGGCAGTTAAAGACTATCTTGACAAGAATTTCTCACGCGCCATATCTACAATTATAGGAGATGACGGCAAACCAAAAATACAACAAGTTGTTGCTTGGCTTGATGATTATAAACAAGTAGTTAAAACACTAACGGATGTTCAACTCTTTTATGTGATTCAAGACCAATTCAAAAAAATATTACCAAATAGAGAAGAAAGAGATAAATTCATAATTCAAGTTTTAAAAGACTGGTATAATCATAAAATTAGTAAAAACTATTCACTGTCCGTTTATTAAAGAAAAGTAATATTAATAAGAGGTATAGTACAGCAGATAGCTCTCTCTCACGTAAGCTGCTGTCAATGGGTAAGGGATTTACTCAGCCTCACTTAAAATTATAGATGATGAGAAAAATTAAAACTATTTTATTGGTGTTCGTCATGATAATGATGATGCCAAAAACGGCTTACAGCCAAACAGAGAATGAGGTACAAAAATGGGAACGCGTGATAAACGCAATTATTATGGTAGAAAGTGGTGGAAACCCAAAAGCACATAATCCACACGGAGATTGCGCAGGAATTCTACAAATTACACCTGTTTTAGTGAAAGAGTGCAATATTTTACTAAAAAGACAAAATTCTAAAAAACGTTATACCCTGTCGGATAGATATGACGTTAAAAAATCAAAAGAAATGTTCGTAATCATACAAGAACATTTTAATCCGGAAATGAACATAGAAAAGGCTATCAAATGTTGGAACTGTGGTGGCTTTAATCTTAAAAACAACGGTTGGAAATATAAAAGCGTTGGTTACTACAAGAAAGTTATGAAACACTATTAATATAAAAAGGACTGTAAAAAAATACAGTCCTTTTTTTATGTTATTTAGCAAATCCCATATCTCTCATCATTTGCTCCAACTCTTCTGGAGATTTTCCACTGAATTTTAATGACTGAGGTACAGTTACTTCCTCATCATCTTGATTAATTGAGCTTCTATTATTTCTAGACCTCATTTTTTGCTTTTCAAATTTTTCTACAGCCTTATCAAAGTCAAAATTATCGTCATCATCATCTACTATACCGTGCTCAATGTTATATTTTCTATTCCATTCAGCCTCTCTTGCTCGCTCTTCTGGTGACATTCTTTCATCACGCATAGCATTTTTCTTTCTATAATGGTCATTAAGCGCTTTCATTCTTTCTGCTCTATCTGGATATTGACTTTTTAAGGCGTCATTCCACGCCCTATTAAGGGTTTGTCCTTCTTCCTTATCATCTCCATTATAGTTAATCCACGACTCATAGTCATCTCGCCAGTCACCATATTTTGCTTCTCTTAATACTCTATTAACCGACTTTTTTATAATTCTATGTAAATCGGATTCTGTTAATCTTATAATTTGTCTTGCCATAATAAATTTTATTTTATAAATAAATATTTATATTAAAATAAAAATATGTTAAACGAATACATTTTAAATAAAATAATAAGAAAAACAATTAATGAAGCCATTTCTGAAATAGATAAAGGTGGAATAATGGGCAGCATTAACCTTTTTAAAGCACAAGAATTGGAACCAGAAAGTAATGATAAGGCCAAATCAGTAAGACTTGTGCCAAAAAAAGTTGCTAAAGATGCTTTGTGGCAAAAAAGAAAACAAAGCAAGGACGAGATTGAACAAATTAAATTTAAAGAATATATGGATAAAAAAGTTCAATCAGCACTATCCACTAACGGTATTATGTTCCCTAAAGGAATGGAAATTACAAATGGTAAAAAAATAAAATATTCAGTTGAAGCCGAAACATTTATGACTTATGTCAAAAAAATGTATCCAGAATATGAATTGAAAAAAAGTTTTACGAAACAAAAAAGAAAAGAAAGAGGACAACTGGATGATGTTGTCTATTACGATATGTTTATTAAACTTATTAAATAAAATTAAACCATGAAAAAATACATTATAACATTTATTTGTGACCTTGAAAAATTTAAAACTGGCATAAAAGAACTTCATTGGTCTGCAAATTCATTACCACAGCATCAGTTATGCGATGATATTGCAAGCACAATATCAGACTATCAAGATAAAGTCGCAGAGGTTGAACAATCAATATCAGGAAAATTCCCAACAAATATACTTAAAGGGGAAAAATATAACGTTACAACATTGAAAAACTTTGTTAATGACGTTATCAATACCACAAATAAATTCTATTCAAACCTAAAAAATGAAGGGGATAAATATATAGGTATGAGAAGCGATACAGAAGCATTTTTAAGCGACATGCAGCGACATTTATACCTTGTTGACTTCACTGTAAAGGAAGGACTAAAACAACGCCTTAGAGACAAAATAAATGAGAATAGAGTTACAATATCAAACGGAAGAGAACAATACTCAATGACTGAAAATGAATTGAGAGAACTTGTTTCAGAAGCAATAAATAATGTTAAATTAAAAAGATTATAATCTATGGCAACATGGTCTGTAACGCCAAGGTGATTTTGAGGTATACATAGATTTACGAACACACCAATAATAAAAAAAGAGTTGAATAATTTTCAACTCTTTTTTATTTTACTTTATTCAAATTATTCTCGTCATCCAACATAAAAGCCATTTGAGAATCAACGCAAGCAAATCCATCTTTTAAAACCATTGTACCCTTTTCAAATCTTGTATGGCCAAATATCTGAAAGGTGTTTTCTCCAAGTCCTTTATCATACATAAATTCGCTTATATCACACCATAATGGGCTTCCTGTTTTTTGTCCAAACCATGTTCTTGCATTTCCAACAACAGCCAAATCTCCGAAGCCTTTATCTGAATTTATAAGATTATTTAATTCAGTTTCCAAATTATCATCATTTTCAATTTTACATAAATCAAGCCAAAATTTGGTAATGCCAGCATGCGTAAAGATAACTTTCTTTCCATTGTTTTCTACTATATGGCAAATGCTGAATAACTTCAAGTTATCATTAAACAATTTCCTTAAAGTTTCACAATGTAACTTATCAAATCGTGTTGACCTTGCTAAATCATCAAAATATCTGCTAACATAGTGACAGTCATGATTACCCAGTAAAAGAACAATCTTATCGTTATATTTCTTTTTTACTTCTAATATTTCATTAAAATTACTGATTGTATCATCCCATTTATATTCAACACCTTCATCTTGATATGGGTCACAATAATCTCCAAGAAAAATAACTTTATCAACAGTATCAATATTTTCCTCAAGTGGTTTTTTCCAAAACCTCCGTGAATGTATATCACCAATAATAAGAATTTTCATTTTTTACGTATTACTTTTTTATTAAAATTTTCTCTTTTTCTGTCCAAAAATATATTAGCATTTTCATATAAAATCTTTTCATAAAGTTTTTTTCTTCCTTTACACGCAGACATACTAAGCTTATAGTAAGTTACTGTTTTTCCTTTATATTCATTTAAATTATATTTAAATTCTTCCACTAAATTTTTTTTAGTCTTTATTGTACATTTCAGACTCTTTTATCTGACTTTGTATTTTTTCATTTACTTCCTTCCAAGAAATCGGTGTAAAATTATTATTATCAACGCCAACATCGTACTGTGTCGGAAACGCGTATTTCAATCTTGGAATATCTGCTCCATTTGTTGAAAACTCCCCAGAATGTACATGCCCATATAATTGATATACAACATCACTAGGTTTTCTGTATACCCCTCCATAGCAAAGGAATGGAAAGTGATTAAGAAAAACGGGTCTTCCTTCTATCCTAAGATATAATTGCTGCGTGACAAAATCGAACAATTCTTTTTCTTGTGCAGCACTTTGAGGGCCATTCTTCCAATCGTGATTTCCTTTTACCAAAATAATATGCCCATTAAGCCTATCGCATATTTCTTTCCATTTCTGAAAACCGCCCCAGGCAAAATCCCCCAAATGAAAAACAATAGAATCATTATTAACAACAGAATTCCAATTGTTAATCAACACTTCATTCATTTCTTTTTCATCGTTGAACGGCCTGCCACACGGCTTTATTATGTTAAAATGATGAAAATGAGTGTCTGATGTGAAAAATACACCAGACGCATCTTCTATATTAAAATTGTATTTTTTGCTATCGCTTGCCATTTTTTTATATATTTATATTTCTATACAAATATACAAAAAAAAATATTAATTCAAAAACAAAAAATGTTAATTATTGTTAATACAAATCTTTAAATCTTCTATTGATATTGGATTCATAACAATTTCATGACTTCCATCATCGTATTCAATATCAACGCTATTGTCTTCATTTTGAACTATCTTTTTTATTTCATCACAAACAAAAGTTCTTTCCTCATATTTAAATAAATGAATTGATATTTCTAGTAATTCAAATACGGACAATGGTTCAGTCATTTTTCCATATGAACTTGCCAAACAGTCATCATTAAACAACTTGTTCCTTGCTGCCAATGATTTTTCGTAATTCTTAAAAAAGGTTTCCCATCTAAATTTAAACAATTCCAAACTTGAATCGTTTATTATTATCTTGTTTCCAAAATCTCTCCAAGTTAGGCTTGTTTCTGACTCATGATTTGATACATTGTCAATTTTTGGACGAATTATAAACCAGCAAACGCCCCCTAACTCTCTTACCAAATCAAGCTCATTTTTAAACCTTACATCATCAATGACATAATTTGCGTCTTTGTCGTTTTTTATGATTTCCCTTATTTTATTTACGTGCCAATTTGTTTGATATTTACGTATTAAGTCAGTGCCAATAAATTGAAGCAATTGTCTTACAGTTTTAAAACTGACCTTTGACATTTCTTCCTCTATAGTTTTAAATGGTATACCAGTTTCTCTATGTAAAAACAGATAGTCCAATTTGCCAAACCTATAATTTTTTTCCACGTTTTTTAAATCATTTATATCTTCCAAATTAACGTGAATTAAATCAGCCACCAATTTTTTTAATGGTAGCGCAAAGTATATTTTTTTAAATCCCGCATCTTGACATATCTTTGCAAGCTCTGACTTGCCAGAAGATATACGTCCACCAAATCCTATAATCATATCTA
>Ga0247610_10007381_pt1 | contig 11302 bp, 9 predicted proteins | sample 174DNAGHGhighgp2_FD_193483 | JGI IMG/M metagenome (GOLD analysis project Ga0247610, IMG submission 193483) | Sheep rumen microbial communities from Palmerston North, Manawatu-Wanganui, New Zealand - 1742 DNA GHGhigh gp2 | ecosystem: Host-associated > Mammals > Digestive system > Stomach > Rumen ...
CTGGTGGTCGTACCGTTTTCAGGCGCGACAGAAGAATGCCGGCTGGCGCATCGACTATTTCGTCATCTCCGACCGTCTGCGCGACCGTCTCGCCGAGGCGCTGATCCATACCGACATCCTCGGTTCCGACCACTGCCCCGTCGAGTTGGACCTTCGCTGAATGTTTCCGGCCGTTGGTTGAAAGAATTTGCACCGACGGCCGAATCTAACTAACTTTGCAACCGTAAACCAACACGATATGAATGATATATTATCACATTTCGCCCCGATCACGCTGGAAGAGATGAACGACGTCCGCCTGCTGAACCGCACCGACACGAAGTTCGTCACCACGGTCCCCGTGCTGCGGCGGCTGCTGACGATGGCGCAGGACGACTACTACGCCCAGGTCATCGACGGCGAGTGCATCGCACCTTATTACACCGTCTACTTCGACACTGACGACTGCGCGATGTACCAGAAGCACGAATCGGGCCACACCAACCGTCAGAAGCTCCGCATCCGCAGTTACGTGAACTCCGGGCTGAACTTCCTGGAGGTGAAGACGAAGAACAACCGCGGCCGCACGAAGAAGAAGCGCGTCAGCATCGACTCCTTCGACCCCCTGCATCCTCAGCACGACATCCGGTTCCGTCGCCAGAGCGAGGAATTCATCACCTACGACGACTTCCTGCGCAGCTGTCTGCACTACGACCCGACGACGCTGAGCGAGCAGCTCGAAAACCGCTTCGACCGCATCACCCTCGTGAACAAGGGCAAGACCGAGCGCCTCACGATCGACCTGAACCTCCGTTTCCACAACATCGTGACCGACGAAGTGCGCTCGATGGACAATGTGGTCATCATCGAGCTGAAGCGCGACGGTCGCGTGGCCTCGCCGATCCTCCGCCTGCTGCGCGAACTGCGGATCAAGCCCCACGGCTTTTCGAAATACTGCATCGGCTCGGCCTTCACCAACGCCGACCTCCGTCGCAACCGCATCAAACCCCGGTTGCACGACATAGAGAAGATTATAAACAATAAATAAATACATTATGGAACAGTTATTTTCTATCACCCCGACCTTCGCGATGATGCTGGTACGTCTGTTCATCAGCACCCTCGTCACCTGGTTCATCATCGCCAAGTTGTATTACCCCAAGAGCAAGCGCCGTGACTTCTACTTCACGTTCATGCTCATCTCCGTGGCCATCTTCTTCATCGTCTTCTTCATGATCTTCGTCCTCGACAACATGAAGGGCAAGACGTCGATGGGTATCGGTATCGGCCTCTTCGGCATCTTCTCTATCATGCGATACCGGACCGACGCGATGCCTGTGCGCGAGATGACCTACCTCTTCGTGATCATCGCCCTGTCGCTGGTGAACTCCATCGCCGAGGGCGTGTCCATCGTCGAGCTGCTGCTGACGAACCTCATCATCGTCGTCTTCGTTTGGCTGCTCGAGCGCAACCTGAAGCTGGAGGCGTCGAGGCTCATCCAGTACGATCGCGTCGACCTCATCGCCCCAGAAAAACGCAACGAGCTCAAGGCCGACCTCGAGAAGCGCCTCGGCGTGAAGATTATCAAGGTCGATGTCGGTGCCGTCGACTTCATCCGCGATATGGCGATGGTCAAGATCATCTACCAGGGCAAGCACATCGACCGCGAAATCAGCGAAAACTTCAAGATCAAATGAACAGCCGCATCTCCAGAAGGCTCTTGATGGGCTGGTGCCTCATCATTTGTCCGCTTTCCTATAGTTCCGCGCAGAGCGACGACTTCGGACTCGACTTCTCGGTCGAGGCAGAGAAGAAGATAGACAAGCAGTGGTCCGTCAGCCTGGAGGGTGAGCTCCGCCGGCGCGACGATGCGAAGACCAACGACCGCTGGAGCATCGGCCTCGGCGTCGACTACAAGATTGCCAAGTGGGTGAAGGCCTCCGCAGGCTACAGTCTGCTCTACGACAATACGAAGCGCATCAGCTATTCTGACCAGGAGGATGTCGACGATGGCGACTTCGACGAGGTAGGTATGCCGAAGAAGTGCGCGCAGTATTGGGCCCCTCGGCACCGCTTCAATGTGTCGCTGACGTTCGATAAGAAGCTCTTCGGCGACTTCCGTTTCTCCCTGCGCGAGCGCTGGCAGTACACCTGGCGCCCCGAACACACCGTCAGTGAGCGCTGGAGCTATCTCGACGAGGCCTACGACGGCAAGGCGAAGACCTACGGCGGCAGCGGCAAGAACGTGCTGCGCAGCCGACTGCAGGTGGAGTACGACCGGAAGGGACTCTCGCTCACGCCCTACGCGAACGTCGAATTCTGGAACGCCTGGAAGCTGCAGAAGACGCGCTATACCGCCGGTCTCGACTGGAAACTCTCCAAACAGCACGCCGTGGGCGCTTTCTACTATTACCAGAAGGTGAACGACGACGATGACCTCGAACCGAACCGACATCTCCTGGGCGTCAGCTACAAATTCAAGTTCTAAGCACGACTCACAGGGGACAGGTACCCTGATCGCCGCAAAGCTCTGATCATTGAGCCAGTCCCCATGATTCACCCAGTCCCCATGATTCACCAGAAAGAATCAGCTGAAAGTTTTGGTACTTTCGGCTGATTTTTGTACCTTTGCAGCCGATTAGGTTATCAACTATAAAAATGAATAGGTTATTTGTAACAATTTGTGCGCTGGCGGCCCTGACGGCCGTCCATGCGAGGAAGGCGACGGTCACGCTTACACTGACCGACAACCGCCTTCAGACGATTACGGGTTTCGGCGCTGCCTGCTGCGATGGCGCGATGTGTCCCTTCGGCACCGACACACAGCCCGTGAAACTTCTCTACGGTGACGAGTCCAAGATCGGACTGAACATCATGCGAATGGAAATCTCGCCCAACTTCGAGGGCGACATCAAGGTCCCCGAGTGGGGCAACTGGGATTCGCCCTACGACTGGAACGGCTCGCTGCCCTCGGCGAAGATCGTGAAGCAGCGCGGCGGCATCGTCTTCGGCACGCCTTGGTCTCCTCCAGGAGAATACAAGACCAACGGTACGGCCCAGGGCGGTAACTCTGACGACCAGGGCAATCAGCGCGGCAAGCTGCGCGAGGACTGCTATCCCAAGTTCTTCCCCTGGCTGAACCAGTTCCTCGAGTGGATGCAGAGCAAGGGTGTCGACGTGGACGCCGTGAGCATCCAGAACGAGCCCGACTGGTGGGTGAGCTACTCTGGCTGCCTCTACGAGCCTGAGGACCTCGTGAAGCTGGTGAAGAACTACGCCTACATGCTCGACCGCGAGAAATTCAAGGGCGTGAAGCTGATTAGCGGCGAGCCCCTCGGATTCACACAGAACTATACCGATCCGCTGATGAACGACCCCGACTGCCGCGAACAGATTGACATCGTGGCGGGCCACATCTACGGACATCCGCCCCTCCAGTATATCAAGCCTGCCGCCGTCCTGCCTGCTAAGTACGGCAAGGAAGTCTGGATGACGGAGCACTCCGTATCGGACAATATCGGCGAACGGTTGCCGACGTGGGAGGAGCAGATGGAATTCGCCCAGGAGGTGAACGAATGTCTGCAGGCCGGCTGTACGGGTTATGTCTATTGGTACATGCGCGCACACTGGGCCTTCGTCAGCACGGGCGAGAAGAAGTACGGTAGTGCCAACGCCCGTAAGAACCAGCTGCTGCCTCGCGCCTACGTGATGTCACACTTCTCGAAGTACATCACAGGCTCGACACTCCTGAAGACCACCTGCAGCTACGAACTAACGACCAATGCCGCCGTGGAGATATCCTCCTTCGTCAAGGGTGACTCGCTGATCGTGCTGGCCATCAACACGAATACAAAGGACTACGACATGGTCATGAAGATGGACAAGACGCCGTTCAGCGTATCAGGCGGTGACATGGTGCTCTCATGGGGCAACGAATCTGACCAGCTCTGTCAGAAGGAGACGCTCACCCTCGGAGAGACACTCAAGATTGACCAGGCTACGAAGAAGGTGACGGTGGAATTGCCCGCACAGTGCGTGGCCACCTACGTCTTCCAGCTCGACAAGGGGGCTACCGCCATCCAGGAGCACAAGCTTTCGGACGTTGACGGCGCGAAGACCTACTACGACCTGCATGGTCGCCGGCTGGAGACGCCGAAGGGACTCTGCATCGAACGGAGCGCCGACGGAACGTCAAGGAAAATCAATATGAATCGCTAATAAAAAAGCCCGGAAAGTTAAGTTCCGGGCTTCTTTTTTTACATGTCCTCGTAGGTGTCGAGGTAGGTGACGTGTGTCACAAGGTATTCCTCGATGCCGTGCTTGCCGTCGGCACCACCGATACCGCTCTTCTTCACGCCGGCATGGAAGCCCTGCATGGCCTCGAAGTGCTCGCGGTTGATGTAGGTCTCGCCGAACTCCAGCTCGCGGGCGGCCTTTGTGGCGATGTTGATGTCCTTCGTGAAGATGCTCGACGCCAGACCGTATTCGCAGTCGTTAGCCCACGCGATAGCCTGGTCGACGGTGTCGAACTCAATCAGCGGAATCACAGGACCGAAGGTCTCCTCGTGGATGATGTCCATGTCCTGACGGCAATCGTCGAGCACGGTGGCGGCATAGAAATAGCCCTTGCTGCCCACACGGCTGCCGCCGCAGAGCAACTTCGCACCCTGCTTGATGGCGCGCTCCACCTTCTCGGTGACGCTCTCCAGGGCACGCTGCTCGACCAGCGGACCCATGTCGACGCTGTGGTCCTGACAGGGATCGCCCACCTTCACGGCCTTCATCTTCTCGACGAGGATCTTCGTGAACGCGGCCTTCACCTCCTTCTGTACGTACACGCGCTCGGCATTGTTGCAGATCTGGCCGTTGTTGCCGATACGGCTGTCGACGATCCACTGGGCGGCGCGCTCCAGGTCGGCATCCTTGCAGACGATGGCGGGCGCCTTGCCGCCGAGTTCGAGGCTGACCTTCGTGATGTTCTTAGAGGCGGCGGCCATGATGCTCTCGCCGGCACCTACGGAACCAGTCACGGAGACGATGTCGATCTTCGGAGAACCGGCCATCTCGTTGCCGATGACGCTGCCCTTACCCGTGACGATGTTGATGACGCCCTTCGGCAGGCCGACCTTGTCGACCACCTCGCCGAAGACGGTACAGTTCTCGGGGGTCAGCTGTGAGGGCTTGATGACGATGGTACAACCGGCAATCAGCGCTGCACCGGCCTTACGGGCGATGAGGAAGAACGGGAAATTCCAGGGCAGGATGCCAGCCACCACGCCGATAGGCTTCTTGGCGAGGAAGATGGTCTCGTTGGGACGGTCGCTGGGGATGATCTCGCCCTCGATGTGACGGGCGAAACTGGCCATGTAGTCGAAATACTCAGCAGTGACATCGACCTCGACGGTGGCCCAGGTGATGGTCTTACCCTGCTCACGCATGATGATGTCGATAAACTCCTCGCGGCGCTCACGGATGCCGTTGGCCAGCTTCTTCAGCCAGGCGGCACGCTCGATGGCAGGGGTCTTGCCCCAGGTATTCTGGGCAGCGCGGGCGGCGTCTAAGGCGCGGTTGACATCCTCGATGGTGCCTTCAGGCTGACGACTGATGACCTCCTCGGTTGACGGGTTTAATACGTTAATCCACTGGCCGTTCGAGCTCTCGCAGAACTGGCCGTTGATGTACATCTTTAGATCTTTCATAAGCGATTGTTGTTTTAATGATTATTTAAGTAGCTGTCTAACAGCCTTTTGTCGTCATGATGTTCAGGACCAGATTGTCGGTAACGCCCATGCCGTCGGCGCCGATGCTGGTCAGGTTGTGGATGCTCTTGTCGACGCAGTCGTCGACGATGCCTTCCTCAGAGGTGACACATTTACCCTCCATCGCGAGCAGGGCAGAGAGCAGCGCCGTGCTGACACCGCTGGTGATCTTCAGCGAACACGAGGGCTTCGCGCCGTCGCAGATCATACCCGTGAGGTTGGCGATCATATTCTTCACCGCAAAGCAGATGCGCTCGTAGTTGCCGCCCATCAGGTAGGTGATGCCGCAACTGGAACCGATGCTCGCCACCACACAGCCGCAGAGGGCAGAGAGGGAACCCAGGCTCTGTTTGATATAGATGGCGGTGAGGTGGGAGAGGGTGAGGGCACGGAGAAGTTCTTCCTCAGTGTTCTCGTTCTCCTTGGCATAGACGCAGACGGGATTGGTGGCGCAGATGCCCTGATTGCCTGAGCCGGAATTGCTCATCACGGGAATCATCGCACCACCCATACGGGCATCGCAGGCGGAGGCGGTGCGCGAGATGATGTGGGAGTAGATGGAGTGGCCGAAGATGCCCTTGGCTAAGGGACGGTCGATGGTCTTACCCAGGTTGTGGCCGTAGTTGCCCTTGATGGCCTCGCGCGCGGCATTCATATTATAGGTGCGGGCTTCCTCGATGAAACGGATCTCGTCGAGGGGAGCCGTTGTGGCAAAGTCGTAGACCAGTCGCATGTTCAGGGAGATGGGAGCGTGGACATCATCACAACGCTCCACTGTGCACGCTCCACTGTCCTCTATAAAGTGTGTGTGGCTGCCGGCGATGATGGCCCTTGCGGACTTCCCACCAGCAGAACAGATGACTTCGGCATAGAGCTTCTCGCTGATGCCCTCCTTCATCGCGATATGGATACGACCTTCAGCGATGTACTTCCGGCCTTGTTCGACCGCCTCAGGGGTGAGGTCTTTCAAGACTTCCAGCTGATAGTCGCTCTTGCCGATGAGTGCGCCGAGGGCGATGGCGATGGGCAGGCCGATCATGCCTGTGCCAGGAATACCCACACCCATCGCATTCTTCAGGATGTTGGCACTCAACAGGGCCTCAATCTTCTCAGGGCGACAACCCAACTGCTCAGTGGCCTTCGCCGTACACAAGGCGACACACATGGGTTCCGTGCAGCCAATGGCCGGCACCACCTCCTGATGAATCAATGCGATAATCTGCTCTCTAACCGCTTTTTCAATCATGGTCTTGCTTTGTTGTAATTGGACATTCCTGTGTTCAGGAACTGGATGTATTCCTGGATGTCCTCGTTGTAGCTGCGGCTGCTGTTGAGGGGCATACCGTCGTTGTCGAGCAACACGTAGAAGGGCTGGGCGTTGGCACCAAACTTCACGCGCTGCAGGTAGCTCCATTTGTCGCCGACGGTCCGCAGCGTACGCGTCTGACCGTTCTCCGTCACCTCGACGGGCTCAGGCAGGGCGGTCTTGTCGTCGACATAAAGCGAGATGAGGACGTATTTGTGGTTCAGGATGTCGGCCACCTGAGGATCGCTCCATACGGCTGCCTCCATCTTGCGACAGTTCACACAACCAAAGCCGGTGAAGTCGATGATGACGGGCTTGCCTTCTGCACGGGCGGCGGACATACCGAGTTCGTAGTCCTTGAAACGGGGCTCGGTGGAGGTCTTCTGAAGGTTGAAGTCCTGCGTGTTCATCGGCGGCGCAAAGGCGGAGATGGCCTTCAGCGGGGCACCCCAGAGACCAGGAATCATATAGATGGCGAAGGCCAGCGAGGCCATCGCGAGGAAGAACTGCGGAACGTTGGTGCGGTTTCCCTCGTCATCGTGTGGGAACTTCAGCCAGCCTAACAGGTAGACACCCAGGAGTCCGAAGATGACGATCCACAGGGCGAGGAACACCTCGCGGTCTAGGATATGCCAACCGTAGGCCAGATCGGCCACAGAGAGGAACTTCAGTGCAAAGGCGAGTTCGATGAATCCCAGCGTGACCTTCACCACGTTCATCCATCCGCCAGACTTCGGCGCCGATTTCAGCAATGAGGGGAACATGGCGAAGAGCGTGAACGGGATGGCCAGTGCGATGGCGAAGCCCAGCATACCGATGGTGGGTGCCACGATGCTGCCCTGTGTGGAAACGGCTACGAGCAGGAATCCGATGATGGGACCCGTGCAGGAGAACGATACCAAAGCCAGGGTGAAGGCCATCAGGAAGATAGACAACAGACCTGTCGTCGACTCGGACTTCGCATCGATCTTACTGGACCACGATGCGGGCAGGGTCAGCTCGAAGGCGCCAAAGAACGAGGCGGCAAAGACGACGAGCAACAGACAGAAGAAAATGTTGAATACCGCATTCGTGGCAAGGGCGTTGAGTGCCGAAGCCCCAAAGAGCAATGTGACGGCAAGACCCAACAAGACATAGATGACCACAATGGAAAGGCCGTAGGTCGTGGCTTCGCGGATGGCCTTCGAACGGTCCTTGTTCCGCTTGAGGAAGAACGATACGGTCATGGGGATGATGGGCCACACACAGGGTGTGAAGAGGGCGATGAAGCCACCTAAGAGTCCCTCGAGGAAGATCAGCCACCAGGACATGCTCTCGCCAGAAGGATTCTCACCGCTATAGGCATTGAGCTCCTGAATCACGGGCTGCCAAAGCGATAGTGACGAACTGCCGTTCTCCACAATTAAACTGTCGCTTTTCACAGCGGTCAGACTGTCTTTTACTGCAGGCGCATCATCGTCTTTCTCCGCCTCAGGTACAGCAGCGGTAGCAAATTCTTCACTCTTCACTCTTACCTCTTCACTCTTCCCCGGGCTCTTGCCTTTGACTTTCAGCGAGGCCTCAGACGGTGGCAGGCAACTCTCGTCATTGCAGGCACCGTACTCGACATAACAGTCGATGTCATATTCGGGCTTGGTGAATCGGATCTTCTGTACAAAGGTGACAGCCTTTTCAAAGAAGCGCAATTCCATGTCAAACAGTTTGTCGAACTGCTTGATCTCATGACCGCGGGCCTGAAGTTTACCGATAGCCTCGGCTCCTTCCATCTTTACGGCATTGAAGGTGGCGGAGATAGGACCGTCGTTACCGAGTCCAGTGGAGTAGACATGCCATCCAGCATCGATAGTGGCAGAGAAAACCAGTTCGCCTTCGCCGCCCTTTAACTCTTTCAGTTGTGAGGTGAAATGCACAGGAGTCATCATCTGTGCCCAGGTGGTCGAAACCACCATCGTCACCAGAAGTGCTATAATAATCTTTTTCATTTTCCGCTACAAAGGTACACAAAAACTGTGAAAAAACTAGCATTTAAGTTTTTTTATGCTACAATACGGCCATGATTTTTGTCGTTTCGGAAATAATCACTAAATTTGCACGCAGAATAATCAACTTACACAGAAATGAAACAAATATCATTACTCATTACTCTACTACTTATGATGGCACTTGGCGGTTCTGCACAGAACACGTTGTCAAGACTGACGGTCTTCAGCGAATTCCGTCCTGCCATAGCCCACCTCGCCGACGGCAAGACCGTGAATCTGCCGCAGGCGAATATCTTCCTGAAGAACAGCTCCCTGCTCTATCTGAACAAAGACGGTGTACCTATGGAGACAGATACGAAGAACCTGTTGCGCGTCGACTTCAAGGACCGCACTTATATCCGCATCGACACGTTGCTGGCCTATCAGGTGGACTCTATCGAAAACAATGCCCTCTATTGTGCGAGGGTCATCGACATCAAAGCCTTCCGTCAGGCGCTGAAGAACAATAAGAACATCACGAACTTAGACCTGAGTTTCAATACCGTACTTGGTTATACGACGCTGGATGCCAACGAGGAAGACGACTTCCCGATTGTTCCCATTTACTACTTTAAGATCGGCGATCAGTTTGTACTGGCCCATGAGCGCCACTTGAAGCGTTTTCTGAACAAGGACAAGCGGCAGCTCATGGAGTCGGTGATGTCGATAAAGGGTTTCAGCTGGACGGATGAGAAGTATCTCATGAAGATGCTACAACTCATCCGCTAGAACTTACTGAAACAGTTTGTCGAGATAGGTATAGAAAGCAGGGTCTTCGCCGACGACAACGTTGGCAATATGACCTTCAGGATCGATGATCACCTTCGTGGGGAAGCCCTCTATGCCATACTTCTCCAAGAGGTGTGACTCGTCGCTGTTGTAGACGTGCAACCAGGGCAACTTGTGCTCGGCAACGGCTGCTTTCCATTTCTCTTCGCTATCGTTGCAGTCGATACCGAGAATCTCCATCTTTCCGGCATATTTGGCATAGTACTCCTTCATCTTCGGCATACCCTTGATACACCAGATGCACCAGGAACCCCAGAAGTCGAGCACGACGTATTTGCCGCGGAGACTGCTCAGCGTGAGCGGCTTACCGTTGATGTCGTTGAGGGTGAAATCTGGTGCCTCAGGACCTTGTGGCGTCGTTGAGCAGCAATCAGCCTGAGCCGGATTCTGTGACTCAACGGCCTGGGCGGAGTTGGACTTGTTGCCTGTACAGCCGAAGAGAAAGGCTGTCAGCATGATCAATATAAGTTGTTTCATTGTGTTCGTTCTTTTATGAGATTATCTGACGATGACCTTCTTGGTCGTCTTGCCGTTATGGATCAGATAGATTCCCTTCGGCAGGGTAGTGCCATTCTGCATCTGACGGCCGCGGAGATCGTAAATGACCTCTGAGTCAGAAGAGTCAGCCTGGATGCCACTGATACCGCTGGCAGCATTCTCCTGGATGTCGGCTGTATTAAAGTTCTGGGTGCCACTCTTGAAGGTGATGGTGCCGTCGGCCTTGATGGCCTTACCCTCGTAACCGGCGATGGTCAGTGTGCCTGCTTCCATATAGAAGTTACCAGTATCTTCATCTTCGTGGTCGGTCGTGATGCCCGTAGAGGTCGTACCGTCAAGTTCTACCTGAATGCCGTCGTCTTTCGCACCGCTGATGTTGATGGTGCCCTTCTCAAGAAGGAAGTATTCCTTACAGTGGATACCGTCTTTTGGGGCAGCGGTGATGTTCAACGTGGCGTTCTTGAAGGTGATATATTCCTTGCTGTAGAAACCGTGCTTGGAATTGCCCACAATGTTAAGTGTACCTTTACCAGTCACTTCAGTATGTCCTTTACAGTGGAAACATCCGTTAGCGGTGTCATTGGCACCGTCTGTGAGTGTGTTGGTCGTGCCGTCAGGAAGGTTCAGCTTGATGCGTTTGCCGTTCTGAATGTTGATGGCAGGACCGTTAGGATTCGTTAGTGTCAGTCCGTTTAGTTTGACAGTAGCCTTGTAGCTACCTTCCATATAGAACTCGCCGTCATCACTGCTGCCGGAGAGTACATAGTCAATCTCGCTGCTGACCGTTTCTGCCTGTATCAGCTTCACGTGTGAGGACTTCTCGCTGGAACAGGTGACGGAGCTGGCGAGATCGGCGGGTATAGTAACAGTGGCTGTCGTCCCGTTAAAGACGACAGTCACTGTCGGATTAGCCGCCTGTATGGTGGCAAACGTCAGGAGACTCGTTAGAA
>Ga0247610_10007382_pt1 | contig 11301 bp, 8 predicted proteins | sample 174DNAGHGhighgp2_FD_193483 | JGI IMG/M metagenome (GOLD analysis project Ga0247610, IMG submission 193483) | Sheep rumen microbial communities from Palmerston North, Manawatu-Wanganui, New Zealand - 1742 DNA GHGhigh gp2 | ecosystem: Host-associated > Mammals > Digestive system > Stomach > Rumen ...
CAATTACCGATCTGACCGGAACCCATGATTTCCGGGCTTTTGAAGCTTCGGGAGGCACTGCAAAATCCACCATCCGAACCCTGGACCGTGCAGAGCTTGACGAGCATAATGGAAATATCACCATCACCATCAGCGGCAACGCATTTCTCTATAACATGGTACGGATTATCGCCGGCACGCTGGTCGAAATCGGTCTGGGAAAGCTGCGTCCGGATGCTTTTCTTCGGGCTTTCGAATCCGGAAACCGTCTGGATCTCGGAATGACAGCTCCGCCATCCGGTCTCGAACTCACAGAGGTTCGCTATCCGGCACTCGCCTTTACAGATCCGGATGCGCTTCGCTGGCATGAGGAGGATTAGCTGATGCTCCGTCTGACAAATCTCCGTGTTCCGCTGGACATGGCATCCGGTTCACTTCGTCCCCTGCTGGAGAAAAAGCTTTCCCTTCGTTCTGAAGAGTTGCTTTCCTGGCGGCTTGTCCGCCGGTCGGTGGATGCGCGGGACAAGAGCGATGTTCATTTCGTCTGCACCGTTGATATTGCGGTTTCAGATGAATCCAGACTGCGGAAACGGAACCGGAACCTGGCATATGTACCCTCTGCACCATCTGTAAAGCTGCCCCGGGTATCCCTGCCCTGTCCACCTCTGGTTGTAGGTGCCGGCCCGGCCGGTCTGTTTGCTGCGCTGACACTGGCGCGTGCCGGCGCAAATCCCGTACTGATTGAGCGCGGAAAACCTGTGGAAGAACGTTCCCAAAGTGTATCGCGGATGTCGGATACCGGAGAACTGGACCCTGAATCCAACGTACAGTTCGGTGAGGGCGGCGCAGGTGCTTTCTCCGATGGCAAGCTCACCTGCGGTGTCAAGTCTCCCTGGCTTCAGGACGTGCTGGATACCTTTGTAGCGCACGGAGCTCCGGAATCCATCCTGTATGACAGCAAGCCGCATATCGGAACGGACCGGCTTCGCGGAGTTGTGTCCTCCATCCGTGAAGAGATCCGTCGTCTGGGAGGAACAGTCCTGTTTGATACCCGCCTGGAAGAGCTTCTGATCCGTGGGCATCACATTTGCGGTGCAGTACTCTCCCATGCCGGTGAGCGCCGGGAATTCCTGACGGATACTGTTTTGCTGTGCATCGGTCATTCAGCCCGGGATACGGTCCAGAATCTTTTCAGTCAGGGTGTCCGGATGTGTCAGAAGCCGTTTGCAATGGGGGTGCGAATCGAGCATCCGCGTATCATGATTGACCGGAGTCAGTACGGTTCCTTCGCCGGGCATCCGGCACTCGGGGCGGCTTCCTACAAACTGGTATGCCATACGCCGGACGGAAGGGGTGTCTACACCTTCTGCATGTGTCCGGGCGGATATGTAATTGCTGCCGCTTCCCAGCCGGGAGGTGTCGTTGTTAACGGAATGAGTCTCCATGCGCGGGATGCGGAAAACAGCAATTCCGCATTGCTGGTCGGTTTTCGTCCGGAAGATTTTGGTGATGATCATCCCCTGTCCGGTTTTGTGATCCAGCGGAAAATCGAAAAAGCCGCCTTCTCTGCTGCCGGAGGCGGATTCCGGGCACCGGCTCAGCGCGTGGAGGATTTTCTGGCCGGACGGGCCTCCTCCCGTTTCGGGGATGTAACTCCGTCCTATCGGCCCGGAGTGGTTCCGTCTGATCTCCGGGCAGTTCTTCCCGAAATGATCTGTGCGAACCTGAAAACCGGCATTCGTGCGATGAACGCCCAGCTTCCCGGATTTGCGATGCCGGATGCTGTACTGACCGGACCGGAAACCCGTTCCTCCTCCCCGGTCCGTATGCTGCGGTCTCCCTCCGGGGAAGCGGAGGATCTGTCCGGTCTTTATCCGGTTGGTGAAGGTGCCGGCTTTGCCGGCGGTATTGTTTCCGCTGCGATTGACGGGATTGCTGCTGCGCGTCATGTCCTCGGGGCCTGACCCAGAGCAGCCCTTGCCGATAAACCAGAAAACCCCGAATCCGGAATACCGGATTCGGGGTTTTCTTGCATTGGAATATGGATTCTGATCCGGAATTATTCCTCGTCGTCGTCCTCAATCTTCGCATTGGCAATGATCTTCTGTGCTTCCGCCTGGGGTACTTCTTCGTACCGTTCAAACTTCATGCTGAAGGAGCCTCTTGCCTGCGTCATGCTGCGCAGGTCTGTCGCATATTTGAACATTTCCGCCAGGGGAGCTTCCGCTTCCAGCTGCTGCATGCCATTGACCTGGTTCATGCCCATGATCCGGCCGCGGCGCTTGTTCATGTCACCCATGATGTCGCCCATATACTCATTGGGAACCAGTACATCCACATGCATGATCGGCTCCAGCAGCACCGGGTTTGCTTCCATACACCCCTTCTTGTAGGCAATACGCGCGGCGGTTTTGAACGCCATTTCGGAAGAGTCCACAGGATGATAGGAACCATCGTACAGTTTTGCGTGCAGGTGGACCATGGGATAGCCCGCCAGAACACCCTTCACAATATTCTCGCGCAGTCCCTTTTCAACGCTGGGGATAAAGTTCCGCGGAACCACACCGCCGACAACGGCATCTTCAAACTCGAAATCGGCATCGCTGTCCGTAATCGGGCTGAATTCGATCCAGACATCACCGAACTGTCCGTGTCCGCCGGTCTGTTTCTTATGGCGCCCCTGGACCTTCACGGTCTTGCGGATTGTTTCACGGTACGGGATCTTGGGATCCTGCAGCACTGCATTGGCGCCGAACTTGGAAGCCAGTTTGTTCCGGATCACATCCAGGTGCATTTCGCCCTGGCCGCTCAGCTCAGTCTCGGTTGTTTCGGGATTCTTTTCAATCCGGATGGAGGGATCTTCCTCAGCAAGGCGGTTCAGTCCGCTGAACACCTTGTCTTCTTCACCCTGTTTGGCAGCGAAAACAGCCTTGGAGATGCAGGGCGCCGGGAACTCAATCGTGGGATAGAGGGTGGGGTTGTTCGGATCGCACAGCGTATCTCCGGTAGATGTAAACTGCAGCTTGGCCAGAGCGCCGATATCGCCTGCGTGGAGCTTGTCAACGTTCGTCTGCTTATTTCCTTTCAGCGTGAACATACCGCCGGCCTTTTCATTCTTCTCCTTCGTGGCGTTATACAGCGTGGTGGATGAAGTCAGCATACCGGAGAAGATCCGGAACAGGCTCAGTTTTCCGACGAACGGGTCGGCAATGGTTTTGAAAACAAGGGCAGAGAAGGGTTCCTCGTCCTTGCAGACGCGGATGACTTCTTCCCCGGTCTTCGGGTTGATCCCCTTCTGGCACAGGCCTTCATGGGCAGGAGACGGCAGGTACTTAGCCATCAGGTCCATGGTGCGGGCAATGCCCACGCCGGTCAGCGCGGAACAGGCAACAACGGGAACGATGCTGCCGTCCTTCATGCCCTTCCGGAATCCGGCCATAATTTCATCATAGGTCAGCTCTTCGCCTTCGAGATACTTCATCATCAGGTCGTCATCCGCTGCGGCAGCCTGCTCTGTCAGGTATTCAAACGCTTCGTTGACTTCCGCTTCAAGTTCGGAAGGCATCGGAACTTCCACGCTCTTTTTGTAGGCACCTTCATATGCCTTCTTTTCCAATACGTTCACAACGCCCCGGAAGCTGGCGCCCTGGCCGAGCGGCAGCAGGATCGGAACAACGCTGGAACCGTACTTTTCACGCAGCTGGGCTGTTACCTTTTCGAAGTTGGCATGCTCACGATCCATCTGATTGACCACGAACATACGTCCCAGATTGTGCGCGCCTGCATAATCCCAGGCTTTTTCAGCACCGACACTCAGGCCGTTGACACCGCCGACCACGATTACCGCGGTCTCAATCACGCGCAGGGGGCCCATCAGTTCGCCGATGAAATCAAAATATCCGGGCACGTCGATCACGTTGATGACTTTTCCGGCCCACGGGATCGGCGCATAGCTGGCGCTGATGGAAAACCCGCGTTTTTTCTCTTCCGGATCGAAGTCGGAAACGGTGGTTCCGTCTTCCACTCTGCCCTGGCGGTCCGTCATCCCGGCAGCAAAGAGCATCGCTTCGATAAGCGTGGTTTTTCCTTCACTGCCGTGGCCCATCAGTGCAACATTGCGAATGTTTCCGGTTATGAATTCAGCCATAAAATCCCATCCTCCATATTCATGTTTTCCTAAATACAATCCTGCAGAACAGCAGGAATCATATGCCAGTCAAATTATATTATACCATATCCCGTTCCCTTTGAAAACCCTTGATTTGCGTTTTCTGACCATTATCTTCCCATTTTGTCTGTTTCCAGCAGTTTCCGCATCAGCCGGATATCCTTCCCTGTACCGCTGGTCTGCAGGATCACCCGGCCTTCTCCCGCCTCATTCAGCAGATCGTTTTTCTGCAGGACGCGCCGAAGCTGGCGGGCGGTGCCTTCACTTCCCTCAGTGATGGCGATTCCCTCAGGGATCATGTCCCGGATCATATCCTTCAGGAATACGTAATGGGTACAGCCCAGCACAACCGCATCCACATGCGCCATGTCAAAGCCGGAAAACAATTTCCGGAGATACTGCTCGGCGCCGCTGAAATCCTCATTTTCAACCAGTTCCATCAGTCCGCTGCAAGGTACACGTTCCGCACCTTCCCCGTATTTTTCCATCAGCCGGCTGAATTTTTCCTGATGCAGTGTCAGGGGGGTCGCCAGCACCAGGATCCGGCCGTTTTTCCGGATCTCGGATGCCGGTTTCAGTGCCGGTTCCATTCCGATTACAGGAATCGTCAGTTCCCTGCGCAGGGTGGCGGCCGCCGCCCCTGTTGCGGTATTGCACGCAATCACAAGGGCCTTGATTCTCTGATCCAGCAGTTCCTTTACAACCGCCCGCGCGCATTCGATTACCTCATCGGTGCTTTTGGTCCCGTAAGGTGCATTCCGGATATCCCCGTAATATATAAACGTTTCCGAAGGAAGAACACGCCTCATTTCCCGCAATGCGCTGATTCCGCCGACACCGCTGTCGAAAACGCCCACAGGATCCAGTTTCCGGTCCACGCTGCTTTTCCTCCCGAATCATCTGGTTGTCAGTTGTCTGCAATCCCGGATATTTTAACAAATCTTTCTCCCGATGTAAACCGGGACCGGGCTGTCTGGTTTGATTATTCCGCCGTTCCGTATTATTATATGGAAAATACCAGTTTTGATTCCTGGAGGTGCCCCATGCAGAATGATATCCTGGCGGGCGATGTAGTCCGGACCCGGAAACCCCACCCCTGCGGGAACGACACATGGGAAGTGATCCGGACCGGCGCGGATATCAAAATCCGCTGCCTTCGCTGCAGCCATGTCGTCCTCATGGACCGCGAAACCTTCCTGAAGCGTCGGAAAGCCATTGTTTCCCGCCGGGATCCCCCGGCCGGCGCAGCGGACTGATTCTTGCCATTCCATCAAATTATGGTATAATGAGCTTTGCTGATTCTTGTGCAGGAATGGCCCTTATCCTGCTTTTCCGTCCCGTCTGCGGGTGATAAAAACCTTTCTGAAAGGTCGTGTGATTTTTGCGTAAGATTCTGTGGGTGACGGTCCTGCTGCTGGCGTTGCTGTGCTGCACCTGCGCAGCCGCGGATGCATCGTATTCCCTGTCCCCCTGTCCGGGCACCATTGAAATCCCGGACGCCAAGTTTATCGTGCTGACTCCGGACAATCTCACCAGCCATCCCGACCTGCTCTCCAGGATCGGAAAAACCGCTGAACAGCTGACCGCCGACTGGGAAGAACGCGGTGTCATCATGCAGGCCTGGTTCCAGAGCAAAAAGCCGGACTCCTGTCTGGAAATCTCGGTCCGGGAAGACGCGGATTCCAAACTGTATTACGATCTGGTCAACCATTCCACCGACCAGAACTGGAAATCCTTTATCAGTTCGCATAAAGACGGTTCATCCTATGCGGAAGAAGGGTACTCCCTGCGTGAGGTAACCAAAAAGCAGCAGGCAAACAAAAACTATTTCCTTCGTCTCCAGTATAAGCGCACGACGGATGAAAAGGTGTACTGGGGGTATGTCGCCAAAACAGTTGCACGCGGTTATACAATCGTTTTCGACTATCAGGTTTTTGACCGCGGCCTCCGTGCGGGTGACCAGACCCAGCTGAACCGGATCGTCAACACGCTCAGTCTTTCTGAGGGCGGATCTGCCGGCGGAAGCAGCCGGTCTGAGTCCGGAAATCTGAGCATCACCACAAATCCCCCGATCGAAACCAATGTGGATACATTTACGGTCGAAGGCCAGACCGTTCCCGGCCTGGAAGTCATCGGTGTCCTCATGAATGATGAAAGCCCGGAATCCACCCGGTTTTATGCCACTGCGAATGAAAAAAACGGGAATTTCAAGCTGAAGGTCACCCTTCCTTATGAGAAAACCTGGCTGCTGACGCTCACCGTGGTCGATGGAGATATCCAGAAGGATTTCCATGCTTTCAGCCCGGTAAAGTACAGCCGGACGCTGCTTCCCCTCACCTTCGATTCTTCGGTTCCGGAAACGCTGACCGCCAATGAAACGGTGATTTCCGGCACAACGGACAAAGGCGTCACTGTTCAGTGCATTGTTTCGGATGGAGGAAAAACCAATTTCACCAAACAGATCAAAACCAACGGAACCGGCCGTTTCACTTTCAAGGTGCCGACCGCAGATGAAGCGGAATATCATTTCACACTGGTATTCAGCAAGAAGGGTTTTGATACCAAGCGGCTCACTTATGACGCTTCCCGCAGCCTGTCCGAAGAGGACCGCCGTACAGCAATCCAGAAGTCCGCTGTCCGTCCGAGTTACAGCAATCTGATGAATAAGAGTGAGAAATACATCCATCAGGCAATGGGCTACAACCTGTACGTGACCGATGTGCAGCAAAGCGGAGAAGAATGGATTATCCAGGCCGCAATGGTCCGCAGCGGAGCACAGTACAAAAACATTGTGTATTTCAACGCAGATGAGGATCCCGGCCTTGAAATCGGTTCCCGTTATCTGATGTACGGGGATTACATAGGCTCCTATGTTGTCCAGACAGATGACGGGGCAGAACAGTTTCCCGGTTTTGATCTGCTGTTTGTCATCAAGTAAAACCCGGTTCGGTTCCTGCAGGAGGCATTTGCCTCCTGTTTTTTTTCAGGCGGAGCCGGTTGATTTCTCCGGCCGGATAGCAGGATTTCCGGTCCTGATGTTGTATTATATTTTCGTACAAGCAGGTTAAGCCGGATGAAAAGGAGTGCTGTGTATGAACGTTCGGGAACGGCTGGAACAGCAGGAATACCTGCTGCTGGCGCCATGGGCTTCCCATGCGGCGGAATCCAGGGGCCGTTCCGTTCCGAATGAGCCCTGTGACCTCCGGACGGTTTTTCAGCGGGACCGCGACCGGATCATTCACTGCAAGTCCTTCCGGCGTCTGAAATTCAAAACCCAGGTTTTTCTCTCACCGGAAGGAGACCATTACAGGACGCGCCTGACTCATACGCTGGAAGTGGCGCAGGTAGCCCGGACCATCGCACGGTCGCTGCGCCTGAATGAAGACCTGGCCGAAGCGATTGCCCTGGGACATGACCTGGGTCATACCCCGTACGGACACATCGGTGAAAGGACGCTTGATTCCCTGCTGCCGGAAGGATTCCGTCACAATGAGCAGAGCCTGCGTGTTGTGGAACGTCTCGAAAACGACGGAAACGGACTGAACCTGACATGGGAGGTCCGGAACGGAATCCTGACCCACTCCGGCAGCCAGCATCCCGAAACCCCGGAGGGAGAATGCGTCCGCCGTGCGGACCGGATTGCCTATCTGAATCATGATCTGGACGATGCGCTCCGCAGCGGCCTGATCCGGCTTTCCGATGTTCCCCCGGACTGCCTTAAAGTTCTCGGGCAGACACACCGTGAACGGATCAACACCATGATTACCGACATTGTCAGTATCAGCGAAGGTCAGCCTCATCTGTCCATGTCCCCGGTTGTGCAGGAGGCTATGGACGGGCTCCGCGAGTTTATGTTCCAGCGGGTCTACCGGAATCCATGGCGTGATCCGGAAGAAATCCGCTGTGATTATGTTCTGCGCCACCTGTTTGAATATTATTGTACCCATCCCGGTGAAATGCCGGAGGAATTTGTCATGATCGGCTACCAGGATGGAATTGAGCGCAGTGTCTGTGATTATCTTTCCTGTATGACAGACCGTTATGCCACCCGGAAATTTACAGCGCTGTTCGCGCCGTCCTCCTTTCCCGCTTTCTGACTTCTTTGACGAGGTGATATTGATCCATGGCATCCCGCTATCCCGCCGCATGGCTGGATGAGCTTCGTTCCCGTTCGGATATCGTCCAGGTTGTATCCGGATATGTGGGACTGAAGAAATCCGGCCGCAAATATTGGGGCCTGTGCCCGTTTCACGGGGAGAAAACTGCTTCCTTCTCCGTGGATGCGGAACACCAGCTCTATTATTGTTTCGGCTGCAAAGCGGGCGGTAATGTCATCAATTTCATCATGGAAATTGAACGGTGCAGCTTTCAGGAAGCCGTTGAACTGTTGGCGGAGCGTGCGCATATCCCCATGCCCGAACTGCAGGAAGATCCGGAATATGAGCTCCGCCGTTCCCGCCGTCTCCGTCTGCTGGATGCCAACCGCCGTGCCGCACAGTTCTATCACGAGACGCTTTTTAAACCGGAAGGCGCTGCTGCCCTGGCTTACCTGCGCAGGCGCGGGCTTTCCGACGGAGTCATCCGGAAATTCGGCCTGGGCGCCGCTCCTGATCAGTGGTCTGCTCTGACCGACAAGCTGACATCCGACGGTTTTACAGCGGAGGAACTGGTTACGGCAGGCCTGGCTGTTGCCGGAAAAAATAAAAACGCCGCCGGTGAAACCCGGTATTTTGATATGTTCCGGAACCGGGCGATCTTCCCGATCATCGATATGTACAAAAACGTGATTGCCTTCGGCGGCCGTTCGCTGGGGAAGCAGGAACCCAAATACCTGAACACATCCGATACGCCTGTTTTCAACAAGCGCAAGGGCGTTTATGCCGCCAATCTGCTGCGCCAGCAGCGGCATCTGGACCATGTGATCCTGGTGGAAGGCTATATGGACGTCGTCAGCCTGAATCAGTTCGGCGTCGAGGGGGTCTGCGCCACACTGGGAACCGCGCTGACCGCGGAACAGGCCCGCCTGCTGCGGCGTTTTGCTCCGGCAGTCTATCTGGGATACGATGGTGACTCTGCCGGTCAGCATGCGATTCTGCGCGGACTTGAAATCATGGAGCAGGAAGGGATCCCGGCTCGTGTACTGGATTTCCCGGATGGTCTCGATCCGGATGAATTTATTCGCCGGGACGGGCTGGAAGGTTTCAGGCGTCTCCCCGCCATTTCCCCAGCTGTGTACCGCCTGCGCCGCCTGAAAGAGCAGCATGACCTGTCCACCCGGGACGGAAAAATCGGTTATTCCCGCGCTGCTGCTGAAATCATCCGTTCGCTGGATCCTGTGGAACGTGAAACCTGCCTGCGGGATCTTTCGGTGGAAACCGGTTTTTCCCGTGAAATCCTGCTCGAACAGATGGAGCTCAATGCCGGAAAGGAGAACCCGGTCCGGGAATCCGGTATTCCGAAAAAGCCGGTTTCAATACATCGGCCCGGCGAAAGTACCTCCCCGCCTGATGCAAGCGCCCAGGAAACGCTGCTGAGTCTTCTCGCAACCGGTCAAATTCCGAAAGATATGATCACTGAAAAGGATTTTGACGATGATGAGTTGAAATTTATATATACTGGCCTGATATCGGGGAAATCCCCGGCTGCGCTGGTCGATACCGCTCCGGATGACGAAACCCATTCCCGCTATGTGAGGATTCTCCTTTCTCCCATCGCGGACAGTACGGATCAGCTGATCTCCATGGCCAACCAGTGTCTGGCCAGAATCCGGAAATCCGCGCTGCAGAAGAAATATGACACCCTGATGAGTCAGATCGGTGCTTTGCCTCCCGATGATTCATCTGTACCTGCCCTCCTGAAGGAGGCGCAGGATGTTCAGGCAAAGCTCAGGCTTCTCTGACCGTCCCAGTTATGACGCGGATCGCATGATTAAGAAGGAGAGGATTCCATTGTCGCTTCTTTCACCCGAAAATAAACAGGAAAGGCTGAACGAGCTCTACGAATACGGCAAGTCCAAAGGTGCACTGACCTATAAGGAAATCATGGACCGCCTGATGGAGCTCGAAATGGATCCGGATCAGCTGGATCACGTACTCGAAACGCTGGAAGCATACGGTGTTTCCGTGGTCAATGAACTGCCGGAATCCGGAAGTGCATCGGACGCGTCTGCTGATGCGCAGTCAGCCGCCCTGGATGATTCTTCCGCCTCCGATGCGCTGGATCTTTCCGTTCCGGAAGGCATCAGTATTGATGATCCGGTACGGATGTACCTGAAGGAGATCGGCAAGGTGCCCCTGCTGACCGCTGAAGAGGAAATTGAAATTGCCAAGCGCCTGGAAGACGGCGATGAAAGCGCAAAGCAGAAACTGGCGGAAGCAAACCTTCGCCTGGTGGTTTCCATTGCCAAGCGCTATGTCGGCCGCGGAATGCTTTTCCTTGACCTGATTCAGGAGGGCAACCTGGGGCTGATCAAAGCTGTTGAGAAATTTGACTACCGGAAGGGGTTCAAATTCTCCACCTATGCCACCTGGTGGATCCGTCAGGCCATCACCCGCGCTATTGCCGACCAGGCCAGAACCATCCGTATTCCGGTTCACATGGTCGAAACCATCAACAAGCTGATCCGGGTTTCCCGTCAGCTGCTTCAGGAATACGGCCGGGAACCCACACCGGAGGAAATTGCCAAGGAAATGGGAATTTCCGAGGCCAAGGTCCGCGAAATCATCAAAATCGCACAGGAACCGGTATCCCTTGAAACCCCGATCGGTGAAGAAGAGGATTCCCACCTGGGTGACTTTATTCCCGATGACGATGCCCCTGCCCCGGCTGAAGCCGCTTCCTTCACACTGATGAAGGAGCAGCTGATGGATGTGCTCGATACCCTGACCCCCCGTGAGGAAAAGGTACTCCGCCTGCGTTTCGGCCTGGATGACGGCCATCAGCGGACACTGGAAGAAGTCGGAAAGGAATTCAATGTTACCCGCGAGCGCATCCGCCAGATTGAGGCCAAAGCGCTGCGCAAACTGCGTCATCCTTCCCGCAGCAAAAAGCTCCGGGATTATCTGGACTGATGCGTGTCCTTCATCCCGTTTCGCTGGACGCCCGCCTGTCACTGGTATACGATCTGGTTGACCCATGTGAGCTGGCTGCGGACA
>Ga0247610_10007383_pt1 | contig 11300 bp, 6 predicted proteins | sample 174DNAGHGhighgp2_FD_193483 | JGI IMG/M metagenome (GOLD analysis project Ga0247610, IMG submission 193483) | Sheep rumen microbial communities from Palmerston North, Manawatu-Wanganui, New Zealand - 1742 DNA GHGhigh gp2 | ecosystem: Host-associated > Mammals > Digestive system > Stomach > Rumen ...
CCACGGCGCCTCAGGGCGGCCAGCCGCTCATTGCCAGCCAAGTGGCCGAGACCGGATTCAGCCCCGCGCCCACCCTCGACGCGCAGACGCTGGAGACGCTGGTGAACGCGCGTAACCCCTACCTGCTCTACCGGAAGGGAGCCGTGGCAGAATACTGCTTCCAGGAGAAGGGCAAGCAGACCAGCATCGTGCCTATGGGTCCGACCTACATGCTGGCCACCGTCACCGACGAGAAGATAGAGAACGGGCTGCTCGTCTGCCATGTGCAGCACAGCTTCCTGAACAAGAAGCACGAGCCGTCGAAGGGCATCGCCGCCGGCTGGAAGGAGATGGTGTTCCCCACGGAGATAGACACCTCAGGCACCTACCACATGACGCACAACATGATGTGCGACATGTACGTCATCAGCAAGCGACAGGGCTTTGGCATCCTCATCCCTGGCGTGATGACGCCCGGCATGCGGCTGAAATGCGGCACCATCTACGACAACGCAAAGAACGGCCTTGGCGGCATTGCAAAGGTAGAGACGGTCTATTCCGACTGGCAGGTGGCGGGCGAGCAGCAGCTACAGACACCCGCCGGCACCTTCGACTGCGTGAAGCTCACCGGCCACATCGCAGTGAAGGACGGCTCCAACGGAAAGTTCGTCGGGCAGGAGGTTACTTGCTGGCTGGCACGCGGCGTGGGCATCGTGCAGTACGAGCGGGTGCCTGACGGCAGCAAGGACAACGAGCCCTTCGTAGTATACCTGAACAGACTGGAGATGAGATAACCAAACAATACATTAACCACAAAAACGAAAAGAGTATGAAACGATTTCTTTTCATGGCAGTCCTCGTTATTGCCACAACCTTCACCACCAACGCGCAGGTCGTCGTCGCCAACAACTACGAGTCGCCCGTTACCAGCGCCGACGGGCAGACCGTCAGCACCGGCGGCGGCAGCGAGGATGAGCACGAGACGTTCAGTTATGTAGGCCTACAGTACTACAACTTCAGCGATTACCATGATTTCAGCAACTACGGTATCAGCTATGGCTTGACGACACCAAACGGCTTCGGCCTGGACTTGGCTTTCCGCGCACAGTTCAAGAGCCACGGGAACTTCAACACCGACTTCCTGCTGAACTACTCGTTCTGTCTTTGGAACCAGAACGCCAATCAGCTGTTGGTCACGCTGGCCGCTGGTCCCTCGATGAGAACGCAAGACGAGGTGAAAGGCGTAAACAACAAGGGAAAATTGGAGTATGAAGACTCCAAGACTGCCTTCGACGCCGTTATCAACCCTCGTCTGACGGTGAAACTCAGCCAATTCGTTCTCTTCGGCGGCTATTTCTACTGGGCCCCGAAGTTCAAGTTCGACAAGGACAAAGGTGCTACGGGCGGCTTCAACATCGGTGTGGGCTACTCCTTCTAAGCGGTGCCTTGCCCGGCGCTGCTGAGAGTGGCAAACGGGAATCCCCGCATGCGGCGAATGCTGCCGCGTGCGGGGATTCGTGTTTTCCCATCCGCTCCCACAGCCGCCTCCGAACCGTTAAAAGGTCTAAAAGTCGGGGGAAATGAAGGGGTAATTGGGAAAAAAGTTGTAACTTTGCGGCAATAATTGTAAAAAACGACTGTAGGACTGAACTTTACCGCAATCATACTAAAAAACTAACTTAATACTATGTCTACACTGACTATCTTTATTGTCACCGTCTTCGTGGCTGGCTACCTGTGCATCGCCCTGGAGAGTGTGACGCGCGTGAACAAGGCGGCCGTGGCGCTGCTGATGTGTGTTTTCTGCTGGACCCTGCTGATGATGGGCCCCGGCCAGTATTATCCCGAGGTGGGTGCCGACGGCGTGCTCCACCACATCGCCGAGGTCATCGAGCACCACCTGGGCGACGCCGCCGGCACGCTCTTCTTCCTTATGGGTGCCATGACCATAGTAGAGATTGTAGACAGCAACGGCGGCTTCAACTTTGTGCGCGACACCATGAAGACACGGTCGAAGCGCAAACTGATGTGGCGCATGGCGTTCATGACATTCTTCCTCTCCGCCATTCTCGACAACCTCACGACGAGCATAGTGATGATAATGGTGCTGAGAAAACTGGTGCAGAACCGTGAGGACCGTCTCATCTATGCCGCCCTGGTAATCATTGCGGCAAACAGCGGCGGAGCGTTCTCGCCCATTGGCGATGTCACCACCATCATGCTCTGGATAAAAGGCGTGATAACCACACAGGGGGTTATCACAGAGATATTCATCCCCTCGCTTGTCTCAATGGCTGTCCCAGCCTTCATACTGCAGTACTCACTGAAAGGGAAGTTTGACAAGGAGCAGAACCTGCCAAAAGCAGAGGTGAGCCATTTCACTACAACACAGCGCAACATCATTTTCTGGCTGGGAGTGGGCGGCCTGGTGTTCGTGCCTATCTTCAAGACCTTGACCCACCTGCCACCGTTCATGGGAATACTCCTGGTGCTGGGTGTGCTGTGGACCGTGACCGAGATATTCCACTACAACACCTCTGAAGACGACACCATGGCAAAGCGCGTCAGCGACCTGCTCTCGCGCATAGACCTCTCCACCATTCTCTTCTTCCTGGGCATACTCATGGCAGTGGCCGTGCTACAGGAGATTGGGGTGCTCACAGCTTTAGGAGAGGGACTTAACGAGACCTTCCAAGGCAACTATTACCTCATCAACGGCATAATAGGCGTGCTGTCGAGCATCGTTGACAATGTGCCCCTGGTGGCCGGATGTATGGGCATGTATCCTGTGGCAGCCGAGGGAGCCATGGCTGTCGACGGCATCTTCTGGCAGCTGCTGGCCTACTGCGCCGGTGTTGGTGGTTCGATGCTCATCATAGGTTCGGCTGCCGGAGTGGTGGTGATGGGACTGGAGAAAATCACCTTCGGATGGTACATGAAACGCATCACCTGGATAGTCTTCGTAGGCTATCTGGCAGGTATAGCCTGCTACTGGGTGGAAAAGATGCTGTTCTTCTAAGATACAATATAAACAACAACCATATATGCACCAATCATAAAACAGACAACGACTATGTATGACAAAGACCACGGGCTGTACATCGCCCACAGCTCCAGTTGCGGAGCACTGAAAATAGAGGGAAAGATGGCCAACCGCCACGGTCTCATCGCCGGGGCGACAGGTACAGGAAAGACCGTCACCCTGCAAGTGATGGCCGAGACGTTCTGCCAGGCCGGTGTGCCATGTTTCATGGCCGACATGAAAGGCGACCTGAGCGGCATCTCACAACCAGGAAAGATGAGCGGATTCATAGAGAAGCGCCTGCCGGAGTTTTTCCCCGACGGTCTGAACCAGGACTTCCAAGCTTGTCCCGTGCGCTTCTTCGACGTCTATGGTGAGCAGGGACATCCTATGCGAGCCACAGTGTCGCAGATGGGACCACAGCTGCTGTCACGTCTGCTTGGACTAAACGACACTCAGGACGGTGTGCTCAACATCGTCTTCCGCATTGCCGACGACCGGGGACTGCTCATCCTCGACCTGAAGGACCTGCGCTCCATGCTCGACTTTGTGTCGAAAAACGCACGGCAGTACACTACTAAATATGGCAACATCTCGGCTCAGACAGTGGGAGCCATTCAGCGGTCGTTGCTGCAACTGGAGGCACAGGGCGCCGACAAGTTCTTCGGCGAACCATCGTTTGACATTCAAGACCTTCTGCAGACAGAGGGAGGCAAGGGCGTGATGAACGTTCTGGCAGCCGACAAACTGATGCTACAGCCCAAGCTCTACTCCACTTTCCTGCTGTGGCTGCTCTCCGAGCTGTACACCACACTGCCCGAAGTGGGCGACCAGGCACTGCCACGACTGGTGTTCTTCTTCGACGAGGCACACATGCTCTTCGACGGCACCTCAAAAGCACTGCTCGACAAGATTGAACAGGTCATCAGACTGATACGCTCGAAGGGTGTGGGCATCTATTTCGTAACACAGAACCCGACCGACATTCCCGAGGTGATACTCGGACAGCTGGGCAACCGCGTGCAACACGCTCTGAGGGCATACACGCCAAAGGACCAGAAAGCCGTGAAGACCGCTGCCGACACCTTCCGTGCCAACCCTGCTTTCAAGACCGACGAGGCCATAACACAGCTGGAGACCGGCGAGGCTCTCGTGTCATTCCTCGACGCCAAAGGTGCCCCGACAATGGTGGAACGAGCCAAGATACTGTTCCCGCTGTCACAGATAGGCGCAGTGACAGAAGGCCAGCGCGACTCAATAATCAAGGGAAGCCGCATTTTCGGTAAGTACGACACGATGATTGACCGCGAGAGTGCCTACGAGATGCTGCTCAAGGAGTCTGAGGAAGCTGAGGCCGAAGCCGAGGCCGCCGCCGCAGAGAAAGAAGAGAGCAAGAAGAAGTCGAAGCCTGGCATCATGAGCAAGGTATGGAAAGCCGTGCTCACCGCCGTCACATCGACCGTTGCAGCACTTCTGGGCTCCTGGGTCAGCGATAAGGTGTCGGGCAAGAAGACCAAGAGCCGCACATCGGCAAAGGAGAAAGTGGTGAAGAATGCCACCTCGGCCGCCACGAGAACCATCACGCGTGAGCTTTCACGCGACATCCTCGGAAACTTGATAAAGTGAGGAGTGTGGAGTGAGGAGTGAGGAGTGAGGAGTGAGGAGTGTGGAGTGAGAAATAACGAATGAAAGAATACAGGGAAGCATCAGTCTGCTTCCCTGTATTCTTTTGCATATTCCACGTAGTGGGCGGCATTGTCGGTCTGTCCCGGACGTGTAGGCTTCAGGTACTTGGCCGGTACGCCACCCCAAATCTCGTGGGGCGGTATCTTGGTGTTCTGCAACACGAGTGCCCCCGCAGCCACTATTGCTCCCTCGCCTATCTCGCAGCCGTCGAGCAGAGTGCTTCCCATACCGATTAGTGCACCGTCGTGAATGGTGCAGGCATGCACTGTGACGTTGTGGCCTATGGTGACATCGCTGCCAATGTGTGTAGGGCCAGTGTCGTGGGTGACGTGGACACACGACCCGTCCTGCACATTGGTGCGGTCGCCTATAGTGATGGGGGCCACGTCGCCGCGGACAACAGCATTGAACCACACTGAGCACTCGTCGCCCAAGGTAACGTCGCCAACGATAGTTGCGTTCTCACTGAAATAGCAGTCTCTGCCCCACTTAGGGCAGAGACCTTTATAAGATTTTATTAGTGCCATTGCATTCTACGTTTTCTCTTTCCGATGACCGCAATCACCGGCATCATCTTAATCAATCTGGATAACCAAGTATTTGCTCACACTCCAGAAACGGTCCACATCCAAAATCTGCAGCACAGTAGAGTTGCCGTCGCGGGTGAGGGCGTAAGAGTCGGAGGGCACGCTGGTGAGAATCTTCACCTTCTTGCTTGGTATGAGCATCTGGGTGGTATTACGGGTGTTAACCTTCACGAAGAGCGACTGGTCGAAGTTCTCGTAGTTCACCTTTTTCTTCTTCAGTCCGCCTCCCGATATCAGTCCGGCAGCCTTGAGGTCTTTCGACGTGCCGATGGCGTAGTAACCGGTATTGAGAGAAGCGCTCTGTGTGACCAGTGCCTCACGCTGTGCGTCGTTTTCCTCTTGCAGTGCTCCGATAGTCGACGACATGCTGCTCATCTGGTTGCGGAGGGTGGAGATATTGGCGTTGGCGCTGGTAAGCTCTTTCTCCAGCTCGGCTATGCGTGCCTCTTTTGCTGCCAACTCGCCGTTAAGATATTTCACCACCTTGCCAAGCTTAGCCAACTGGCTGTCTTTGCTTGAGATTTTCTTCTCCAGGTCATTGAGCTTTGCCTTGTTCTCTGCAAGCGTAGCTTTGAAGGTTGCCAGGTTCTCCAACATCTGTTTCTTGGTCAGCACAGGTCCCTCTTCAGAGCTTTGCAGCAGTCCCTCACTCACAGCAATGGAGTCGAGACAGGCCGACACCTCTACGAGTGACGTGGTCAGTTCGTCAAGCACTTGGCGCTGCTGCTCGTTGACATTCATAATGGAGTCTTTCTCGCTCAACCACTGTCCCTCAGTACTGTTGTTACAAGCGGTCATCGTTGCCACCATGGCGGCAATCATAAAAAATCTAATTGTCTTCATGCCTAAATTATGCTTTATTGGTTTATAATCTATTCCATAGCGGCGGCTGCAGAGACTTTCTCATCCATCTTTGTCACGAAGTCTTCGAAATTCTCCACCTTGCCTTCCACCATCTCCCACAGCTGCTGTTCCCTCGCTGGGAGCGAGAAGAAGTTTTTCAGCACGTCACGCTGTTCCTCCGAGAACTCACCTGCATGAAGCTTATATATGTTTCTCAGGCTTTGCAAGCTATGCTCCTCGGTGAGGAAAGCCTCAGTGTAGATATGCTTCAGTGCGATGACACGTGCCTTCAGCTGCTGTTCTTCATCGTCTGTGCCGTCGTTCAGACAGTTATTCTCTATTGCCTGAATCTTGCTTAGCGAGAGGTCCAATTCACCAAGCTCGTCCATCGCCTCGTAGGTAGACAGCACCTGTGGCTCGTCGAAGTCTTCACTCTCAGAGTCTTTGCCGTTTAGGATATTTTCGATGCTGATGCCGTCTAAATCAGGTTTGTTCTCAGACAGATACTTGTATCCGAAGAAGATGGCCACACAGGCAATGACGCCCAGCACCAACAGAACGATGGGTATGATGATGCACGCCATTTTCATGCCGTTCTTCTTTGGTGGTTGCCTAAACGGTGGCATACCGCCCCTGGCAGGTTGTGGCCGGCGTGGCTGTTGGCCTCCCTGTGGCTGGTAAGGGCGCTGTTGGCCATTTGGTGTCTCAGCAGCAGCTCCGTGTACAGTCTGTTCATTCTGGGGTCCACCCTGCGGACCGTTGTTTCCTTGTTCAAAGTCTTGCATAAGTCTTTTTATTTTAGGTTGTGAATGTTATTGTGAGCAAAGATAGTTAGATTTTTTGGACTGACCAAACATTTTTCTGAAAAATGTGTCACGCACATGTTTTTAGTGCCTCATCTATACGCTGCTCCACAGATTTGGGGTTCAGGAACCAGTCCATTGTCCACACCCGCATCAGTTTCCATTCCAGTCCCTGCAGCACCATGGGCTGCACCACCTCGCGGTCGCGAGCGGTCTTTGTGGCGTAATAGTTCTCGCCGTCGCACATTATGCCAAGCACGTATCTCGACTTTTCCGCTATGTGGCGGCCGCCGCTGGCATCTGTGCCGTCTGCAAGGCTGTAGTCTGCATCTGCGCCAGCGGGCAACTTTCCCACTACGGCAATGTCTATCCTGAACTGGCTTCTGCCCACCTTGGTGTCGACCACATATCCTTTTTGGCGTATCATGTTTGCCAAGCTCTCCACCATACTCTCCGGCTTCATCGCCGCCGTCATCTGACTGGCAGTGACGGCCATGCGACCGCTCTTTGCAAACTCGAGGAAGCGCTTCAGCCCCACCACTCCCTTGGCATCGGTACGGTTCAGGTCTATCTGTTCTGGCTGCAGTGTCGAGAACACCATCATCTCGTAGCGTGCACGGCTCACTGCCACGTTCAGGCGGCGCTCGCCACCCTGATTGTTCAGTGGTCCGAAATTCATCGACACCTTGCCGTTCTTGTCGGGACCATAGCCCACAGAGAAGAGTATGACGTCGCGCTCGTCGCCCTGCACATTCTCCAGGTTCTTCACGAAGATGGGCTCTGGCACGTCGTATGCCAGTTGCTCCAGCTCAGGTTTGTTGGCCAGTGCGTCGATGAGCACATCCTCTATAAGGTTCTGCTGCACCTTGCTGAAGGCCACTATGCCTATTGAGCGTTTGCGCTTCTCCGGGTCCATGAGCCGCCGGAGCACTTCGCGGACTATGGCTACTGCCTCGTCTCGGTTGCTGCGGGTGCGTCCGTGGTCGTAGACGCCGTTCACCGGCACGAATGAGACCTTCGACATACGGTCGTCGACCGAAGGGAAGGTGAACAGGCGTCCGTCGTAGTACATGGCGTTGCTGAAGGCAATGAGGCTCTCGTGGCGCGAGCGGTAGTGCCACGACAGGTAGTGTTCGGGCAGCGAAAGCGTTATGCAGTCGTCGAGTATACTCTCCATGTCGTCGTTGTCGGCATCCTGCTCGTCCACATTGTTGGTGTTGAAGAAATTGGTGGGAGGCATCTGTTTTGGGTCGCCCACCACTATGAGGCTCTTGCCACGGGCTATGGCTCCCACAGCCTCGCTGGTCGGCATCTGCGACGCCTCGTCGAAAATCACGATGTCAAACTTTTCGTTCGTCAGGTCAATATATTGTGCCACAGAGATGGGGCTCATCAACATGCATGGGCACAACCGCGGCACGAGTGTTGGCAGCTGCTCCATGATGCGTCGTATGGTGACGCCACGGCCATTGTTGCCTATCCACCGTTTCAGGAGTGCCAGTTCAGGGTTGTCCAACGACTCAAGCAGTGTCCTTGGCACGCGCTTTACCAACTCACGCAACAGCTTCTGCTTCGTCAGTTTCTTGAATGTCTCTGTAAGCAGTCGGTAACTGTTGGCCACATCGTCAAAGAGCTGGCCATTGAACACGTTTAGCGCGGGGTCTGCATCTATTATGCTCATTGCCATCTGCTTGTACACGCTTTTCCTCAGTGCCAGTGCCAAGTCTGCCCCGCTCATCCTGTTGTCAAGCAGATAGTCGGCTACAAAGCCCAGATCCACCTCACGCAGTCTCAAGAGCCGCTGGCACCACATCACCCACTCACGCAAGCCATCCAGCCCTGTCGCCCAGAGTGTTGTTTTCTCTGCCAACTGCCTCATAGTCATGTCTTCGGAGAACTCTGGTGAGCACAGTGCCGACAAGTCGCTCAACGCTGCGGGCAGTTCCCTGCACGAGCGCACCAGGTCAGCGTTCAGCGGTTGGTGAAGTTCTATGCCACAGGCTTGTGCAGCACTCTTATGGTCTCTCAGCGCCTGGCACAGCAGTGGCACCTCACTGTCGGTGATGGCAGGGCGATAGACCGCCATGCGCTTCATGAACGAGCGGTGGGCAAAGTATCTGGGCAGCCACCACTGCTCTCTTATGGCCTGCCACTCGGCAGCGAGCTGTTCAGAAGACAGTCTGAGCACCTGTGGCGAGTAGTTTGACAGTATGTAGTCCTGCACGTCTATTAGATGCTGCCAGTCTTTCAGGTCGGCAAGCCTTATGTCCGGCAAGCCGGTGAGGGTGGCAATATCTGTCAACAGCTTTGACAGTTGTGGAAGCAATGTGGCAAGTCTCTGGCGCATGGTCTGCGATGGGTCGGTAATCACCAGCCCGCGCAGCGGATTGTCTCCGGGATGGCCGGTTACGTTGAACAGCTTGTCGAGTTGCTCCAACTCATCGCAGCCCACAGACAGTTTCTGGTCGGTGACGGAGGAGAGTTGGCTGGCGGTCAGCTCTATCTCCCCACCCTGGTCTTTCATGGTCTCATAGCGCATGATGCAGTCGAAGAGCGACAGTCCTGACTCATGGCGCCGGTGCAGATGCTCTACATAGGTGTTCAGCTCCTCGCGCTTGTCAAACAGCAACCTGCTGGTATCGTCGAACCCTAAGCCACCATAGCTGTTACCTATCTCCAGCACCTGCTTCAGCTGCCCCAGCAGATGGCTCTTGGTCATCTTGTTGGAGTGCATCTCCAAGCAGAAAGCACCAAGGCCAATCTTCTCCATGCGCGACTGCACCACCTGCAGTGCCGCCATCTTCTCGGCCACGAAGAGCACACGCTTGCCGTGGAAGAGTGCGTTTGAGATGATGTTGGTGATGGTCTGGCTCTTGCCCGTTCCGGGAGGACCGTAGAGTATGAAGCTGCGGCCCTGTGCCGACTCTATGACGGCCTCGAGCTGCGAAGAGTCTGCATCGACGGGCAGAGCCATGTCCGACGGTTTCAGCTGATGGTCCGTCTGCCGCATGTCGACAGGCTGTGACTCGTTGTCGTCGAGGGTGAGCTGTTTCTTCAACAGCCCGTCGACGATAGGATTTTCGCGCATCAGGGCGGCGTTGCTGTGTATGTCGTTCCACATCACGAACTTGCTGAACGAGAAGAGGCCCAACATCGACTCCTCGACTATATCCCAGCGGGCATAGTCCTTGATGCCCGACCTGATAAACGACAGGATCCGCTTCACGTCCACCCCACTCTCGTCCTTGGGCAAGGGCGACAGGCAGCTAAGGTTGATGTTGAACTGCTGGTGCAACATCTCCATCAGTGTGGTGTTGAACGTTATGTCCTCGTCGCGCATACGTATGACGTAGTTGTTGCCGCTCTTGCGGACCATGCGCACCGGCAGCAGCAGCAGGGGTGCGAAGCGGGCCTGCACGCTCTTCTCCGTCTCGTACCATTTCAGCAGGCCCATGGCCAGGAAGAGGGTGTCGGCACCGTTCTCCTCCATGGCTGTACGCGACTCGCGGTAGAGGGTCTTTTCTACCGTCGGCAGTTCGTCGGCAGGGAGATAGGAGTAGAGCTTGTGCTGCTTCAGCCCGTCGGCGACAAGAGGTTCCAGCTCACGGCTGTGCAAGCGCGAGTGGTACACCACACCCTCGTCGGGGGCCAGTTTCTTCTCCAACGGCGACGGTAGCACCTCTATGCTCTCGCCGGCCTGCAACTGGTCCTCCAGATTGTCTATGCCGAAGGACACGAAGGGGATGACCTTGCGTGTGAGCCGCAGGTTCAAAAGGTTGTTGCGCATGGAGAAGTCGAGCAGCTTGCGCTCCCAGATCTGCAGACGGTCGGCAGGTGTCTCGTCCTCGGGCAGTGGCGAGTCAAAGGTGGTGCGGGTATCTACCTCCAAGGGTCTGTCAGCGTCGTGGCCAAGGCCCTCGAGTTCGAGCACGCCACCCTCAACCTTCAGTGGCAGAGGGCGTATGCCGTTAAGACGGCAGCGGTACACATCGACAAAGAGCATGAAGTCGGACGGGGAGGCCAGCAGCCGCTTCTCGGCCTCGCTGACCGCCTCCTCGAACGGAGCTCCAGACGTGCCAGCCATCATCACCGCATCGACAAGTACCATTTCGCTGATGCCGTCGGCAGAGAGCTTCAAGAGCAGCGAAGGGTCGTCGCCGGTTGTGGTGTTGTGGTACTTGTCCACCAGCCAACAGCCCACCATGGCATGACCCTTTGTAAGTATAATCAGAGGATGGAGCCCACAGGCCTCAAGCAGCGACGCCAACAGCAGCGACAGGTCAAGACAGGTGGCCAGTTTCTCGCCGAGCACCTGTGGGGCCAGGCGCACACGCTGCCCTGTCTGCTCAAAGCTGGCGGGTGGTGTGCTGTAGACCAGGC